>ERZ794949.405-NODE-405-length-14089-cov-3.760439_pt1 | contig 14089 bp, 7 predicted proteins | sample MGYA00511363_ERZ794949 | MGnify/ENA primary metagenome ERZ794949 (study PRJEB30137, sample SAMN04331402) | food metagenome | isolation source: T1 must sample point D1 replicate B | place: Australia: South Australia ...
ATCCATAACTCTTCACTATCAACATCCGCACCTACGAAGCAGTACCCATCAGGTGCTTCGATAATTGACTTCAATTCAGAGCCTATTCTGTTCGGCTTTATATTGGACGCTGTTAACCAGGTGTTTTCAACAGCTCTTCTTGTAACAGTCCCCATGGTAATCAGACCAGGTAAAATCATACCATCATTGTCCACAAACTTTTCGTCTTTAGCAAAAAACTTGTTATTTTGAATCATGCTCTGTCTGATTAATTCATTGTTATCATTAGAAGACTTCAAGTCGCCCTTGTTCACAACCCATTGGCCCATGATTCTCTTTCTGTTGGAAACCCAATAGGAACACTTTGTCACAATGTCTAAAGCCTCTCTGGCCAATGGGAGGTCAGATGATATTGACCCATTGTCAAACAGCGGCTTGAATGCCTTTGAGATAAGTCTTGTTACCCTCTTCATTTCGTCATCTGGATGTAAGATCAAGATTCTGCTTCCTTTTCCTGAGACCGTTGGTGTTCCTGTTTTTCGATGATTTTTGTTTTTAAGTAAATCATTTATTTCATCAGGGTCATCCACATCAACACACAAACAGTATCTTAGTTTTAAAGAGCTTTTATCAATGTCCCTTTCTAGAAACCCATTGGCAAAGGCGCTTTGAAAAAACACATCTGATTTGGGTTTATCTGAATCTTCGGAAATTTCATCACTTTCGGTTTCTAACGAATTCAAAGCTCCATTCTCCGTCTTCAAATTTTCCAGTTGTTGATCACTCATTTTGAAAAACTTCTTTATTTGGGTGTCATTCAAAGAGTTCATCTTGTGCGATATTTGAAAGTCTTTGTCCATCCAAATTTCATCAAAAACGACTGGTTTCCCCAAATACTTCAACTTGAAGAATATTGGAATCAGCTTTGAGGCAACCGTCAGCCCAATCTCCCCAGGCTTTTTGTGAATGCTCTTATACCATGCAGGCTTTCCAGCATATCTGTTCTGAGTCATACTGGCAATCCCATCTTTCCTGATCTTCCATGGGATCTCTTCCCAGTCAAGTTGCGCCAGCCACGGATCATCTGCCCAGAAGTATTTGTCCTTTTGATATTGCTTCAACAACCCTTCTATAATCAAGTTTATCTTTTGTTGAATCTCTTCTGAGAACTTCAGATACATGCTTTCACATGTGTTAATATAGTTTTCCCATTTTTTATTGTTAACTGGTAAGAAAGCTTGACCCATAGATTTCAAAGCTGCAGTAGACACTGGATGTGGTAGTCTTTCTCTGAATTCTGGGTAGACCTTTTTAAAGATTTCTTCTGTTAACAATGTATCGGAAGCACAATAAGTTATAAGATTTTGAATATCATCAACAACAGGCTTGTAAGATTTACTCTGAACAAAAACATCTCTTATTTCTTTATCTGCCTCATAATCCAAATAAAACTTAGCACACTCCTTCAATGAGTTCATAGAAGTTTCATTTAGCCATGGGTTTTGGTATTGAACGCCAAATGCATTTAGCTTATACTGTTCAATCTCTGTTTCAAAATCACCAAATAATTGTTCTCTGTTATCAAATTCAGCAGCAAGCCCTTCTTTTTCCAAGTAGTCATCATAATCCATTTCACTCATTTTCTTCAACTTCTTATAATGGAAGTACATTAGTCTTTGCTTACTACACATCCCAGAAACAGCAACATGTAGAGATAACGTATCCATGAAGAAATTGTTTGTTTGCTTGTAGTTGTACTCTTCAAGTATTCTTGCTCTATCGTAAGAAACATTATGACCAACTATAACTCTTTCCTCGTCTGTGGGATTAACAGGGCATAGATTCTGAAGAGTTTTGGAATCCAATTTCACGGGATAGACATCAATATCCGCAGCTTTTTTATCCAGCTTCGACATATGCTTTTCATATGTCTCTTTTTTGACATTTTCAATTTGGCCGAGCCTTTTCAATTTGTTTTCCTGAAGTTTCTCAATTCTGGCTGCATTGGCCTTCACTATTTGTTCGTATTTATGAACCATTTTTTCACTGTTTTTTAGTTCTTTTGTTGCTTCCTTGATTTTCAGTTTCATTTCTCGAACAGATTCTCTGTGTGCCTTTTTTAACTCTGAATTCCTCAGTTTAACATTTTTTTTTTCCAAAGAGTAGGCCTTAGTAGCCTCACTTTTTGTAAGACTAGAGTCATTAGACATAGCTTCTTCAATGAAATCTTTTTTATCGGCTATTTCAAATAGCTCAACAGGCTTGTCCACTAGTGCTGCCAATTTTTCTTCAAGAACTGCTACATTTTCACTCAACTGGCTGCTGATTTTTCTGTTTTCGTCAAGTATGGAAATAAACTTAAGTTTATCCATTTCGTGCAGTTCCAGTTTTTCCTCAATTTCTCGCAGATACTTTTCATAAGTCAAAGCAGCATCAAGAAGCGGGACATCTTTCATCTGCTCCTCTTTCCATTTCTGTAGGTACTCTTCTTCTAAGTGAGCATTGTCTTTGTAATGATGGTAAGCCTTTATCAAAGCTGGGGATAACCAACAATAGATGGAGTTCGCAGATTTGGCTGCAGCCATTACAGGATAGTTCGATATTTGGGGTAAAGTCTCAACATCAAAAGTCAAGAATTTCTCAGTAGGGTAGTTTACTTTGACAGGTGGTTTTTCATCATGCAATGAATACCTAACCCATCCTTCTTCTATCAACCAGCTTTTCGGAAGTGACTCCAACTTTTCTTTGACTGGTTCTTGATCTTTGTTGCCAAGTAAGAAATCATCTACAATTTTTGTGTATGGATCTGCCAGATATTTTCCTATTTTTAAAAAATGGCTTTCCAAATCCGGTGCTTCCAACTCTGGAAAATCTTTTATATTTACAGGGTCAAGTCTAGACGTTGATTTTCCTTTCAGCTGAAAGTTTTCCAAAGACTTGTCACAAATTATCTTGAGAATTTTGGCTTTGAAATCCTGAAACTGTTCTGAATATTTTTTTTTGTTATTGCTTATTGCATCGACTGGCTTCTTGCCAAAGACTTTCTCCTTTAAATCCGGCTGGAGACACTGAATACCATAAGGATTGATTAATTTATTTGAATTCTGCTTATCTTGCACCGAATTGAAATCAGATGATGAGTTAAATCTAAGAGATTGATGTCGGTATAAGAGAGTGTTTTTACAGTGTGCATTAAATAATTGCTTTTGAAGGTTTAAAGTCCATTTGGGGTTATGCATGCTAATGTCACCCTAAATAAACAAGATATATAATGAAGGTATTGCTTAGTTTTTGGTTGAATTTTTATATGTAATAATAAAGGTGTTTGAAAAGTTTCATTTGACTACTGTTCAACTAAATGAAAGTTGACATTAATATTTCATAAAGAATTGAAAGGATTTGAACAAGATGTTTGCTTTCTTTTTTCGCTTGCTTTCGTAAAACCATTTTCCCAAAAGTGGGAAAAGGCACGAGGATATGTTTCAAACGCACATTTCTTCATAATGACAGCATAATACGCAAAAACAAAGAAAACTTTGCTTTATGTCCGAAATTGGCAACCCTCAAAGCATTTCAAAAGTTACAAACACTTTGAAAAGTTTAGTTGAATATATGAAAATCATTGGTAAGAATATATAGTAAATCACCTTTACAAGCATTACAAAATAGACCTATTTCATTCCACTAAACAATTTACACAGTTAGTAGTAAGTATTTCAAATGATCACCACCTAGGCTGAGACATTGATTTATTAATAAATTTTTGGGGGAGCGTTTTTGGTTTCCGCAGTGAAAAAAAAAAACATACTGATTTAACAGCAGAGAAAATTTTATGTTCTGGTGTTTACTCTATCTTCCTTCTTTTTTTGAAACATTTTGTTATTTGTTTGTTTAGCAACGTACTATGATTTAAATGTACATGTTACCAAACCAATCGCATATCAACTGTTCACCAAACATGGAATCTAACAATCCGTTGTCTCTGTATACCATTTCCTCATTTGTTATTTTGAACGATAAAGGCAGACGTGTCTTTAACAAGTACTACACAAACCCTTTCATCAAATATCAGCAATATGAAAAGTCTAAGGAATCATCAAACACACAAGTTCCTGAGGACCTTAGCTTGAACAAGAAAAAGCAAGTAGAATATGAAAGAAATGTCTACAAAAAAATCAAGGAACAGCACATATCACACAACAAAGATATAGAGCTTTTGGTTCTTGATACAAAGACTATCATATATCAAAAGGTAAACGATTTGTACTTTGTGATGCAAAGTAATAGCTCCAGCCAAAACACAAATGAAATATTACTACAAGCCGTATTTGAAGGTATCATTAAGAGTCTGGATCTACTATTGGATGGGTCTGTTGACTTTGGTACCATAATAGATAATTACGATTTGTTAGCTCTTGTTGTGGACGAGGCTATTGACGACGGTATCGTTTTACAATTTGAGGAATCATGTATTGTTAACAGAATAACTTTGATGACACAAGACGAAGGCCAAATAAACATTAATAACATCGCTGAAAAGGGTTTCAAATCAGCGTGGGGATTTGCCAAAAACAGATTTTCTCTTTAATAAATTAAGATTAACTGATATATAAATTAAAAAGAACCATTTTACTTAAAGCTTTTGTATTTTTGCTATATATGTAATGTGAGATTCATAAACAAGGATTTTGCTATTGGTTATTTTCTCTTTCCTTTGCCTTTTTGAGACTTATTGTTCTTAGATCCTTTTCCACCACCATTGGAAACCACATTGGTGCCAGGTAAACTACATTTAAACTTATCAACAAAGAAGCAAGTTACCAACGACTCGACTGGATAATCCTTAATTCTTTCACTTTCGATTGGCCAGATACGTTCTTTGTCTTTGCTTTCCAAATCCAGCTTCATATGTCTTTCAAAGTAGATCATGATATCATGACAGTTCTTCATTTTCTTGTTGCTACCATTCAGAATTTTGATTTTGAATTTACATTTGGACAATGCCATCCAAGGAGCAAACATCGGAACAATGTCGTATTCAAATAGCTCGTCTTCTTCTTGGATGTTGCTTAGCTTCAAGGAAGGAGAAATTTCCTTCAACATCATGTCGTAGTGAACAATAGGCTTTGCAGCGTTCATTAGCTTAATGACTTTTTGTTGCTGGAACTTGGCCTTTTCTTCCAATTGCTTGGCTCTCTCTTGTCTCTTATAGGAGTCGTCACTGATAACATTACTGTTTGAATTGTTTTTCCTTTCCAATTTTTTCTTCAACTTTTTAGAGGTTGGCTTTGATGACTCCACTTGTTTGTCATATTCATCAAATATGTTGGCAATGGTCTTGCTGTGGGATGTTTCATTTTCCTCCTTTTCATCATCTAAGGATTCTTCACTTTCTTCAAGATTCTCATTGTCTCCAACTTCTGATAAATTGTCATTGTCTTCTGAAACAGCAACATCATTTTGGTAACTCGACATCTTGCTACCATTTTCAGCCTCGGCAGGGTATTCAATATATTCTTTGACATTTCCTTTGGCTTTTTTTCTCCACATCAAACCAAATCCCATAACAATTTGAACTGGTGATGTTCTTATCAGCTTTTCTTCATCTTTAATAAAAAACTTACCATTTTCTAAAACACCGTTTTTCTTGAAGTCGTCATCAACAAACTTGGAAATGTTTGAGATCTTACAATATAAACATGAAGAACCATTGATCTTTTTATTCCAGGCTTCCGATGCAGCTAAGCAGAACTGAGAGGCTTCTAATATGGCTCTTTCAGATAAGTTTTCTTCTTTTCTCAAATTCTTTATCAAAACCTTTGAGTTTCTGTTTGCCAAGGAACTTTCACAAGTCAAGTAAAAGTCATCTGCCTCAGCGTACTTCCAGTAGATGTTGTCATCATTCAAAAGAATACATAAGTAGCCATCGGTGGTGATGAACCAATGGAACTTTTGGAAAAAGAAATTCTCAGACAAACGAGTGATGTTTGGTGTAGTTTCTTGATTCATTTTCTTGTTTAAATTCTTGTTAAACTTATGTTCAATGCTCTTGATTGCCTTCTTTTGATTAGTTATTGTTTTAGACTTTTTAGTCTCAACATCCTTTTTCAAAGAGAAGTATGTGGAGGCGTTTGTATAGGCACTCTTGCTGAAATCTATCTCAATTCTGATCATCTTTCTTTCCTTAGATGGTTCTGTGTCTGAATCTGAGTCTGAATCTGAACCCGAGTCTGATTCTGATTCCGATTCTGAGTCTTCATCATAGTCGATCAAAGGCAATACCACAGTAAACTTGCTTTGTTCTAGCTTTAATGGAAGCCTAATTTTTCTAATGTTTTCAGACTGTTTGCCTTTCTTCTTTTGCTGGCTTTGAATCCACAGTTCAGCAGCTTTCCAGTCCATTTGGTTTTCATAGATCAATTTATTCATGGTTTCAATAAGCTCATCGATAACAGCAACGTTGGCTATAATAGCGTTACCCTTGGATTCGTTACTGTGACTTGCTTCCTCTAATTGTCTCAATCTTTCCAAATTTTCTTGTTTTGCTTGATCCAGTTTTCTATTTTGCTGAGAGATAAAGTTGTTTGTTTTTGTAGATATCTTCAAAACTTCCAAAGTTGAGTAAAATGTATCTATGGCATTGACATAACCATTGCTTATAACATCACATTCTGTACTACTCGTAGCAAATGGTGAGTAGCTATCGTACAAAAACTTTGGATTGGACTCCTTGTTTTCAGGCTCAGATTCCAAAAAGGAAGGGTTCTCTATCTTGGTTAAGTACCCTTTTCTTTCATCTTTTGCTGACTTCAAAACTTGTTCAACATCTTTAACACATTCATGAAGCATTTCTAGAATTTCATTGATGACATCTTCATCAGAGTCAAGAAAATTAGTACATGGTTCATTGACTTTATAACCTCTTTGTTTCAATTTGTCTTGGATTAATTGATTTGTTAGCGTTGGATAATTCAAATACAAAAGCTTAGAAATGCTCAAAACCTTAAATTTTTTATTGTTTTTGTTTTCATAAAGATTAACCTTTTCTTTTTCGGCCTCAAACATGTCTTTGATGTATGAGATATTCATTTTACTCAAATCATCCTGTAAATAATCTTCAGAGACATTTTCTCCAGTCATGTTGGTTTCTTCCTTGAACAGCTCCAATGGGTTGAACAAATTGTAATAGCCACCTATTTGGATTCCGTGCTCCTCATTGACTCTGAACACTTGTAAAATTTTCAAATTTTCATCCATGACTATCAGGTTACCACTACTGAAAAACTCTAAAGACAAGTAAAACATTCCATTGCTAAACTGCAAGACGATGATTCTTTCATTAGGAATCTTTTTCAATCCAGTCAACTTTTTATTTGACAAAAAGTTTCTCATTTTTACAATAAAGCCTGATGGAGCAGGTGGTGTGTTTCTAGTATACTTAGTAATGTACATCTTCAACCCATTGTCAATGACCAAATTTTGTTTAACATCAGGCTTTTGAAACTTTAGTAAGAATTGCTTATGTGCATCTTGGATGTTGTAGATATTGTTCAGTCTTAATCCAACCAAACTTTCTTCAAGCTCATTAACTAGTACTTCTAGATCTAAAGCTGTTAATTTCTCCTTCATTTCTACAGTTAAATTTAGCTGTTTTTTAGGGTTTCAAATATTTATTCTTTTGCAAAGTTCAAAATTACTAAGAATTGTGGATTGGCAAATTTTCCAGTGAAGTGTGGTTCGGTAACGTTCAAGAAAAAAAAAATTCAATAAAACGTGATTTTTGGCAGGTGACCAAGTTGTCTGCGTAATCATTATAATGAAAGATGGCATCAGTTAGTCTTCATAGTTCTCGTTATAGACTATTCAACATAAATAGACTAAGTGATTCTGTATATATCTTAACAATTTTTGTATACATAAATTAGAGCTCCAGTAATGGTGTCAATCTTTGCATTTCCATCACCTTTTTGAAGATTCATTTGGTAAAAAACTGTTTCTTTATCATTGATACTCCAGGTGTCAATTAGCATGTCATTCCTTTAGTTCTCAACATTGTGTGCTCAAAGTAAAAAATCATTTAACTCAAAAACTTTAAAGCAATATTGTATTTTTCAATATCATCAGATAAATGTCCGTTATCTATCAAATATTGCAAGAACCCTTTGAACTGCTTGTTCTTTGTGGTCTCTTCTGTTAAATACTCACCTGTCAGTTTGTATATTGATCTTTCAGCGTGAATAGCTTGCTTTAATATTTCTATTTGTTTTTCAGGATCGTTATTTTTGCTGGAATTCTGAAAGACAAATTCCAAATCAGGATTGAATTCTGTTTTGTCATAAACGCCATTTTCATTATCATCATTAGTTTCAAGTAGATTTTCGTCTGAGGAGCACAGATTTCGAATCCTTTCTATGCTGGGTTTGTATACAGGATGGTTTATGTCAAGCTTGGGCACCATAGCTATGAGTCTGCTGTGTTTTTCCTTGATCATATTTCTTCTTCTATGTTCACTTTCAATGTGATTCTTTTTTTTGTCTTCATCTGTCAATAACTGCTTCTTGCCTTTTTTGTTTTCTTTCTTATTAGCTTTAATTTCCTTCCCCATTTTTCACAGTCTTCTATCAATCATATATATGTATTTATGTTTGGATTGGTTTAGAGTAATTCCTAAATTTCACTTTTTAAAAATGATAGAAAAGATTAAATGTAATTCTGCGCTAAAAAAAAAAATTAAAGCAGATGGATTATACCATCTACTATCGGACACCTCCCATGTGAAAAAAAAGCTTACGGAAGCCAGTTGTGTAAACACTCACAACATCGTAGTGTATTCATAGATACTTCAACTATGTATTACCAGAATCATACCTCAAGTCAAATGGTTTGTTTTCAGGGATGAAATATTCAAAGTCTTGATATGATTCAATAATGTTTTTTCTTTGGTTTTTGGTAAATTGTATTTAGCGCTTTTTCCTTTGTTAAATTGTATAGAACATTTCCGAAATAAGATCGATAACTCAAATGAGGAAATTTTTAATCAAATGCTATTTTTTTTTTATGCTGTGTATAGTCTTTTGATTGATTTTGATAAATAACATTTGCACTTATATTAAATGAATACAGTGTTTATTAGCATTTATTTTTGCCACTCTTTTAATTAGTATAGATAGAATTAATCACCAGAAAAATGAACAAAAATAAATCAACGTATAGCTCTAGTTCAAGTTTTATTGGTGGTTGGAACTTCAATGATAAGTCAAGATCGTCAACCGCCAATCAGGTGTCATTAAGACCAAAAAGCAAAGTTATAACCAAATACAAAAATAATAAAAACTCAGCATCATCTAGTAAGCAATTCAACTCAAATGTAAGTTCAAGGCTTGCTTCAAGGGCATCAAGTTATGCTTCTTTGGTTCCTTCAACAGCCATGAGTAATGCAAATGACTTGCAAAGTAAAGATAAGATAATCTGCAGCATCTGCCATGACGCCAATGATGTAAAATGTTTAGTGGGTATCTCTTTTTTGAATTTAACTACAGGTGAGATCATCAGTTATGAATATACGGATTCACAGCTTTATGTGCGGACATTGTACTCGCTAAAGCTTTGGGAGCCATTGGAAGTATACATTTCTGATAAAGGGGCTTCTACAGACAAGTCAAAGTTTTATAACTTATTGTGCAGTTCTCTGGATGAACAAAATGTTACTGGGTTTGGGGCTACATCAGTGGTTTTTATTTCAAGTAAATTGTACAATCTAGAGGCTAGTCAATTCATCATTCAAAATCACCTTCTAACCAGTTCAAACAACAAAGACGCATTGATTGATAAAACAACAAAAGACTTTGAGAATAAATTTTTGGCTTCAAAGTCTATGGCAGCGGTCTTCTTGTACTATCATGAAAGTTACAAAATTTCAGGGCCAAGATTCAACAAAGTAAGAATAAAACTTGAAGCCACAGAAAAGACAGCGTTGCTAGACATCAAGACAATTCAAAAGTTGGAATTGATTGAAAATTTGGTTGTTAAGAGCGACTTGAGTTTGTTTAAGTTCTTGGATCATACGATTACAAAAATGGGTAAGAGAATGTTGAAGAACAGCATTTTACAACCATTGACTGATGTTGCCTCAATCAAAATGAGATTGAACTGCGTTACCTTTTTGCATGATCAAACTGCAGGTATATCAGATGCTGACTTGAACATTTTAAATCTGATCAGAAAACAGTTACATAACTGTAAAGACTTGGACTACTTGTTTATAAAATTATTGGTTGGTGGTATAGACATATCTGAGAATGAGCCGTCTGTGTGTAACATCAAGCCAGATGAGGTTATAAATTTTTTAATTGCTTTGAAAACGTCCTTAGAGAGCTTTAAGGAAATTGGACAACTCTTGCTGTGTGTGGAAAATGATAACCCAGAAACAATTATACTAAATGAAATCAAGAAAAATTTGAACAATGCGGTGATTGATGAAATATTAGAAAACATAATAAAATCTTGTCTTAACGAAGATGTGTATTGGGCAACCAGCAACATTGAACTCCAAAATCAAAGAATTTATGCGATCAGAAGCGGATCCAATGGATTTCTAGATGTTTCAAGAACATTGTACCAAAACATTATTGATGAAGTTGTCAAAGAAATTGAAAGTTTAACCTTAGAATTTAACTTGAGTATTGAACAAGCATTTGATGACAAAAGGGGGTTTTACCTTAAGCTTTTAAAAACTGACTACAAACGATACAAGCTTGAAATGGATACCACTTTTTTGCCCAAAGTTTTTATTAACGTTAACGTAAAATCTGGAAAGTTTGTGGAATTTAGCACATTAAAAATAATGAAACTCAATTCCAGATTCTTTGAGATTATCAGTGAGATATCGATATTATCCGAACAAATTGGTTTAGAGTGTATTTCAAAAATCAAGGAATACACCGTATATTTATTCATGTTTAGTGAAAGTTTGGCAATGTTGGACTTTATCTGCTCATTAACTCAACATATCAAGATACACAAGGATTATTCAGTTCCAAGTTTTGAATCAGGTGTCACGAATGACCCTGAGTTGGTTATCAAGTCTGGCAGACATCCCCTATTGGAAAAGAAGCTAACAAATAAGTACATTGCCAATGACACCTCAATGATAAAAAACGTAAGCAATGTGCAATTGTTAACTGGGTGCAATGGGTCAGGAAAGTCAATCTACCTAAAGCAAACAATGATTTTAAACATCATGGCACAGATCGGCAGCTATGTGCCCTGCAGCTATGGGAAGTTTCCAATCTTCCACAGATTCTACAGCAGATTCTGCAGTGACACCATCGAGTTGAACACGTCCACCTTTGAGCTCGAGTTGCGAGAGATCAACTTTTTTCTTCAACACTTGGAGAGTGAGAGCCAACTTACCATGTTGGCCATAGATGAATTTGGAAGGGGATCAAGCATTGGAGATGGATTTGCAATCTGCTTGGCAACGGCCAAGTATCTTTTAAACAAAAACTGCTTCAGCATCCTGGCCACCCATTTTAACACAATGCCGATGTTCTTGCAGATGGCCAAGAATGTCAAACATATCAATATGGCAAGTCATATTAATACAATCGAGGGCAAAGAGTTAGGGTCTAATGTTATAAAAATGTTATATAAAGTCAAGGAAGAACCAAAGAACTTTACTATGGAAAACTACGGCTTGAAGATTGCATCCGGTATCTTTGACAAAAGTATCATAACAAAGGGCTTTGAAATCAGTAAGAAAATGAAGGAGATATCAATCCTTGACGAGAACTCGCACAATGACGAGAATAAGACCTTGAAAAAGTACCTGAAGCTAAAAGTATTAAAGACCACGTATGGCAAACTGCAAGCATACAAGCAGATGTGTGCCAACAAACACATACCCGAAGATAACCAATATTTAAAGAGTTTACAAAACGAGTTCATTGAGAATTATAGTAAAATATGAGTCTATTATATATCTATTCTTTGTTTCAGAATTTCATTCGCAACGTGGAATCTAAAGTCATTGGCGTTTTTCTGGTTCAGCACGATGGCCTCGTCGTTTGCCAGTTGGAGCAGATTCATCAGCGTGAAGATCCCACAGTCGTACCCATTGCTCTGCTGGGGTGACTCCAGGTGGATCATCTCGAGGTCCTTCCCCAGGGCTCCCCCGCTTTCCTGCATGACGTAGTCCTTGAGTCTCTGCATGTATCTGAACGCTGTTGGTGAGTTTTTGGTCATGCACAGGGAGTCCATGTAGAATACCTTGTTCTTTTGCAAGTCGACCATGGCGCAGACCCAATGGTTACCGTTGACGTTGATCGGCACAAGAATCTTGTCGACATCGGTGTTTATGTTTTTTTTCTTCATCTTCATCCATCTCTTCACTGAGGTGTACCCAGACTCCGAAAGCTTGGTTATGAAAAAGGGAGAGAAGCTGACTATTCTGGGGTTCTCATCCTCGATGACCTTCAAAAAGTATTCGATGACAGAACTGTTCAGCCACTTGGTAGGAGCCAGTGTCTGCAGGTCTTTTAAGTATATGCTCAATTTGAATCTATTGGAGATTCTAGGGTTTGAAGCCGGGTTCTTTTTGAACATGGTGATGACCTCTCTTTTTTCATCATCACTTAACTCAGGGACTAATGACTTTTTAGGATTCTGCAACTCTTGCAAATACTTGACTCTGGCTTCTTTTTGTCTTTCCGAAGATATCAAAAACTGCTGGTATAGAGACTCAAAGTATGAAGTGTCAAAGATCAGCCTGTCTCTGTACTTATTGCTTAGCTTTTCGTAGACCGGAATCTTTCTTTCCTTAAGAATGATCAGGTCATCGTCGTACTCAGACAGCTTTTTGTTGAAGCTTGATGGTTGAATGTTTTTCTTCAATGCTGGAATTTCGTAGTTTCGTTTTTCATTCAGAAGCTGGAGTTTCTTCCAATGATCTGAATTGCCTTTGCTAATATTTCCGAGGTTACTTTCACTGACAAATTTGAAGCTTAAAGACTCACTATTGGTGTTTATGTTATTTGCTGAGAGTTTCATGTCCAAATTCTGTAGATAATCTTGCTTCTTCTCTGATAGCTTCCTTTTCTTGGAAGTCTCGTCAGAATCTAAGAACACAGAGCTGAATTGTCTCTTTTGCTTTATGAACTCCCTTGGTGTGAATGTTTCAAGCACGGGGGAAGAAATGGATGAAGGTGTTCTTGACGATCCTCTTGAGCTTGATCGAGATGAGCATGTGCGTGTATGTGTGATCTCTGTATGTGGGATTATGTAGTGAAATATTCTGGACAGCAGGGACTGCTTTTTGTTCCCTTCATAAGGACTTTTGAAAGATGAGTAGACATTTCCCATTTTATCTATCTGAGAGGCTGTAAGGTTCATTATTTTTTAGATGAATCTATCTATGCACTGGGGGTAGAGATGCAAATATGGTCTACAATTTGGGCTCAAATTAAATAGAGTATATTGATTATAGAGGGAGTATTGGTAGATGTATCCTCTTCTAATGTTAAAGTTTGTTTAGATTTTGTATGAGAAAATAAGGAAAAAAAAAAGAAAGAAAAATATATTAGGAGAAGATTCTTGGTACGTTTTTCGGACATAAGCATTTACATTTTTAGCGTACAGCTAAATTACGCAAATATCAATATAGCCTTAACGTACTTTTATACAAAGTTCTTCAATTATGGGTTTTATAATGACTAGGTGATTAGCTATGTCTAAGTTTTATATATAATAAACTACATATCAAATCATACTAACTTACAAGTCTAAAATCTTTCTTATAGCAGGCAAACTCTCATGCTTCAAGATCTTGACTCTTTCATCAAAGGTGTTGTCAACGGATATCTTGTTTTCTTTATTGCTGATTATGCAGCCACCAGAGCAGTGGTCAGGAACCAAGAACTCGTTGTCACTGATGATCAACTCAACAGAAGGCAAGCCTGTTTGTGCAATATATTCTTCTTCGATTTCCTTCAGTAAGGTTTCAACTAGCTTGACATCTTGTTCTCTCAACTTGATTATGAAGGAGGTTTCCAATATCTTGTACAAGCCTTCTAGAATTAAGTTCTTCAAAATGGATTTATATTGTTCTTCGTTG
>ERZ794949.406-NODE-406-length-14089-cov-2.571897_pt1 | contig 14089 bp, 10 predicted proteins | sample MGYA00511363_ERZ794949 | MGnify/ENA primary metagenome ERZ794949 (study PRJEB30137, sample SAMN04331402) | food metagenome | isolation source: T1 must sample point D1 replicate B | place: Australia: South Australia ...
CCGCGCTCGAGCGCACACCCTGCTGCTGCTGCTGCTGCTGCTGCTGCTGCTGCGTGACGAGCGCCTGAGTGGAAGCGCGGCGAGTACGCTCGGGCCGGGCGAGCGCCGACGTGCTCGACGACTGCTCGCGGCGAAGCGCGCCGAGCGGGACGTCCTCCTCGCGCTCGTTCGACGTCGACGTCGTGCGCGCGCGGCGCTCGTTGACCTGCGGCTCGGGCGGCGACGAGGGCGCGCCGCGCTTTAGCAGGCCCGAGAGGCTGCCCATCGACGCGCTCGCGCGCTTGCGGGTCGCCTGCGCTGGCGCTTGGTCCGGGCTCGACGCACGCCTCGCGCCGCCGCCGAGAAGGTGCAGGTTCGAGTCGACGCTGCGACGAGCCTCGCGCTTGCGCTGCGCCTCGGCCTCGGCGCGCTGCTGCGCCTGGAAGCGGGCGAGGGCGGCCGACGACGTGAGCTTGTCGTGAGCCGTGCTCTGCAGCCTGTGTCGGCGAAGAAAGAGGAGGAAGTGAAACGTCAGTAACGCGCTCAGAGGAGGAGAGAAGGTGGAGCGGAAGGGAAAAGAGGGGACGCACGTCGAGAGCCGCTTGCGATGCTTGTCCTCGAGCTCGCCAAAGTCCATGATGCGCGCGCCGCCGCCGACGTCGACCGCCTTACCCTTGCCCTTGCCCGTGCCCTGCTCGACCTGCAGCGGCGTGCTCTGGACGCGCCGCCGCTCGCCGACGGCGATGCGCTCGGGCCCTTTGCTCGCCTCGTGCTTGACCTGGCGCGCCCGGTCGTGGTAGGGGTCGAACGTCGACGGTGCCGTGAGGTCGAGGAGCGTGCTGCTGCGCCCGAGGCCGACGCGTGCGAGCGTCGCAGGCCGCTGCGGCGAGGTCGAGAGCGGCGGCGAGGCGGCGGGCGGCGCGGCGAGGACGGCGGGCATGGCGAGGCTCATGCGCGAGTGCGAGCGCGGAGGAGGGGCGAGGCTCGTGCCGCTGCCGTTGGCCGGGCGCGACAGGTTGGGCGCCGAGGCCGACGTGAGGTCGTACATGGTCGAAGGGCGAGGCAGCGCGCCGGTCGACAACGAGCGCACCGCCGCGAGCGGAACGTCGTCGTCGTCGTCGCCGTCGTCGCCGTTTTCGGCCGGGACGGCATTCGGCTCGTCCGCGGCGTGCACCTTGACGCTCGGCGCGCGCTCGCTCCCCCGCCGCCCGATCGAGAAGAGCGACAGCGTGCGCGAGGCCCGCTTGGGCGGCGCGGCCGGCTTGGGCTCGGCGACGGCGACCTTGCGCGTCGAGACGTACGAGTTCCACTCGGGCTTGACATTGCGCTGCGACGGCTGGATCGAGGCGAGGACCGGGCGGGTCGGCGCACGGCCGAAGTCGTCGACGGGCGAGGCCAAAGTCGGCGACGGCGGGTAGGCGCCGAGCTTGGGGAGGAAGTCGATCGAGCCGGACGGCGTCGGCTGGAGGGCTCCGGGCGGGAGGAGGGACGCCAAGCTGCCGGCCGAGCGGACCTTGTCGACCTCGCCGCCGCCGGTCAACGTCTGCTCGTCGCTCGCGCCGCTCGACGCCGCGCCGACGCCGTACTTCTCCTCCCAGTCGTTGAGCTCGACTCGGCTGCGACGCCTGTTGGCGCGGGCGAGCTGCTCCTCGCGAGCGGCCTCGTCGCGCTGCGAGCGCTTGGCCTCGGCGTCGCGCCGGACAAAGATGGACAGGAAGCGCGACTGGATCGCCATGAAGATGAAGACGAGGGCGACGGTTGCGGCGAGCTCGGCGATGATCGAGGTCGTGAGGCGCTGCCAAGGAGGAGGACGAGGAGCAGAGTCAGGGTCCAGACCGTGAAGGGGTGGCTCCACAAGGGCGAGTCGACGTACAAAGTGTCCTTCGAGCTTGGGGAAGAGCTTGTCGAGGCCGAGGACGTAGACGTAGAGCTCCCTGCGTGCGAGGTTACAAGGAGTCAGCGCAACGACCACGGGTCGAAGAGCGAGGCGAAATGTCCACGCACTTGAGGCCGGCCGAGGCGAAGCAGTCGACGCCGAGGACGACGACGAACGCGCCGACGATACAGGTGCAGGCGAGGAGGACGTGCGGCTGGATGCGCTTGAGCGAGGCGAGGATGAAGCCGACCGCGACGAGGCCTGGAGGGGGGAGACGCGCCGGAGGGGAGGGAGCACAGGAGTCAGCTTGCCGCTCCCGGAACCGCCGACCGAGGTGGGAACGCGGACTGACCGACGACGAGGATGTAGCGCAAGCCGACTGGGCGGATGAGGCTGTCGGACCGGGTCGAGAGGAGGAAGACGGAGGTGGCGAGGCCGGCGAGAGAGCCGACGAGGGGCGCGACCGGGCCGGGGAAGAGGGCGCAGGGGACGGCGGCGACGAGACCAGAGCCGACCGACGCGAGCAGGTAGAGCCCGCAGGCCTGCAGGGAGGGAGAGGGAGCGGCGTCAGCTCGAGGCCAGCGAGAAGGAGGGACACGCAACGGCTCCGAGCTCCGGGGGGCATGCACGCACCGTGGCCGAGGGCGGGTCGAGCTTTGGCGCGACGGCGTACTCGAGGAGGAGGAGGCCAACGACGAGTGCGCCCGAGTAGAGCCCTGCGATGGCGGCGCTGGTCCTGTTGAGCGAGCGAGCCGGAACGAGGATCGGATCGTCAGCCGAGTCGTCGCCCCCACATCGCCGACCGACCGCACAGAGAGAGAGAGCGGGAGAGAGGGCGCACCTGGGAAGCTGTGCGGCTGCTGCACCGATGCAGGTACCAGACAAGACGAGGATGCCGCCGAGGACGCCGCTCCAAGGCTCGAGGTGCGTGTCGAGAGTGGGCGCGGCCGAGCGGCTCGCTTCGGGAGCCGACGACGCGGACGGGCTCGCGGTGGTCGATGCGACGCTGTCGGTGGGCGGTGCGGTGCTGGCGCCGGTCGGCGTGGGCGAGCTCGAGGTCGATAGGGTGGTGCTGGCGAGGCGGGAGGTGGTCGAAGGGAGAGAAGGGCGAGGGCGAGACAGCGCGCCTCCCGACGAGGTGGGGGGCGAAAGCTGGGCGCTGCACAGCTGCCAGGAGCACAGCGCGAGAGCACACAGCGATGTACGCAGCCGCATCAGTGCCGACTGGGTGGGCGAGAGGCGAAGAAGGCGGGCGAGAGCGAGAGCAGCGAGTCGCTCAACCTCGAGGAGCGCCAGCTCGCGCAAAGGGGTCGCCGCGCCCGTCCCGAGTCTCGCCTCGCAGGTCTCGACTCGCAGCTCGGAATGCAAGTGCCCCGCAGAGGAGAAGCGAGCAGCCGGCAGCCTCGCTGGGGGCGCGCGCCCTCGCCTCAAAGCGGCCTCGCACGTGAAGACGGTCGTCGAGTTGGCACGGCACAGCGAGGGGCGAAAGACCTAGCGCAAAGAGGGTGCAGAAAAGAGAGAGCTACAACATCAGAGGGAGGGGCGACCAGGAGCGGGCGGGACATCGTGGGCGTGCGCGAAAGGAACGACCAAGAGGGGAGGAGGGAGGGACAGGTGGGTCGACGAAGGGAAGGGGCGTGCGTGCTGAGAGGGGCCGATACAGAGAGAGCGAGAGACGAAGAACTGGCGAGCGGGGTGAGGAGGGGGAGCGTGCGCCCGCTCAGTCCCGCATGGTGCGGTCGAGCGGGCGCAACCTCGGGCCCCTCGTCGCCGCCGCGGCGCCCTCGCCCGCCGACGGCGGCGGCGGCATGCCCCACACGCGCACCGTCCTGTCGTCCGAGCAGCTCGCCCACATGGCGACGCCGCCGGGCGCCTTGGCGTTCCACGCGACCGCGTTGACCGTCGTGCGTTCGTGGCCGTCGAGCGCGTGCAGCAGCCGGCCCGTGTCGCGGTGGTACACGTACACCTTGCCGTCGGCCGAGCCCGACAGGATGAAGTTGTCGCTCGCGCCGCCGAAGCACGCCCGCACGACGAACTTGCCGATGTCGTGGCCCTCGAACCGCCGGACGATCGTGCCATCCTCGAGGTCGACGTAGACGATCTCCTGCGCGCGTCGCCGACTCGTCAGCTTGCGCTCTCGATCCTGAAGCAGTAGAGGAGAGGAAGGGGACGCACCTTGGGCGCGTGCGTCACGATGGCGTACCGCGAGTCGCTCGAGATGGTGACGGACGAGAGCTCTTGCGGCTGGACGACCTCGCTGCGGACGGCGACAAAGCTTCATCAGCGACCGAGAGGGAGGACGAGGCGAGGGGGAGAGAGAGAGAGAGGACGCACTAGAGCAGCTCGCTGTCGCCTCCTGCGCCTGCGCTCGCTGCCTCGGGCAGCCGGAACACGCTGATGCGCTTCTCGTTCTTGGCGCCGATCGGCGCGTGCCCGCCCGCCGCCGCCGATGCCATGATGGCCGGCGTCACGCTGCGGCTCGAGTGCCGGCTCGGGACGAGGTGCGGCTCGGTCGTGTCGGCGCGCCCGACGCAGACGAGCTTGGTGCCGTCGGGCGAGATGGCGAGGTCGACGACGCGAGACGGGCAGCGCGCGAGGTGCGAGATGACGTTGCCGGCGAGGTCCTGCGAGCGTGCGCGCAAGGACGAGGAGTCAGGAGGGAGAAGTCGAGGACGAGGGCGAGAGGGGGAGCGTGCGCACCCAGAAGAAGAGCTTCGAGTCCATGCCGCCCGAGACGAAGCCGCGCCCGTCGGGGAGCCATGCAAGCGCGCCGATGGCGTACTCGTGTCGTGCGAGCGTCGCGATGCAGGAGCCGGTCTGCGAGCGCAAGAGGAGAGGGTCAGCTCGGCGCCGGGCGAGTGCACGATCAGGAGCGAGACACTCTGCGCACCTCGGTGTTCCACATCTTGATGACGGCCTCGGCGGCCGTGAGGAGGATCGAGTCGTCGGGCGACCAAGCGAGGCACGAGACCGGGTCGGCGTGATCCCGGAACACCTTGTCGAGCGTGAAGCCGGTCTGCGACGATGCGAATGCTCGCTCGAGTCAGCTTGGCGACTCGAGAGGAGACAGAGCTCATGAAGGAGAGACGAGCGACGCACCTGGACCCTCCAGATCATGGCCGTCCGGTCCTTGCCCGCCGTCGCGAGCCACTCGCCGTCGTGGCTCCACTGAACGCGCCATACCTCGTCCGTGTGCTCCTGCAGGACGTGCGTCGTGTAGGTCGGGAAGCCGGCGACGCCGTTCGGGTCGGCATCGACGAGGAGGGAGAAGGGCTCCGAGGCGGAAGGCGGGAGGGCGTGGTGCCGCTGCTGATGGGCTTGCGCTTGGGCGAAGAGCGTCGCGAGGCGGTGCTGAGGGAGCATGACGGTCGGCGAGATGTAGCCTGTGAGGGACTCAGTGTCAGGACAAAGAACCCGCCGCGGCTCGAAGAGCAAAGAGAGAGGGGGGGACGCACCCTGAAGCTGGACGAGCAACCGCTGCCGAGACGCTCCCGCCGCGCCGTCCCACACAGCGCGCGCACGCAGGTCTTCTGCGCTCATGCACATGACGAGGCTGCAGGAGAGAAGGCCTGCGTTAGTGCGCGAGCCCGCAGGCCATCGGGAGAGCGAGCTCGAGACGCACCTCGAGAGGAAGTGCAGCCGGTTCGAGTCGTAGTTGAGCGGCGACAGCTCGTTGCGGAGGACCGACAGGGCCGCCTTGGTCTCGCGCGCCTCGAGCGCCTCGAGGAACTTCTGCTGTCGGATCGCAAACTTGACGGGCTGCGACGAGGGCGGATGAGAAGCGTCAGCAGAGCTCGCCTGGGAGCGGGAGCGGTCGAGCGACGCACCGTGAGGTCAAAGGAAGGGTCGAACGGCAGCTCGCCCAAGTGGTGCTCGACGTCGGCCCACTGCCCCTCGAGCACGCCCTGGCGGAAGGGCCCAACCGCGGCAGGCTCGAGCGAGAAGCCCGACTCGGCTTGCAGAGCTTGCGCCGTGTGACTGCGAGCGTGGAACGGAGTCAGGTCGAGCTCTTGAGAGTGCTTGAAGAGAGTTGGGTGAGATAGAGACGCACCTGTAGCCCATGTCCTGGAACGCCTGGAGCGCGATCCGCACAAACTCGCGCCGGTCGAGGTTGCTGCCCTCCCACAGCGGGACAAAGCCCTCCTCGCCCTCGTACTGCGCCGCGTCGTTCGTCGACGCTGCGACGGCGTGACCGTTGAGCGGTGCGACGGCCGACGAATGGCCGTTGACGGCGGCGTCGGACGAGGTGCCGTTGGTCGAGGAGGATGCGGCGCCGTCGGCAGAGCTGCCAGGGATAGAGTGGGACGAGGTCGACTGGACCATGGTGCGGTCGAGGAGTGGTGCGCTCGCCGCCGAGGAGGAGGCTGAGGAGCTGGCGAGGAGGGAGGGAGACCGGGCGAGCGAGGTCGAGTCGGACGCCTTGCGCTTCTTGCTCGCGGGCTGGTCGTCGTCCTTGTTGGGCGAGCCGGTCGACTCGCGGCGGCGTCGGCGGCTGTGGGCGGAGGGTTGCGGGTCGGCGGCGGAGGAAGGTGGGGAGGAGATGGTGTCGAGGAGGGAGGGGGGAAGGGTCGACGTGGGCGGGTGCTGGCTGGTGCGAGAGGGTGCTCTGGGCTGCGCACTTGAAGGCCTCGGTGCGCTCAGGCTCGGCTGCGGCCTCGACGATGCTGACGAGGGCGGCAAGGGCTGGTTGGCGAGATGAGGCTGTCGGGAAGTGGCGCGAAGGGGAGGGCGCGACGACGGGGGTGCTGTGCGCGCGAGTAGCGGTGCGCTGGAGCTTGTCCGAGTGTGCCCAGGAGCGACGGCGGGTGAGGTCGAGCGGGTCGAGGTCGGCCCCTCTTCCTCCTCCTCCTCCTCGCTCCTCGGATCCAGCCTCGCGGCCGACGACGGCCATCTCGTCTTCTTTCCGGCGGCGCTCTTCGTCTCGACGGCCAGCTCGCTCATGCTGTCATGCGGGCGAAATCGTGAGGCAGCTCCTGCAGGTCTACAACATCGAGCCGGCTCGCTTCTACTCGACCTCGCCGTATCTCGCCCTGCTCACGCCGCCTTGACCTTGAACTCGCCCTCGAGGAAGCCCTTGACGGCACCGCCGACGCTCACGACGTCGAGGAGGAACGTGTCGTGCCCCCACGGCTGGTTCAGCTCGTAGTAGACGACGTTGTCGTTGCCGTTGGCCTTGAGGCACTCTGCGAGCTCGCGCTGCTGCTCGATCGGGAACAGCGTGTCCGACTGGACGCCCATGACGAGCGTCGGGTGCGACCGCAGCCGCGACAGGCCGCGCGTGAGCCCGGGCAGGTACGCGTGCGCCGACGGCAGCGACGAGATGAACGGCTTGGCGTCCTTTTGCCGCTTGGCGGCCGCCGCCCAGGTCGACGACGACGACGAGGCGCCTTCTGCCGGTGCCGCCGACGCAGGCGGGACGGGGCACAGGGCGTCGGCCGGGAGCTGGCCCTCGTCGCGAGCGCGCCGCCGAGCCTCGAGGTCGTCGAGCGCGTCGTCGCTCATGTCGAACAGGTCCATGGCCTTGCTGATGTAGATGAGCGAGTTTGCGTCGTACTTGAGGCAGAACTGCTCGCCCTGGTGGTCGAGGTACGTCTCGATGAGGAAGTCGGGGCACAGGACGGGCGGCGAGGGGAGGTGGGCGGCGGAGGGGTCCGAGGGCGGGGCGGCGAGGTCTCGCCGCCGACGGCCGAAGCGCTGCTCCCACTCGGGACCCGAGCGGTACGTGATGGTGGCGATTTCTGCGAGGGAGGGACGATGGCAGGTGAGCGAGCGCACGGAGAGAGCTGTACTGCGAGCCGGCCGACGTCTCGAGGACGACGAGCCGCAGGAAGGGCCGAGCGAGAGGAAGCAGGGACGTACGGCGAGCGAGCTTCATGCCCGTGTGTGGCGGCAGGTCGTCGTAGTAGAAGCCGCGCTTCCAGTTCGGGTCGGCCATGAGGACTGTGCGGGAAGCGGGGCGAGAGTCAGCGGTCGAGCCGAGATGGAGCTGAGCGCTCGCGCTCAAGGGAAAGAGAGAGAGCGTGGGACGCACCGCTGCGTTGCGCAAAGCGCATGGCCATGCTCGCCGGGCTACTGCGGGCGGTGCCGCTGATCGAGACGACCTTGCCGACGCGGTCGGGCTCGAGGTGGGCGGCGGCGATGCTCTGCATGCCGCCCATGCTGCTGCCGACGCTCGCCGCGAGCTTGTCGATGCCGAGGTGCGACAGGAGCTCGAACTGGGCGCGCACCATGTCGAAGATGCTGACGATGGGGAACCTGGACGCGTACGGCTGGCCGTCGCTCGGGTCGAGGCTTGAGGGCCCGGTCGAGCCGTAGCACCCGCCGAGGACGTTGGTGCAGATGACGAAGAACTTGTCCGTGTCGATGGCGCGGCCGGGCCCGATGAAGCGCTCCCACCAGCCCTCGGCCGGGTTGGCCGGGGTCGAGTGGGCGTGCGACGACGCCGAGAGGCCCGTGTGGAGGAGGACGGCGTTGGAGCGGTCGGGGTTGAGGGTCCCCCACGTCTCGTACGCGAGCGAGAACGAGGGGAGGTGACCGCCGTAGTCGAGGGCGAACGGGCGCGGGTGGTCGTACACCTCGTAGCCCGTGACGACGTTGGCGTACGCCGGCTCGGGCCCTTCTGCGTCCTCGCCCGAGGTCGGGGTCGGGGTCGCCGGGCCGAGCGTGTTGTACGACGAGGCCGAGGTCGAGGGCGAGGGCTGCTGGCGCTGCTGACGTTGTTCGAGGAGGCGGGCGGTGCGGAGGTCGTTGGCGTCGACGCAGGGGAAGCTCATGGCCGGGTTGGAGCCATGCGGGCGACTGAAGCGGTCGGTCGGTGCCGGTAGCGGTGCTGGTGCTGGTGGTGGTGGTGGTGCCGAGGTCGAGGCGTCGGGTTGTGCTCCAGGCGAGTGGGGAGGAGGACGAGAGGGGGCAGTCGAGTAGAGGGCGCGGTGTGCGAGGGTGCGCTGCGCCGAGCGGGGGATGCGTGCGGCCATGCTCGCGGTGCGCCTGCAGCTGGACCGAGGCGAGAGAGAGAGCGAGAGCGAGGACGACCAAGTGCTCTCGCGCGGATGGTGTGCTCGCTCAAGTCCACACCGACCTCTCGCCTGAGCAGCTCTTGTTCCCGACCCAGCGTACTCTACCGACCTCGCAGCACCCATCCCGACCCGCGCCGACCGCCCGCCTGTCGCGATCGCCTCTCCCCCGCTCTTCATCACCTCGACCTCACCCCGGGTCGACACCTCGCTTCGACGGGCCGCTCTGCGCCCAGTATCACCTCGGCGAGCGCTCCAGACCTCATGCATGGCAGCTGGCCTCGCCACCGCGCGGGCTCGCACAGTCACCCTCGCCCGTCGCGGCGACGCAACGCTGCTCGCCCCCCCCAGCGACCGCTTCGAGCGTCGCTGTTGCGCCCTGCGATGCTTTGCCTGGTTCCTGTACGTGCCTCTCCTGCTCTGTGCGCTCGCGGGGCCGAGTTGAGCCGACGCCGGACCGCTCGAGGCTCGCCCTACCTCGTCGAGACCATCCTGCTCGGCTCCTGCTCTAGCTCGAGCCCGTGCCGCTCCCGAGCAGTCTACTGAGTCTGCGCGACAAGCTGGTGTGCCCGGTTCCGTACGCTGCGACCTGCCGCATCGGCTGCGAGAGTCGCCGCGCCTGCGCGAAGCTGCCGGTGACCTGGCCACGCGCTTCGCTCGGGCTGTCTCGCTCTGCGGGACGGCCTTCTCGAGCTTGCTGTCGCTCGCCTGAGCGTGCTGTAGCTGGGCGGCAAGATACTGCTCTTCGCTTTCTCGACGAGGCCCGTGCGACTCGTTCAGCGACGGCCCGCTTCCGGCACAGCAGGACCTGCACGCTTTCCTAGAGACCTGCTGGCTCTCGGGGCAAGAGCGAGAGTTTACAACGGTCTGCAGCTGCTAATGCCGCAGGTGGAAGAGCGGGCGAGCGCTGTCGCGGTGCAGGACGAGAGCGTCTCGCGCGCCGCTGAACGTTCCAGCTCACGGCCGCACGACTTTGCGAGCTCGGCTCTGCTCTCTGATCCCCCAGATGCCGCTGCAACGTGGACCTGCGAGCTTAGCAGACCATGCTCCTCACGCGCACGGGCTGAAGACGAGCCGCGGCCGGCTCGGAGGGATCCGCGGCACGAGGAGGCCTCGGCGACACATGGTAGAGCCGGTGCAGCTGAAGCACAGAGAGGAGAACGGATTGATTGCCATCATTCCTGCGGCGTCCCAGCCCAACAGCGACGAGCGTGAGAGCGCGAGAGCGGGTGCCAGCGAGGGCGCGACGACGACAAGCTCTCCTATCGCACCACCAAGCTCTGCCTTACCTGCGCGCGAGCCAGCGCAAGCACACCCAGCAGCTTCCAGTAGCGCGCGACGCTCATTGCCCTCGCCGCCGACTCGCCTCGCGCCCTCATCGCCTCCGCCTCGTCTCCCGGCACTCGCTCGCTCGCTCGACAATGGCGACGACGCGCAGGCCAGCCGACGACACGCCGCCAGTGCGCACCAAGCGCCTCAGGAGATCAGCTGCAGCCTGCGCCTCGTGCCACCGCTCGAAACAGTGCGCTCGCTTCCTCCTCCCCCTCCTCCCCCCACCTTGACTCGCTCTTGGAAGCTGACCCTGTTCACGACCAGTCGTTGCGATGGTCCTCCAGGCCCATGCCATCGCTGCGCAACATCCGGCATCGACTGCGTCTTCCCGCCTTCGACCGGCCCAGCTCCCTCCCGCACCTCCCCCGCGACCTCCCTCCCTCCGCCTCTCGTGCGCACGCCCGCCGCCGCGCAGCCCGAGGCGAGCGGCTCGACACCGGCCGCCGCCTCGACTTCGTCCCTCACCTTCGACCCGGCTCAGGCCGCCGACATGGTGCAGCAGCTCGCCCGCGCCAACTCGCGCCTCGAGATCCTCCAGGCGACTCTCGACTCGGTCCTGTCTCGCCGAGACGTCGTCGTCGCCGAGTCGCCTCGCGTGCCGGCCCAGGCGGCGAGCCAGCACAGCTCGGACGCGAGCGCGGCGCTCCAAGGCGGTTCGTTCCTGTCGAACGACGCGAGCGCGGCCACGGCCGACGAGACGAGCGCCATGAGCGCCCTCATGCTCGCCGAAGCGAGCGCGGCGAGCGTCCTCGCGTCGGCGAGTATCGCGAGCGCCGCCAAGCGGCAGCGCGAGGGCGCGTCGGGCGCGCAGGAGCTCCTCAAGCCGGACTGGAGCATCGCCATGCCCGACGTCCTCGAGCGCGGCATCATGACGCTCGACGAGTGCGAGGCCGAGTTCGACATCTTCTTCACCCACATCCAGCCCTGGGCCGCCCTCCTCTCGGTCGCCCTCGACCGCCAACCGCTCGCCGTCCGAGCGCGCTCGCCCCTCCTCTTCCACGCCATCCTCCTCCTCGCCCTCTACTACCGCCCTCGCACGCGCGCCAACCTCGCTCGGTACTGCGCCGTCTCGTCGCTCGTCGACGCCCTCCTCGCTCCGCAGATCCTCTGTCCTCAAGCCGCAGACCTGTCGGGCGGCGACTTTGTGCGGGCGGTGCACCTCCTCCTCATGTACAAGCCGGTGCAGTACGCCCGCCTCGAGGCGTGCGGCGTCACCGACGCGAGCGCCGTCGAGTCTTCGTCGAAAATGAACGTCGCCGCGAGCTGGATGCTCCGCCTCTTGGTGTCGCGCGTCTCGACCTTCATCGGGCTACCCTCGATCGCCGACAGGTGCGTCCCTCTGCTCGCTCCCTCCTTTCCCTCTTGCTCGAGCACTCTCTGACTCGGATCCTCTCCGCAGCTTCGCCCAGGCCTTTGCCAACCAGCAGTTCGCACCGATCGCCGACACGCTCGTCTCGCAGGAGCGCCTCTACCTCGACTGCGTCTTTCGCGAGCTCACGGGCGCCCTCCAGTCGGGCAAGAGCGCAAACTTTACCCCCCAGGCCGCCTGTCGCACGACCCGCCTCTTCGCGCACCTCGCGCGCCAGCCGTCCGACGTCCGGCTCGCCGCGAGCGTCGAGCTCGTCGCCGCCGCCGCCGAGGCGTTCGCCGTCTCGGGCGTCCCATCGAGCGACACGCTGCGCCAGTTCGACGACGCGCTCGCCGACTGGACGGCGTACTGGCGCCCGAGGTTGACGCCGACGACCGCGCCGGACGACGCCGTCCGGTGGTCCGTCTTCTACCCGTACAGCAACTTTGTGCGCCTCGTCGTGCGCGGCTTCCTTCTCCCGGCATGGCGTGCCAAGCGCGAGGTGGCGGCGGCGGCGAGCGCGAGCAGCGGCGGCGAGGGCGCAGCAGGCGTCGTCACGCTCGGCGAGGACGAGCGCGAGCACGTCGTGCACGCCGTTGCGGTCGCCGAGGAGGCGCTCCTCGCCATGACGGTCGAGGGTAGGAGCCTGCGTGAGGGCGTACCGGGCGCGAGGGTCGAGTGGGCCAGCCTCGAGAGGGAGCTCGTGCCCGACCCGGCGGCGTGCGAGCTCTGCAAGTGGGCGACGGACAGCTTGACCTGCGTCGTGCGTCCCTCCTCTCTCTCTCTCTCTCTCTCTCTCGCTTCTTCTTCCTCTCCTGAGGTAGCTGCTGACGTTGCTCGTCGCCCGCAGATGTTCGCCTACCCGCTCATCATGCTTCATCAACTCGCCGAGGAGGGCCTGGTCTTCGGCGACCTCTCGGTCATCTCGGTGGGCACGCCGCCGAGCCAGCCCAAGCCCATGTCACCGGACGACAAGCTGTGCCGGCTCCTCGCCCTCGGCGCCGAGCTCCTCGAGGGCGTCGCGCCAAACCCGGTCCACCCGGCGCGAGGGCAGGCGGCGTTCTTGCGCAAGGTCCGCCAAGCGCGCCTCGCGCCGTCGAGCGAGGACCCAACGCCCCAGATGTCGCCTCGAGGGCGTGCATCGGCGAGCACGGCCGGTGCAGAGCAACCGCACCTCTCGACGGCCGCGCACGACTCGCTCGCCTCCTCGACCGCCTTCCTCCCCTACGCCTCGACCGCCGCCGTCGACTCGCTCGCCATGGCGTATCAGCCGACACCGCTCAACTCGCCGCCGTTCCCTGCGACGACGCCGCTCACAGGCATGAGCGGCGTGCCGCTCAACCTCGACGCGCTGCCCGGGCTGTTGGCCGGCGACGGCTGGACCGGCGCGGGCGTGTTCGACGATCCGCTGGTCGGCTGGATGTTGTAGCGCGTCGTCGGCGTGCAACGATGGTGCGCTCGACCACCTGTGCTCGATGACGAGGAAGGTTCGTCGCCGGCGTCGAGTTCCCCACCTCGAGCGAGAGCCCGATCCCCCTTCCGGCCCGACCTCGCTCCTCGTCCTCGCGCTCCTCTCGTCCTTCACCCTTACACACACCCTCGTCCGCACCATGCCGTTCACCTACCTCATCACCGGCGAGCTCTCTCTCTCTCTCTCCAGCGCAGCGCTCGCCGGCTCGCTCTCCCCGCCTCCTCGTCGATCCCTCCACATCTCGATCCGGACCCCAAAGCTGACCCAGCGCTCGTCTCCCACTGCAGGTGCATCCCGCTCGCTCGGCCTCGGCTACGCCAAAGAGCTCCTCGCCTCGAGCCCCGACGTGCGCGTCGTCGCCGCCGCGCGTAACCCGTCGTCGGCCGAGGGCCTGCAGGCGCTCGCCAACGACGCCGCCAACAAGGACCGCGTCTACCTCCTCCAGCTCGACGTCGAGGACAAGGAGCAGGTCGCAAAGGCGGCCAAGGAGCTCGAGGACAGCGGCTTCCTCGGCGAGAGCGGGCTCGACGCGCTCGTCAACAACGCCGGCGTCGCGGCCGACGCCAAGTTCAAGCCTTCCGAGCTGTGCGTGCATCCCCTTCTGTTGCTCGTGAGGAGGCGAGGCTTTGAAGGAGGCGAGGCCGTCGGTGAGCTGACTCTTTACCTCTGCAGGGAGCCAGAGCACGTCCTGTCCAACATCGGCGTCAACCTCCTCGGCGTCCTCAACGTCACCAAGCAGTTCCTCGGACTCCTCAAGCAGGGTAAGGGCAAGCAGATCTTCATGCTTTCGAGCGTGTGCGGCTCGATCGAGGAGTTTGGAAAGAACACGATGGTCACCGGCTGTGCGTCTCATTCCTGCCTCTCTGCCGCTCCTCTCGCCTCGCGCCGACTTCTCCGACTCGCAGACTGCATCAGCAAGGCGGCCCTCAACATGTTCAGCGCCAAGTTGGCGAGCGAGCTGGGTCCGGTGCGCTTAGGCCGCTTCTCCTCCTCGACCGGCCGTTCGCCGAGGTGCCCGAGACGACGACGCTGACGCTGTCTACCTCATCCGCTGCAGGAGGGCTTCACGA
>ERZ794949.407-NODE-407-length-14023-cov-3.595790_pt1 | contig 14023 bp, 5 predicted proteins | sample MGYA00511363_ERZ794949 | MGnify/ENA primary metagenome ERZ794949 (study PRJEB30137, sample SAMN04331402) | food metagenome | isolation source: T1 must sample point D1 replicate B | place: Australia: South Australia ...
ACCTTGGGTTGACAAACGACAAAACTATGGACTTTTTAACTGTTGAAAGAGAAATTGAATATTCAGATTCACAGACAGTTAAAAGATTAATGACATCCATATCAAATCCTATAGACACACTTCATGAAAAGCTTTTGGATGCTCTTTCCCTGATATCAGATACTGTTGATACGTGTTACATAAGATCCAGCGATAAAACAGAATCATCTAATGCTAATAGGTTAATTACCGATATTGAAAGCAACAAAGTTATTCTACAAAAAGCCATCAACACTTTGGCATTTGAATATCAAAATATTAACAATTCCTTTAGAGAACAGTATCACTCTATTAACTTGGAAGATGAATTATTCTTGCTGTCAACTTTTGTGATAAATTTTAAAAACTCTGCTGAAAGAGCATTATTAATGATGGACCAATCGATTAAGCTACTTCAATATAGACAAAAAAAGCGTTACAAAACACTTCATGTAAATCTGTTTACAAAATCATTCAAAAGTGATCCTGGTTTGAAATCGGAATCTCAGAAGTTTAATGCAGCTCCTAATTTCCCTACATTGCCTAACTTAAAGAATCTATTTCACAGTAGTAACATGCCTCATATTATCTTTGGATTGCAAGTCACAATCACCATAACCATATGCACATTTGTTCAATTTATGCCTGAATCCAGAAACTGGTCAAGGAACATGCACAATCCATGGGTTGCCTTCGTGGCAGTGCTGTCATTGGAACCCAGCAGTGGTGCAACCTTTTATGTGACATTCCTAAGAGTGTTTGGAGTCGTCTTTGGCTCTCTGTTTGCATTGATAACATATTTGATATATGGAAGTAAACACTCAACCAATTACGGACGAATCGTTGCTTGTATTATAGTTTCCTCACTATTCTTTGCCATTCCAGGATTTCACTTTTTCTTGGGTGCTCCAAAGTATTTGAAATCAGCCATTATCTACATCATTACTATTTATGTTGTATTTGATGCATCTTTAGAGTCAGATGATATTGTTCAAAACTTTGCAAAGAGATGCTTTGCCTGTGTAGGTGGGTTGGTTGCATTGATTGTACAAAACACGATATTCCCCTTGAGATGTAAACTTGGGCTGTTTAATGAAATGAGCTACTCGATAGAAACGATTACAAAGCTTATCAGTATATGTTTCCCTGGGATTGATAAAAACTCCGATTATGACAATATAGGTGTCAGCTTAGATGAACACAAAAGATTTCACAAAATGATACATTCTATTGAGCACTCAATATCAAAAATGAATGAGTACAAGACGTTTTTGAAGCATGAGCCAAAAATAAAAGGTGAGTATCAACCACTGGACCCCTTGTATGCAGAATGCATACAAATAATCAAATATTTGGTCGAAAGATGTCAATTAATTGAGGCTCTGAAATTTAACTCTGAGGAACTTTTACACACCTTGAATGAACAACCACAAGTCTTCAAACACAGACAATCAACTATTGTGAATCTTTTGAACAACTTCAAGGTTGTATCTTTGTCACTGGCAACTAAATCACCACTTCCTCCTAATATGCTTTCTTCAAGAAATGCCCATAGAAAGATGACTGATAGCATAAAGGAAATATTTGACAAAGCCTCTCAGCTAAAGTCTCACAGCATGGCACGGAAGTCTTCATCTGAAATATACCAAATTTACTCTGTTTCCTTCTTAACTGATAAGCTGTTGGTCTGGAACAGTGTAAACTCACAACTATCTGAGATTATAGAGTTCTCCGAAGAGCTTATAAAGATAACAAAGGCTCTTTGTGGTTACAAGGCGTTCAGATATGGATTCATGGCTAGAGAGTTGAACTTTGAATCAATCAAAATGATCACTGAGATTCCTTTGGACAACAGACAACTTGAACAAAGAATCAGAAGAAGAAGCTCTGTTTCCGTCACTGATTTTGATAATCTGGAGACTGGCAGTAATGATGATTCAGAGGTATTTGATGATGAGTATGAAGGTGGTGAGGTGATATCGAGACTTGCTACATTGCACAAGTATGTGACTTTGAATGATTAAAAAGATTATATATATAAGTAATCAGAAACAAATTTAATGAAAGCAAACTGTCCGTTTAATTCAGTTAGAAAGGGTATTAATTTAAAAAACAAAACTGAAAAACTCCTGCATCGATTACTACATCAGCTAGGTTCTTGGTGATTTGCGTGTTTCATGTTCTGGATCGCCATTGACATCGGTGATTGAACCATTATTTCCTTGTCTGTTGATTTTTCTCTTATTTTTCTTCTTAAGTTTTTGACCCTCTCCTGCAAAGTTATTGTTTAAATCCTGTTCATCTTCGGAATTACCTTTATTTGGGGGAACATATGGAAATCCAAAAAACAACACACCATCTTCTAGATCAAATGGCTTTATTTCAGTTTTTTCCGCAAAATTCTTCAAGTCATTGTGGCTCTTTATGTTATCTATAACCTTTTTTGTATCTTTTTCATTGTCAACCTTTTTACCATTCAGTCTAACACCATCATTTTTGAACACAACTGTGCCGATTAACGGCTTGTTCAAAGCTGGTATAAATAGTCTCTTAGACATCGAACTCACATCAGGATCCTTTTCAGCCATGTTTTTCCTTTTTTCTTCCTCTTCTCTTTGTTTATCTTCTTGCATTTTCTTGTAATCAGGCTCTACATAACCCTTTGGAGGATCGAAATCAGTAACCAAGTCCGTCTCAACAATACACGAACCTTGTGGATTAGGCTTTAAGTCAGTTATTTTAATTTTATAAACTGTATCATTGAATTCAATATTGATTATATCATCTATCCTTAAAGCAGAGTAGTTTCTCAAACATCTTTCAAGAACTATTTTAGGATTTTCTATTTCCAAAAAATCAACTGATTGTGGCTCCAATTTCACAAAGGAGGCCTTAGGTAAAGTAACAGACTTCACTGTTACTGTGGAAGTAATTGGGGCCTCTAGTTGATCTATCATCCAGTCAGGAATGTAAACTCTGCCTTCTTCAGCAATAAACTCTAAGACACCCGTGTTTGTAAGCTTAAAGGACACATTGGATTGGATTTCAAATAACATAGGGTATGAAATCTCTAGAAAAGACAATCTTGTCAATGCTGAAGGTGGCAATATAATTCTTCCTGAGTTATTCAATAAGTTTTTTTTCTCTGTGCTGACACTATTTGGAAGATATGAAATAGGGTACATTCTATAGTTTTCTTTGAATTCTGAAGATTCGGGCATGTAATTGAACTGCATGCCCTGATTAAAACTAGGAAAGGTGTTAAACATTGTATTATGATAGATGTATGTTTTCTTATAGTATTTATTTGGTTTTCTTTTTTTGTTTAAGCCTATAATGAATGGATTTAGCTTGTGATTTTGGTGTACAATTACAAGAATTATGTGTTTAACACCTTGCAGTTAAGTTTTAAGAAAAAATGAGTCTGCGGAAAAGACTCCGCTGGTAAGCATACACGTGATTTTAACAATGTTTCTTTTTTTGGTAGCGTATCAACAAAAAACCCATAACCATTTGATACCCATAAGTTAGGAAATGGAGATTAAAGTGTAAACAATAAATGCTAACGCGGTTCGATACATAAACATAAGTTTACTGATTATCTTTGATAAGTTTTTCATTTATAATTATATTTATAAACACCAATAACTTATCAAACAAAGCGTTAAAACATAGATACGTTAATTCTGTTAGCAACTATATAGATTTTTGCCAAAACCTATAGTAAACATGAATAATGCATTTAGCGAAGAAAATATTGGCTATGTTGAAGACAGCAATGACAAACAATCTAATGACTCCAATCTAATGGACTTTAACCAATCTGATGACTCATCTGCTGATGACTATGAAGACGAAAACAATGAAATGTATATTCCCTATGGTGAAGAGTTTGGAAACATAGATCCTGAAGAATTCGATTTATTAGCAGAATTCACTGATGATGAGGAATTTGAAGAAAGACAAAAGAAGATAGCCAAGGCTAGCAATGTTGGTGGCAAAAAAAGAAAATCTTCAAAGGCTTCAAAAAGTGATGATTCAGATCAATCTGAAGAGGAATCTGAAGACTCCGAGGAGGAGGAAGAGGAATTCTTGGATGCTATGAGAGAAGCAAACAATTTCAAACCTAGAAAGAAGTCTAATAAAAAGGACAAGGTTAAAAAGAAGAAAAAATACTCAGGTTATAAAAAACTTGCTGCCAAGATTAATCCTGAACTGTCGAATCTTATGGCAAAGGCTAATGAAGCCTACGTTTCGATGGATTTGGAACTTGCAGAAAAGCTGTTTTCGGAAATTATCAAAAAAGATTCTAATCAGTTCAGTGCTTATAAGACATTAGGTGACATTTATCAACAGCAAAATAGATTGAATGATTGTTGTAGTATCTGGATGCTAGGTGCGCATCTTAATCCCAATGACTTTGAGTTTTGGAAAGAAGTCGCCATGCTTTCTCTAAACCTAAACCACGTAACACAAGCATTGTACTGTTTCAACAAGGTATTGCAACTCGACGGTTCGGATGATGAATCATTGTTTGAAAGATCAAAACTATGCAGTATTACTGGTCATGTGAGCAAAGCCATTGATGGGTTCAACAAGCTATTCATTAAGTATCCATGGGATGCCAGTATCATCACTGAATACGTGACACTGCTTAATAAAACTGGGAAGCAACAAAAGGCAATTGATATATACTTGGACATATACCAGCAAAACATACGAAAGAGGCAATTCCTAACTAAGTTCAGAGAGAATGCACTTGACTCAGATGATGATGAAGAAGATGAAGATGATGATGAGGACGATGAAGATGAAGTTGAAGTTGAGGGAGAGTTTGCTGGTGTTCCAATAAAAAAAGTTGAGAAGTATCAGTGCATGCCTTTTGATTGGTCTGCTTTGAACATCATGGTTGATTTGATGTTGGACATGCCAGTGAGCAAACAGAACGAGCCTCGTCATAATATTAAAATTCTGAAAGACATTGCAAGATTTATTCAATTTAGAGATGCACAAACATTTTGGAATACAATTAACTACAACAGCAACGATGTTGAATTTGATGACAGAAGAGAATTCATCGAAGCATTTAGAGACTTACCAGAGGAAGATAAAGTCTATAAGGATTATTCATTGCCTATCGATATAAGAATAAGATTGGGTGTTTTGAGATTGAAAAACAAGCAAATTGATGAGGCTAAGTTTCATTTTGCATATTTGCTTGAAGAAGAAGTTCCTTCGGACTTTTATGATCTGTTTTATGTGGCTGGTAAAAACCTGGCTGATGTTGATCAATATGAAGATGCCATACAATACTTAAGCCCTATGTTGGATGATGATACCTACAATAAAGACGTGGTATTCTACAAGAAAATAGGTAAATGTTTCAAGATGTTAGAAAGATACGACTCTGCCCTGATATGTTACGAAAAAATTATGGAATTCCAACCAGATCAGCTAGATAACAAGCTGAATTTGGCCGAAATATATCACTATGTTGGAAGAAACCTTGAATACAAGACTTTGTTAGCGGAAGTTCTTGAAGAGAGATCAAAGATCAAGGATGCTGATGCAACAAGAACAAGAGCAAAAGTCAGTAATGTTGGAACTCCGCAAGAATCTAGAAGCAACAGAAACAGTGTTGATGCTCAAACGCCTTCCTTCACACCTAATGTGGTGGTTGATAACTCTAAAAGTAACAATCCATTAATGGAAAACACAATAAAAATTAAGAAAAAACATTCCACTCCTACACACCCGATGACAAAACAAGAGAGAGAGGAAAAGATCAAATCTAATGTTTTAGAAAAGTTTAGTAAACTATCTCTGTACAAGAATGATTCTGTTATTCTGTGGCAAGACACTGTATCTGATTTACTGAACATTTTCACCTCGGTTAGAAATCTTTTCTTGAAGAGAAGAGTGGGGCAAGTCGAAGGGGTCATATCGAGAACAAGAAGATTTGACAAGTTATTGGATTACAAAATAGAAAAGATAACTTTACTTGAAAATGAACAAAATGAAAGTGAAAACTCGCCTCCTTTGATTAAAGAGGAAAAAGTTGATATTGGAGATTCTGATGAAGTCAGAGGTTTAAAGTTTGATGTCTGGTTTAAGTTGTTTATGGAATTTGTTGTTTTTATTTCTAGAGAGAGAAGCAAAGAAGAGGGACTTGAACTACTGGATACAGCTGAGGATATCAATGTATTTTATGGAAATGAGCAAAGATCCAAATACATGAGAATGATAAGGTTTGCTATAGAGGATGAGTCATCACGCTGGGATCTAGCTAGAAACTTTATTAATGTTTATCAATTCAACAGAAAAATCTATCACTTGATCTTGCTTGTTTTACAAGACGGAAGTAAAACTAGCTTGGATAATGTCAGTCATAAAAATCTGCAAAAAATAGTGCTGAGAACCATCAAGACTTTTGACAGTTTTAGATTCAATAAAAAAATCACTGGCTCTGCTGCTTTGATAAATGACAAGATGACAACTTTTAATTTTCACACCAAGATCCCATCACCTTATATCTATTACTTGTTTGGGATATGTTTCTTTTCGTCAAAGACTTATGGAGCGGCTTTACAGTACTTCTTGAAAATTGACTTGATATTAAATGAAGAGCCAATGCTGAAGTATATGGTAGCTGTCAGTTATCTTCATAAGGCAATGCAAAGACAAACAGTAGTAAGAAACTTTTATATGATACATGCAGTCAAGTATTTACTACAGTACAAATCATTGCAAATAAAGAGATTTGGTGAGGGCTCCTTAGAACATATTGAAGCTGAATACAATGCAGGGAAGTTCTATCAAATGTTGAGTTTGAATACATTAGCCTTAAAGCATTACTGGAATGTTTTGATACCAGGGGAAGATAACAAGTTCAAGAAGCATGCAGCCTTCAATCTGGTTCATCTATACATCAACAGTAATAACTTTGACAAGGCTGAAGAAATCACTAATAAATATTTGGTTGTCGAGTAGTGTATGATTAATTATTAATTCCGACTTTATATATGTGCATTATTTGTTATTTTTTCTTCCCCGCTTAGTGAATGAACAACCCAATTTAAGAATATTTAGTTTGAAAGTAGGTAAACAAAAAAAAACAAGGTATACAACCAATCACAGTATGTCAGGACACACCAATAAACACCCACCAAATTTACCCTTGAATCATCCACAGTTTGCTGCAAAAGTAAAGGTCTTGCTGAAAACTCTACAAAAAAGAATAGCTTTGAGACTGAAGGAAGAAGAATATCAAGCCAAGTTGTCTCAAAGAGAGATTGCAAATCTGTTACTGTCAGATGAAAATAAGGAGCAAAAGGCCTACTATAAAACAGAGGCCATGATTATGGAAGATACCACAGTTCAGATGCTGGAAATATTAGAAAACTTAACGGATATGGTACTGGTGAGAATCCCAATACTGAACAACACTATACAAAACAAAGATGAGCTGCGTCGTATACCAGGCGGATTGAATGTTGGAATAGGAACTTTGATATATGCTAGTTTGCACTTTCCAGAGTTCAAGGAACTGAAAGATTTTGCGGATGTCATGATATTAAAGTTTGGAAGGGCTTATGTTGATTCGTTGTTGAAATTCAAGCCAAATAATCAAGAGTTTGCCCCATATAAGGATTCGCCAAGTGAAGAAAGTAACGATATTAAAGATTTGTATGATGTAACTAAGGACATAGATGCAAAGTTCATGGATTTAAGCCAAAGAAGTATTGCTGAAGCAAGTAAGGTTGAAGCCTATCTTATTGAGATTGCACGTGCATATAATGCTCCATACAGTAAGCTTCCAAAGGATGAAGAAAAAGTTGAAGAACAACCTAAAGCTGTTGAAAGTGACGACAAACTGAATGATTTAGAAAAAAGATTTGCTAATTTAAAAACAAAAAAATAGTGCTGACTTTATATATTTATATACTTCATTTCTTCATTGCCTTGATCTTTTTGGCCCATGCGTATTTACAAGATTTAACAATTCCGGCAGTAAACACCCCTTTCACAGCTTGGGAAGATGAACTCTTAGCAATGCATTTCTCCAGCTTTATATGATAATTATCCAGAGTGTAACCGTTAGGCAGATAACGGGACATTTTCTCTTCATCCCATAGCATAATTTCATTTAATATGTCATCATACAAAAGCTTGAAGTTGTTCATGTTCTTCAACACAATGTTTTTGGATTTATTAGGATTCTCACCACCGAGCTTGAATCTTATATCTCCTAAGTAAGACAAAGTACAAAGCTCAGTGAAGAACTGCAAATCAGTGAATGATGATCCGTATTTGTTCAAGCATCTCTTTTTACTCAATAAGGCAGCAGATATAAGATTTCTCTGAAGCCAGTAGCCTAACTCAAGGTCATCGGCTAACCCTTTGCTTGAGAGATTTACCGTAGGCTTTTGTAATCTTCCGGCTAAATAAAAGGTGTTCCAGTTTTTCAAGTCACCTATTAATGTCTGGTGAGATAGGATTCCGTATTTGACTTCAGATCCGTTAATTTTAACAAAGGGATTGAAATATATGCCTGCTCCTAATCCTTGGATTTTCTCAAATATTTTAGGAATATTTATGGTGTATTTTAAACTTGAATAGTGGTCCGGATTTTTCTTAATGTTCAATTTGTGCCATTCTAGGGGATTCTCCACAGACAGGAGCATGTCAATTTGGTTTTTGCTGTAGTCTTGGTTTCCTTGCTGAGGAAACACTCCCGAACCATAGCCAAAGCAGTTTTTATGGGGAACAAATTCCTTGACAATGGCCTTTAAGTGGGATTTCAAGTCCTTTGGTATAGTGATTTTATTAAAATTGTCCAGCAATAGTTTTGATTCAGGATCTCCAGCAGCTTTGGCAATGTCTAAACTTAGATCGTATGGATCAATAATATTTTTTGGATCTAAAACGGTATCATTGCTTTCAAATGGGTTTATGATATTGTCCGCAGTTTTGAATGAGCTGAACGTTGGTATGTAATCGCCATTGAACTTCAATGCTGTGGTTTTAGTAGTAGAAACAGTGTTCAAGTATCTTTTATTAACGCTCCGATATCTTTGCATCATCTCTAAGTTCAAATATTATTTTAGTGTTGGTTATAATGCTGTTTTTTCATTCTACTAAATTATTTTCAAAAAGATGAATATCGCTAGATTAAATTTAAAATGGCCAAAAAAAAAGGTATAAATTTGAAGGATTCAATTTTTTATGTTATATTTTTAATCCCATTAAAAAAAAGTAGAATCGGAGATAATATGATATGAAATATAGACTGAAATGGCCAAAGACTACTCTAATGAAGTAACTACTAATAGCATCGGCAAAGAATTAAAACCTACTGCCACTACTGAAAACAAATATCTAAGATTTAAAAGAAATAAAATTATATTAAGGTTGTGATCAAATCCTCTTTATGAGTATATTCCTTGTGTTAACAACTGGAATTGATCATATATTCTTGTGTACATACTGCCCAAGGATCTACCTATCAAGTAGTCCTCAACAAATCTATCCACATCCTTTTCAGCCTTCAGGTGCATGGCAAATCTTTGCTTCAGCTGCACGGATGTTTGTTCTCCTAACTGGAAACATGGCTGTAAGCTCTCTTTTTGCATGATCTCACACATGGACACTATTTGTTCATGGTTCTTTCTTAAAACCTTGAATCCATCCTTCAACAAAGTCTTGAATTTGTTGAATGCATCAGATTCAAGTCCTCCTAGAACATCGACATACTCAAATGTTAGCTTAAATGGTGCAGCTTCAAAGCCAACAGATCCCGGTGAATTTGATAGCATGAAACCAAAATCAATATGGATCAAGTGACCTTCATTGTCTATCATTATGTTACCATTGTGTCTATCCTTTATCTGTAATAGGTAACATATTAGTGAATAACCCGCCAATGAGGTTGCAAAGTTGTATTGTGCCTTTTTGTAAGCATATGAGTCCTCAGCCCCAAAGCATTGCAGGAAATGATCCTTTAAAGTAGCAACATACCCAATGTTGCTACCATCATTGGTTTGAGCAGCACTGACAGGGGCAATACCAAGATTCTGCATGTGTACAGACAGTGACTTTTTGATTGAGTGGACAGAAACCGCATCGGTGATTGTTTCAACCAACCCGGTTGTTGGACTTGTGATCAAAATCTTCATTCTTTTCAACCACAGCTCTAAGCGCTCATCTAGCCACATATCAGAAATGGCCAAAATCAGTTGAGATGCAAATGCCTCTTGTCTTAGATCATCCCCAGACTTGGCAATGACAGAAAACAATTCCCAGTTTTCCAAGTGTCCGTATTTGGATTCACTTCTGATTCTTTCCTTTCTTGCTAACCAGGACTCACCTAGGTAAGATGATGCCGTCTTGGGCTTCTGACTTTCCTTGTACAAATCAACATCATCATCGTTGATGACTGGGTTTTCAGTGATCATACCACTGGTCAACAAGTCGTTTTCAAGCTTTCTCAAACCTGGCTTTTGTAAATCATCTCCGTTTTCCAAACTTTGATCAACTTTCTCCTCCAAGGACAACATGTCGAAGGAAACATTTCCAAACTGATCCTGTGCCTGCTTCATGGATTGAATAATGGTTTTTCTTATTTCCTCAATCTCCTCCTTGTTGTTGTTAACTACACTTTGTCCATTGAAGTTGTTGGAAACATTGGTGGAAGAATCCAGCTGTGCCAACATCATTGCACTGATACGCATTTGGGTTGCTAGTTCATCCATTTTCTTGTTTCTCTGCTTGTCAATACCGGTCATCTTCATGTTGTTTTTGTTGATGTCCCTCTTTGACTTTTCTTTGCTGACTTCATTGGCCTCATTCTCTATGGATGCCATCGAAAACTCACCTAGATCCATCTCCTGGTCATCAATTGCAGTGTCTGTCTTTGTGTATGCTGCACTGTTCATGCTGTCGATAATGGACTTTCTGCGGTTTTCGCCATCCATTGGAGTGTTTATTGGAGAAGCAAATGTATTCTCTAAAACTATTGATTCCCTGGTCTTTTCAGGATCTGTGACGTTTATCAGATCAAAAATATAACTGTTGTTTTTTTCGTTGTGGATTTTTTTGACTATTTCGTGGTTTTCCTTTGATGTAGGATCATAGTCAACTTCGTCCTTCAGGTACTCAACAAACAGTAAATAAGGCACCTTTTCAGCTGAGTTCAACACCTGAGCTTCATTGCACACAATGTTGACAATCTTGTGTTGTTTGCCTCGTTTGTTTCTTGGAAGCATTGTAGGAATATCCACCTCTGCTGGCAGGTCCCTGTTCATCAACGCTAACTCAGCACGCAACATGGATAGTCTGGCCTCCTTTGGAACACTACCCAATCTTTGAGAAATGGATTCCAGTGCAATAACAAACTGAGTTTCGCATTTGAAGTAGTTCATCTGGAGAGTCTTGATTTGCTTTTTCAAGGGGATATTGGCAATCTTCGATTCCTCTTCAGATAAAGAGTAGTTGTCTATGATTGATGCAGAATTATTATTGATGCTTTCTGATGCCCCATCGTTATCTAAATGAGAAGATACCTTGTTAAGTCTTTCTCTTTTGATTTTTTTATTCAGCAACTTTGTTGAGTTCATGACTTGAGAGGATATTTCATTACCAATCACATCAACGATGTCAAAAGATATTTGAGGCTCATTCAAATTCTGTGCGTTACCACTAGCAGATATCTTGTTGTTTCTATCTTTCTTAAACAACAAGTCTTCTCTTGTGATTTCATCATTGATAATTAATGTTTTGGAGTTCGCATCGCCGTTGATAAAGTCTGTATTGTTTACGCCTTGAGAGTGTGTTGAGCTGCCCTTGGTAGACTTTTGGATCAGTCTTTTCGATTTCTTATGAATTTTTTCAAGTGCCGTCTTGGCAACAGTAAACACATATGACTTTTCTCTCTTACCTTGTGAGATCACCAAAGGCATTATTCTTTCCAGTAGTCTTTCATCATTGGTACCCACACTAGCAGCTACCATTGAGGCAGCAACAATAGCGGGACCAAGATTTTCTCTCATTTTCTGTTTTGGATTATGTACAAGATCATCGTTGAAGGAGCTATTGAAGTCCAAAATCATGTTTTGAATGTTGTTAAGGTTTCTTCTAGCAACTTCAAAGCCATATGATTTTGGGTCGTTGCTGAGATCACCCAGCAAGGCTTGCAGTTGCCAAAAAGACAATAAAGCAAAATGTGGGTTTTCCTTTGATAGTTTGAGGATCAAGTCTTCCAGGGCCAATGATTCTGTTTCCACAGTCAATAGAATCTGTATAAGTTGCGGAATGTAGAACTGTATAACACTTATTGGAAAACGCACCAATCTCTGGCAAAGAACGTAGTGTATACCAATGTTTTTAGCATACTTGATTAAATATTCAATGTTTGTATAAATAGTGAACTCATCAGATCTGATGAACTCAAGAAGTAAATTGTTATTGATTTGAACTGTTTTTGGATCATTGAGTTTCTCTTTCAATGACAGCGACGGCTGCTGGGTATTATTAATACTCATCTCCAGAGTAGTGTGTTGAGTCTTTTGGTATCAGTCTTCAAATTGGTAATTCAAAAGATACGAAAGTGATATATATGAAAATATAAATAAATCAAGGTGGTTGAATACACTAACCGGATGGAAATGAGTTTACTTTCTAAACATAGGGTCCCACAAGGAGCGAAAAAAAAAAAAAATTGTTCTACAGCTGAAAGGGTGGGTAAAAAAAAAAGAGACTTTTGGTCATGGTATGTCGTATGTCCGATGCTACCCTAGACCCACCACGTGCAGAAGATGTAACAAGGGCGTACAAGAGTTACACAGCATAGGTTTAATGTTGGTTATAGACACTGCCTTCAAAATGGACTTAATATGTTAGAGAAAGAAATTGATTCGTGAAATGGGATGGGTGAATAATACAACTGTTGTGTTTAGTTGATAGTAGAAGAAGCAACAAGTCAATGCACGGAGTTAGAAGTACGTAAGAAAGGTTACTCTAGATGATATTAATACATTGTTCAACCATGGTGTATAGGCTTTTGAAATAACTTAACTTATAGTATATTATCATCAATAGATGAGTGTAGAATCTTAGATTATCTTCTTATTACCAAATCCAAAAACACATAAAAGTTAATTTCTTGTAATACTGTTACATGCTTGTGGTTTTTTTGTCGCCGTTGTTTTAAGGAGCTAACTAAAAACGCATTTAATTTTTTTCTGATTACATTTTAAAAAATGTAAAGTTTAACTGCGGGTTTATCATAAAATAAAACGGGTTTAGCGTATAACAAAGTGATTTGCTAACACATTTTTTTTATTACTAATTTCTAAAGCAAACTTTATGTGCGGTTGTTTTTTTTAATCTTAACCTGTTACTAAATAGCTCATACATATATAAGATTAGAAATCAACTAATATAAGACTTTTCAGTAAACAAAGCTTTAAGAATAACACACCAAACAACTATTTACCAATTCTAATTAATAGACAAAAGAAAACATGGCTTCTTATCCTCCAAGTGACTGCTGTGCCAGAGGTTTCATCCACGAAGGTGAACCAAAGGGTACCTATATTGACTTAGACAACATCAAGACTTACAAAACCCAAGCTGGAAGCAGAGACGATGCTGTTATCGTCATATTACCAGACATTTTTGGTATTTACTTGCCAAACACCTTGCTGATTGCTGATCAATTTGCCTCCAAAAGTGGATTCACCACCTACATTCCCGACATCTTGTTCAATGATCAAATTGCCTTGGAAGACTTGAACAGTGGGAACGTTGACTTCACAAAGTGGTTAGGTGATCATAGCAACGAAATCACAAGAGCAATTGCTGAAAAGGCCTTGAAGTCCATCAAGGCTGAAAACCCTGACAAAAAGATCTGTGTCTTAGGCTACTGCTTTGGTGCCAAGTACGCTGTTCAACAGGGTGCCAAAGACGGTATTGCTGATGTTGTTGCCATTGCCCACCCAAGTTTTGT
>ERZ794949.410-NODE-410-length-13972-cov-3.190630_pt1 | contig 13972 bp, 5 predicted proteins | sample MGYA00511363_ERZ794949 | MGnify/ENA primary metagenome ERZ794949 (study PRJEB30137, sample SAMN04331402) | food metagenome | isolation source: T1 must sample point D1 replicate B | place: Australia: South Australia ...
AAAGAATTTCCCAAATAGGAAATATAAATAGAATCTTGAGTTTGAAAAAAAAAACTACGCAGAAAAAAATCTTAATTTTCGAAAGATCTCTCAGGATCCAATATAACAGATGTTCTTAAAGACGCGTTTAATACACTACCAACAATATTTAAAGTTGTTGATCTAAAGTATACTAATAGTAAGTTCTGGAGAACAAGATTATCAAAACCAGAATATTTCATCTATTTTATTGAAATATAAAATAGTATTCTATAAAAAAATTTTGTAATATTTATTTTTCTAGCATCAAAACTTTAATTCGACAATTTTACCAATATAAACCTCAAAGTGGAAGCAATATAAATCTAACAAACAAATTGGCAAGAAATCTCTGAATAAGAAAGAAAAAAAAAACACATATTTTCTAGTTCAATCTTGGATAATTGAACATAAGCCACATACTATATCATTAAATGACCACCAGTAAAATTGTGTTGAGTCTTGAAAAGACAAGAATCTCAAATAAAGAATACTACATAATCCATAATGTCAACCTGCCCAAGGAAACATCTACGAAAAGAGTGTCTGATGGATGGATAAACATCTCACAATGCTTCAAGCTCGAGACAACGTATTCTAACCAAAGTAAAAGACAAAAAATTATAGACGAAGAAGAAAAAATGGGTAACATAAAAGTTGATAAAGTTATAGGAGGATGGGGACGAATCCAAGGTTCATGGGTGTCATCGAGCGATGCTGTGTATTTGTTTAAGAAGTATTCATTTAAAAACCTAGTGAACTTAACCATACTTAGCTTCAAGGAAAACATCAATGAGCCCTTGTCGGTCAAGCAAGATGTTAAAAACTACCAACCAGTAAAATTTGAGTTTGATGCAGTATGTAATGAAATGCCAAACGGCACTAAAAAGGAAAACAAAACTCCGAAGGCACAAAAACTAAAGAATGCAACTAAGAGCTCACAAGATCTTAAAGCTAAAAACAGTCATAAAAGAATATCATTGAATCAAATATATCCCAATGATTACGAAACAGCAAAGTACACCATGAAAAATAGCAAAGAAAATGAGAGTCCTTTCCATAGCAATATCAAAATGGAGACGAGCTCACAAAACATTTTTTCTGATAACGAATCCAACATGAACATTGACTCGCCTTACAAAAAGGTTAAAGTGAACAACCCAAATGATCAAATCTCCTTCTTTGATACGCATAAAACAGCATTTCCAGTGATGCAATCAAAAAGAAGTGAACATCAACGTGACTTAGTTACAAATGGTTTAAACATTACGCCATATAACTCTAAAACTGGAATGAATCGAAACGAACTTTCTACATTTAGAAACTATAATTCAATTAATGCTAATTCTCAAGAAAAAGTTGATATTCATGGATCACTGAATAAGCATGGTACGGGGAATCTAAAGATGTATTCACAAAATAGCTCTCCCTTATCTAAAAAGGTTATTCTCCCAGAAAGTATATCAACTATCCCCAGTGCACAGTCTGTTAAGAAGCCCAGAATGAATGGAGAAAAGTTTAAAAGCATTGTGGTCAAGGCATTAGAAACAGAGAGTGAAAGTGATGAATTGATAACCATTTTGTATGCTACCAAGTTTCCTAAAAAATTAGATCCTAACTTTCATGTAGACCAGGAAGGTAACACTGCATTGCATTGGGCTGTAGCTCAAGGAAACATAAGATTGGTTAAGTATCTGCTTGAGGTTTTGAAGACTGATCCCTTCATATCCAATAACAAAGGGATGAATTGTGTTTCAAAGTCATTGTTCTTTGACAATAATTACAAGAACAATACCTTCCAGTCTATTTTGACTATTTTATCAAACTGTTTGATTATACAAGATGCCAATGGGAAGTTGCCTCTACATTATGTTGCTGACTTGTGCTCTCTAAAGGTGAAGGATATTAATGTTAGTGTTTACTATTTGAATTGGATATTGAAGTTTTTATCTATAGAGGTTCACGTACCCATGAAGAGGACTGATGGGAGCAATGAAGTGATAATGACCAAACAAAATTTTTTGAAGAACGGACTGAACTATCAAGATTGTGATGGAAATACTCCGTTACATATATTGGCAAGCAATGGTAATGTTCAACTGTATAATCGATTTATTTCCCTCGGGGCTATGCCCACTGCACCTAATTTGCAAGGTGAGACAGCTTTTATGATCATATCAAAGACTCTTGAGGACATGAGTAAAACCATGCCATCAAAATTAAAAGACGCAGTTTCTCTAGGATCTGGAACTATGAACAGTGACACTTCAGATAAAGCAGTGAGTGTGGAGAAGTCACAGACAAGAAGAGATTCTATAATTTCAGATGAGACAGAGCTCCAAGCAAGCTCTGAAGTAAACAATCATGATGATTTCATGAGTGATCCTAAACCCCCAATACTGAAGCTGGAGAGAGATGAAGAGGATATGGGCATAGGCAGTTTTAAAATAGAAGACGGAAATCCATTTAGAAGTGCATCCCAGGGTAATACTAGAAAGCCTACAGTACCCGATTTGAGAAACTACCTTACATATGAAGCCAACATGTTTGAGCATTATGAAACCATTGATGGCAGAGATGATCGACCTTCTTCAAGAACCTACTCTAAGAGTAGATCTGAAAAATTGGCACCATTAAACATTTCAAAAATCAGTTCCGCTAATAATACCATGCTCAAAAGATCACCTAATCCGTGTGATGCATTTATACAAAGAAACAGGTTGAACAATCAAAATATGGTGAGTGCTTTGAAATCCTTAAACACCAGAATCAATGAGACTTATTCTACATTAAACAAGATCTATGGTGTACGGGAGAAACGACTAATTGATTTAGAGCATAAGAAAAAGAAAATTAACGAGAAATATTTATTGATGTATGACATACATAGTTCATATGAGATCGAAAAATTGAAATTAAAAGATTTAGAGAATGAACATCAAGTAACGGCCGGACTAAATACAATACATGCTGAATGGAAGAAAGTAATACAAGAATCGTTGATTGCACAACTGACCTTAAAGACGGCAAAGGTAGATAGAAAAAGTCACTCAAACACTGCTGAGGAAAGACTTATCAAACTGCAAAAAATCGGAGAGCTGTTAAAAATGGATAAGGTGAAAACAAGGTTGTTTTATATGATGGATGCACAGAGAAATGACAAAGATGATATGACTAGAAGAGCATATATTGAATTCATAGAGCGCATGATTGCTAATTCCAAAGAGGAAGCTAAGATCTAGGTATATTAATAGTCTATTTGCTTATTAGTTTTTCTTATAAATATATATTTAAAGATTTTACTCTTTATGAAAAGTAGAGTTCATCAAAAATCATCAAAAATCATTGATAATTTATTTACAATTTAAATAAAATAAAAATTTTATAATCAGTGTGTACATTTTCTTTAATTAACCAAATTTACCCAACTAGTTTGTAAATACACGTTAATTAAACCTAACATGATTGCTAAATGTAAACAACATTTTTATTAGAAGCACGTGACATATATTAAACAAAGAAGATGCACAACATCATTTCCAAGCCTTTTGATTAGATATTGGTTTCGGAGCATGTGTTTAATATATTTGATACTGCACCTGGTCATTCACAGTTTGGCTATCTAATAGCAATAAAAAAAACACTGTAATCCGTTGCTTATAGTAAACATTATGAGTTTATACTATATTCATAGATTACCACTGATAAACTTACTCTTACACATATTACCATTTTAGGCAAAAGCAGTCAAAAAGGGAAACTATCCTCTTTTCTTTTTTTTTTTTTTTTTTTTTATTAAAATTTTTTTTCAATGTTAATGAAATGTTGGATTAAAAATAAAAAAAGTTTCTTTTTTTTTTGTTTTTGTTTCTGTAATAAACCTTGTTAATTGATCTTATTCTGATTGATGTCTTTATCTTCAAATTTTATACAAGTCCTTTTTTTTTATTTTTGTAAAAACAAATCATTATTTATTTGTAAATTCCTTAAAGAAGCAAACCAAGTTAAAAAGTTAAATTAATTTAAACACCTAAACTTTATTTAATCTTTGATTCATTAATATTATAAACCGATAATAATATACATACAATAATGGATCAATTAATTCAACAATTAAACGAACTTTTAACAAAGATTGTTACTGGTCAATCTTTGAAAGAAACCACTGATATCTTACAAAAGCAAATATACAGCCAAGCTCAATGTGTTCCTGCTTTACTGCAACTAGCCATCACTGAAGGTGTTGATGTATCTGTCAAGAACTTAGCTGCTATTGAATTGAGAAAGCAAGTATTGGTTCACTGGGATAAAATCGATGAAAGCAGTATTGCTCATTTTAAGGGATTATTGGTTGAAAACTTATTCAAGATCAAGGAAAAAAACATCAGACACAGTATTGCCAGAGTTGTTGGTGAAGTTACTGCCTTAGAACTTGAAAAGAGCAACAACACTGACTTCTTATCTCAAATTTTACAAGCTGCCTCCAGCAATGATGTTGTTATTAGAGAAACTGCCATGTATGTTATTGTCACTATTTGTGAAGGTTTCACCTCAAACATCTTGGCCCTAGCTCCTCAATTATTTGACTTATTAAGCTTGAGTTTACCTGAAGCTGCTGAAAACTCCTTAGATACCAGATGTTTATCCATCCAAGTTTACAACTTGCTTGGTCAAATGATTGAAGAAAGTGAACAAGAAATCTCCTCTCAAATCAACCAAAAGTTCCAATCCTTATGTTCTTCTGTTTTATTAGTTTTACAAACTGTCATCCAACAAGAAGATGAGGTCAAGGCCCAAGAAGTTTTCTCATGCTTGAATGAACTGCTAATGCTAAATAACAAATTAGTTGGTAATGAAATTATCAATGTCATTAGAGCTTGTTTACAAGTTGCTGGTAACACCGGAATCGATGAAGAAATCAGATGTCACTCCTTAAGATTTTTGACTTCTGCTGTTTCCTACAAGAAGAGTAAAATCATTCAATCTCAATTAGGTGGTGAATTCACTGTTGTTGCCTTGAAGGTTGCCTCCGAAGAAGTTGATATTGAAGACGAATTATCCAATGAAGATGAAGCCAATGAAAACGAAGAAAACACTCCTTCCCAATTGGCCACCAGATTATTATACTTCATTTGTTCCGAATTACCTCCTCAACAAACCGCTGCCTTGATCTTGAACTCCATTCCAGAGATGTTGAACTCTGGTAACGTATTTGCTCAAAGAGCTGTCTTCACTTCCATTGAAGTTGCCGTTGCTGGTTCTCCAGAATATGTTTCCACCAACTTGGACTCTAAGATCATTGGTAATGTTTTAGAAGGTTTGAAGAACCCTCAACCAGTTGTTCAATTAGCTGCTCTAAAGGCTTTGTCATCTTTAACTTCTGAATTACAAAACGAAGTAACCAAATACTACGAATCCTTCATTTCATTGATCATTGAAATCATTGACAATGCCAAGTCAGTTGTTATTTACAGACATGCCACCAAGGCCTTGGATGGTTTCTTGGAATTCATGGAATTGGAACACATCTCCAAGTTCTTGGCTCCATTGATGGAAAAGCTATTCTCCATGTTGGAACACAACCAATCATCAAAGTTGAGATGTGAAATTGTTTCTGCCATTGGTTCTGCTGCCTTTGCCGCTGGTTCAGCCTTTGTCCCATACTTCACCAAGTCTGTTGAATACTTGAAGAACTTCATTCAAAAGATGGACTCCTTAAGTAACTTGTCCGAAGATGACATTGAATTGAGAGCCCTGACTTTTGAAAACATCTCCACCATTGGTAGAGCTGTCAAGGCTGAAGTATTCAAGCCATATGCCGCTGACTTCATCAATGCTGCCTACGAAGCCATTTCCTGTGACAACTCCAGAATCAGAGAAGCTGGTTATGCCTTTGTTGGTAATGTTGCCAAGGTTTACGGTACTCAATTTTCCTCCTACTTGGAATTGTTGATGCCTGAAATTTTGAAGACTTTACAACAAGTTGAATATGATATCGACACTGATGGTATGAACTTGGATGCCTTGGACACTGATGAAATTGCCTCCAAGTTCCCAGTCAACACTGGTGTCACCTTTGAAAAGGAAGTTGCCACTGCTGCTCTATCTGAATTAGTTGTTGCCACCAAGGAAGCCTTCATGCCTTATGTTGAACAAACCTTGTCTGTTTTAGTTTCTGAAGTTGAAAACACCTATGGTTTGAAGGAAGCCTTCATCAGCTCCATTTGGGATGTTATTTCCGGTATCATTAACACCACCTGTCCAACCTTGAAGGACAACGCTCCAAAGGGATTACCCCAAGCTTCATACATCCCATCCAACATTCTAGGCTTTGTTGAAACTGCCAGAGAAACCACCTTGGGTTCCTTGGCTGATGAATATGAAATCTCTGTTGTTACCTCCATATTAGAAAACTTGACTGAAGCCATGAACAAGTACGGTTCCATCATCTTATCCAGTGGTAACAACGACCACTCCTCTTTGGACTTGTTGTGTTCCCAATTGGTTGACTTATTGCAAGGAAAGCACTTGTGTCAATCCTTGGATGAAGCCTTTGATGATGAAGAAACTGGTCTAGCTGACTTGGATGCATCTGAAAGTGATGGTTTGTTGACCAATGTTGTCTTGGAAACCCTAACTGCCCTATCCAAGGTCTTGTCTGTTTCTGAGTTTTCCAACATCTTTACCTGCTTACAAAACCAAATAGTTGCCTTGATGTCTTCTGGATCAAGAGCCAAGAGAGCTTCTGTTATCGGAACTGTTGCTGAAATCTGTATGAACCTAGGTACTGAAAACCCATTCTTGAGTGTCTTGTTGGAACACTTCATTAACAAGTTGAGCACTGACAAGTCCTTGGAAGTCAGAGGATACGCTGCATATGGTGTTGGTATTTTGGTCAACAATGCCCAGAATGTTGATGTCAGCCCAGCCTACCAACCAATTTTGAAGAGCTTGTTTGAAGTCATGACCGTTGCCAGTGAGAAGTCTCCAGATGAAAACACAACCCAAGAAGTCATTGATAGATGTATTGCCAACTGCAGTGGTTGCTTAGCCAGAATGATACTACATAACGAAACTTTGGTTCCATTGAGTGCCACCATCCCACCTTTGTTGAAGCAACTACCATTGAAGGCCGGATACGAAGAATACGAACCTATCTTTGAAGTTTTGTTGAACTTATACGGTAAGAACGACCCAATCATTCTTGAAAGCAGCGACCTTGTTTGTGCTGCCTTGAGCAATGTCTTTGCCTTGGATGCTGAAAGAACCAAGTTGTCTGAAAACACCACCATTGGTAGAGATCTGGCTCTGGAAAAGATGAAGCAATTCACATCCGATGAAATGAGAGCTAAAATTGTGTCTTTGGTTCACTTCTTGAAACAAAAATACCCACAATTGGTTGCTTCTCATCCTTCCTTGAGCAGCTTGTAAGTTGATAAAATGTATATATGCAAATATTGTTAAACAAAAAAAAGATGAAAAAATTATAATTTAGAAAGAGTATGATTAAGTTTGAGTTGGTTATTGGAAGAATAGTCACTGAAGCTTTTTATTTTGTCTTGAAACCTTTGCTTAGTGAATTAATAAAACACTTCATTTATAGAAAAATAATATAGAAATTATACAATTATTTTTCATTTGATTCGTATTGATGAATGAATTTATTTCTTTTTATTTCTTTTTGTAGCGTCCACTCTTTTTTTGAATTTTTTTCTACAAAAAAAAACATTTATAAAAGCTCATTACGAAAGGTATTGATATAAAAAGATACAGTCTCAAAAGACCCATAGAACAAAAACAAAATTTACTCCTAGTATGAGTGAAAAAAATGAATCCGTGAAAGTGGATGATGCTCAAACAAAAGAGAAGGAGAAAATACAAGTCCTTGAGAAGCCTTCATTGTCAAATTTCATTTACAACTGCCTATTTTCATATGAGTACATAATTTTCGTAGCTGTATTGCTTGTTATTTTTGAGTCCTTTGTATTAAAAAAAATTATAGCCACCGTCAGTTACACTAACATTGACTACAAGGCATACATGGAACAGATAAGATCTGTTATTAAGGACAACAACTACCAATACGACACTATCGAGGGAGACACAGGTCCGTTGGTATACCCAGCAGGCCATTACTGGATATTCAAGTTTTTAAGAGACCTGACAATCAACTGGAAGGATAACGACAACGCCTATGGAGTGGAGAGAATAAGCGAGGGCCAAGAGGTCTTCAGAGTGCTTTATCTTGTGACTCTGGTGTTTTCGTTTTTGGTATCACTGGCAAGTGGGAGTGTTTACCCATCATTGACAGTACTGTTGAGTGCATCCTACAGATTACACTCTATTTATGTATTGAGACTCTTCAATGATTGTTTCACCACATTTTTGGTATTGTTGAGTATACTCCTAATGATATCCATCAAATTGGTAAGAGATGTTATCATAGATGAGGGAAGAAGAAACAAGTTGGATGAGGAGTTCATAGCTGATGATGCATCCAACTTTTCCTTACTAATAAGCTTTGGTGTAATGTTTTTATATTCTGCAGCAGTGTCAGTTAAGATGAATGCGTTGTTGTACTTACCAGCCGTTTTGATAATTTTATGTTGGTTAAACTACAATGGTAAAAACTTCTTCATTAGAATAATAAGTTTATTAACATTTGGTGTAGCTGAACAGTTCCTTATCGGATTACCTTTCATTCAACAAGACATGATGGCTTACTTCTCAACAGCCTTCAACTTTAAGAGAAAGTTCATGTACATATGGTCCATAAACTGGCAATTTATCAGCAAGGATACATTTGATAGTGACATGTTTGCCAGAAGCCTGTTGCTGTTACACGCCATGACATTGTACATCTTCATGGAGCAAAAATGGTTAAGTCCGATAAAGAAGGCCAATGGAAACAAGAGTGGGGTAACGATACTTGTACAGATGATTAAGGATAAGTTGCAAAACTCTAAGACAATAATGATGCCTGATATACAATTGGAGCACATGGTGTACATTCTTACAACATGTAATTACATTGGATGTGTATTTTCAAGATCACTACACTACCAATTTTTAACATGGTACCATTGGTCAATACCTGTTCTGTTATCTTATGGATTGAAGACCAAGAACAACGCAGTAAAGACTAGATACAAGTTGATGAAGGTTGTGTTAGGGTTTGTGTGGTATGGACTGCATGAGTTGTGCTGGATCGTGTACATGCCTAAGTGGTGGTCATCGTTGTTGCTAGCATCTTTGAACACATTGTTATTAACACTGGTATATATAAACTATGACTAATAAAGTGTATGTTTTTTTTGACACTCACTAACTGCGTGCAGCGTGTAGACCATACACGATACAGAGATATGAAAAAAATGAACTGTGAATGAGAAGTTATAACCTTGTTTTTTTTTAGGCAAGAAACATTTCCTTTTGGGAAATAACGACAAAAAAAAAATACACAAGCGGTTACACTTTGATAGGTTTTCCAAAAGAAAAAAACGCGCCTAAATTTCAATTTCACCAAAACTTTATCAGAATTCTCAACACATTTTTTTTTGAGGATAGAAGAAACTTAAAAAAAAAATTTGAATTCTGCGTTTAATGTCCCTTATTATCCTATAGGTATTTTCCTGAATAAATGGTGTAACTGTCCATACTTGAACATATATCACAAACACAGTTGATAAAGAACATCATCATATAACCTAGTCGATAACCATACACATATCAGTTAATAACTTTTAAAAACAAAAACCCTTATATTCATAGTTCTTCTTACTGTTTCAAAGCTTCTTTTTTTTTTTATAAAAAAAAAAAAAAAAAAAAACAATAATAATATAACCAACATGGATAAGGATGAGATGAACTTCCCGATGGGTGGCTCAAATAGAGTAAATAAAAACTACAAAGTTCATAAACAGGCAAGCCCTAGTCATGGGGCACCTTCACACAATCAATACAGCAAGTACAATCACAACCCCAACTTGAAAAGTAACAACATGACTGACCAACAGTTCTTCAACAACTTCCAAAATGGGTTTCTGAGAAGCGCCACTAATCTCAACCTAGGAAATCTGTGTGCAACCAAGGATGAGCCTGAGAACGAACTACTTTCACTGGTGCTGAAGACCCCAGACCAATCAAAGGCGCTGTTGAATATATTCATCAAGGATTTTTTGGACAAGTCTGGAATGTCCAAAACGGGAAGAATTTTTGAAATGGAACACGGAGGAGAAATCAAAGAGGATCATGACTTTCTGATAGACATAGAGAGAAAGTCCATCAAGGATGCACTGGAGATAAAAAGATCGTTTCTGAATGAGTGGTGGCAGATATTCTGGGATGCGTTCAATGCAAAGGCACATAAAAACGGATCAAAGATAGCACAGGAGTACTACTCCTTCAACATCAGCAGAAAGAACCTGGACTTTCTTTGCAGACAGGCTTCGATGAAGGCTGCGTTTGAGCAACAGATCTTAGAAAGAAAGGGTGAGTACCAAAGAGAGGCAATGAACCAACAGACAGGAAATCCATTTGGATTCAACTCGTTCTTTGGATCCGGATATGAAAACTTCCCAAGCACCAATCCCAACCAGCAAAAGGGAAACACACCACAGCCACCGAACTCCAGATCGAATGAGTTTCAAAAGTCACCATCTCACCAGGAAGCATACGATGGTATGGGGCTGAACAATGCTGATATCATGTACAAGCTGAAAGAGCAACAGCAGCTACAGCAGCATCGCCAGTGGAAAAGCGAAACAGAGTACAACAACATCAGACAGGGATATGCATACAACTCAGCGCAGGGATCACCTGAGAACCATGCTGCGAAGAATGATGAGTCAGTTGATGAAAATGAGAACATGATCGGACATGACGCGGGTGAGTATGGATTTGCGAACCCGAACAGAAACACAGGCAAGAGAAGAAGAAGTCTGCAAACGCAGCAGATGGTGCAGCTGAGACTGAACAAGATAACACCGCTGGTGAAGCAGAACGAGTACCCCACAATGGCGAATGTCATGGGGATGAAGAACGGGAACAGCAGCGCAACAACACCAATGAGCAATGTGCACAGCTACCAGACAGGAAGCGTGTCGTCGCACACGAATGATGTGTACAACGGCGTGAATAATGGCCAGGTGCCGTACTTGACAGCATACGATGAGCAGCTGATGTCGATGGAGCAGCGACTTGCAAACAATAGAATCAAAAAGAACAGTTCAACATCCAATAATAAGTAAGTGTATCATAATTTGTAATGGTTACATCCGACCAGTGTATCATAATATTCATTATTTTTATTTTATTTTTTTTTCCTTACACAAAAAAAGTGAATATATTTTTGAGTCCTCAACGAACCAGGTGCTGTGACTGAGCACAGTTTGCACACACGGCTGACTGGGGGGGGCATCCACAAGCTAAAACAGCAAGGGGGGAAAAAAAATGAATAATATTCAAAGACCTTTTATTATTTTCAAGTTTGTACATCTCGTCAAAAAACAAAAGAAAAGGATTTTCATAAGTCATCGTATAGCTACAGTCTCACATCATTATGAGCAAGAGTCTTTGTAGATATCAAACAGTCTTTATTTCCATTTTAATTAGCCCATGGTCCTCACGAACACAATACACAACCACTGGAATAGCATCAGAAGATAATAAGGAGATCTCTAATTGAACTTTTTTCCTTTTATTTTTGACAATATCAATAATCAATTTAACAGATATCCACAGCTGTATCTTTTCTTTTTTCTTTTTTTTTACTTTGTATTGCATTCTCGATCAAACGATATACATCTTCTTGAGGTCTTCGAGATTTTATTCAGTATTTCTAATAACCAGTTTGACTCTTTTTTTTAAAAATTTTGACATATATATAAAGAAACGAAGGTCAGAGATATTTTATTATTGAGAAATACAAACTAGAAATAGAAGTAATAATCTAACCAAGCATAATACTAGCCTGTTCCAAACATGTCTGTTTTAAAACTAATTCTTAAGAAATTAGAAATTCCAGAATCTAAGAGAACAACTAACTCCGTTCTTAGAAACAGAGATCTACTGCCTATCCCAAGAACCCACCAAACCTGGGGTTTCTTTTCCAACTTCTCCTACTGGGGGTTGCTATCATTCCAAATCGGTACTTACTCCGCTGCTTCCTCTGCTTCCAGTATCGGTATGTCATACGGTAACATCATCTTGGCCTACTTTGTTGGTGACATTATCACTTTGCTTTTCACCATCGCCAACTCATACCAGGGTATCAACTACAAAATTGGTTACACCCTAACCCAAAGATTTGTCTTTGGTATCTACGGCTCTGGTTTGGGTATCCTCATAAGAATCCTGATGTCCATTGTCAACTACGGGTCCAATGCTTTCATGGGTGCCTACTGTGTCAACTTGATGATCGAGTGTATATGGCCTCAGTACTTGAACATGAAAAACACTCTATCATCCTCTGTTGCCATGTCAACGAAGGAGTTGATTGGGTTCCTGATTTTCCATTTGCTTTGTATCTTCGCTTACTACATTAAGCCATACAGGATCAATCACCTTTTGAACATCGCTTCCTTCTTGTGTATGGCCTCATTCATTGGTTTGGTTTGCTACCTAACACACAAGGCTGGTGGTGTTGGTTCAGGTTTCTCCGGTTCATCCCAAACCATCCATGGTAAGGAATTTGCCACACAATTCGTCTACATGGCTTCATACTGGTTTGGTTCTGTTTCTCCTGGGTGTGTTAACCAATCTGATTACTCAAGATTCTGTAACAACCAGTACACCATGAACCTTGGTATTGCCCTTGGATTGCTAATTCCAACCACTGTTGTTCCTATCATGGGTGTTGTTGGTACCTCTGCTGCCATGAAGGCCTACAATGTCTCTGCTGAGGATGTTTGGCAACCATACCAGATCTGTGAGTTGATCTTGAACGACCATTACACCTCAAAGGCCAGATGTGGTATCTTCTTCTGTGGGTTGTCATGGACATTGTCCCAATTGGCCTACAACATTTCCTCATGTGGTGTTCCAGCTGGATTTGATGCCTCAGGTGTCTTGCCAAAGTACATCAACATCTACAGAGGTGCCATGGCCTGTGCTGCTTTGAGTTTTGCCTGTCAACCTTGGAACTTCTTCAACACCTCATCCACCTTCTTAACTGTTATGTCCTCATTTGGTGTTGTCATGACTCCTATCTTGGCCATTATGATCTGTGATAACTTCTGCATCAGAAACCAAAAGTACTCTGTCACGCAAGGGTTTGTTATCCACGGTGACTACTACTTCCACAAGGGTGTCAATTGGAGGGCTGTTGTTGTTTGGGTGATTGCCACTGCTCCTGGTTTGCCTGGTATTTACTACCAAATCCACATGCCTGAAAACCCTACAACTGCCCAAACAGGTATCATGAACTACTTTTATGCCAACTGCTTTACCAGTTCATTGCTAGCGTTCTTCCTGTACTGGATATTATGCTTGATCTGGCCAGTTCAACAATCCATCCCTGATGACAAGGATTACTACAACGCATTCTCCACCGAGGAAGCAAGAAAGAGAAACATGATTCCATACTGTGAACTAACAGAAGAAGAACTACAAACTGTTGGTATGTCCAAGCAACACGACGACGATGAAGACACCTCCTCAACAGACGTTGCCTCATATGACGAAGTCAAGAAGACTGAAGATGGCGTTGAGGAAGAAAACATCTCCATAAGCTCAAAGAAGACCAGTGCCAACAACACCTCTGAAGACGAGGCTGTTTCAAATGAATATGGTTCTGTCAAGTCGGAAGGTATTTACAACAGAATCAACAAGTTGACCAATAAAATGAAAAAGAAATTGAACATCTAATATCTTAATCCATATATACCTATATACCTATAAAGTATCTAACAATAAATTTCGTTAAAAAAGGTTTCTTTTCTTTGTTTCAGCTTAT
>ERZ794949.411-NODE-411-length-13970-cov-3.576644_pt1 | contig 13970 bp, 6 predicted proteins | sample MGYA00511363_ERZ794949 | MGnify/ENA primary metagenome ERZ794949 (study PRJEB30137, sample SAMN04331402) | food metagenome | isolation source: T1 must sample point D1 replicate B | place: Australia: South Australia ...
TTTTTTTTAGTTTTATTGCTATATTAACAATACATGGTTATATTACAGGAGCTGTTTTTGTGAATTTGTCTATGAAATTGTTATATCTGTTTCAATTAGATTTTTTAGAATTGGTTAAGCCATTAACTTTTACAAGTTTGCATGACCACACAAGACTGTTGGAAACCCACCATAACCATCGATACCATACCATTTGGGATTTATGACACTTGCACATGATAGTCACTACATGAAGCCACTGCTTTATGCTGTGGTTGTTGAATTGAATTTCATTGGACTTACTTGGTGGACACAAAATTGATGACAAATAACAGAATACCAATATGAAAAAACTTGAGTATTTTAATGCAAATGAGGGTGTTTTCAAGGCAAAAACATGAGAATCCTTAAAGTTGTCTTTACACAGCTGGTAGCAGGTTCTATGATTGATATGGTTCGAAATACCATCTTTGTCAAATGTTATTACCAATGACTTTGACTTGTCTACAGGATTTATGATAGTTTTTAGAGTATGACCAACATCATCTACGTTCCATAATTCAGTCATCGAATCTTTATAGTCATAGCAGGATACCTTCAATATGTTTAAGTGGTTTGATAAAAGTTGTTCACAGCTCTTGACTAATTCATGGTGTCTTATAGTGTCCTTGTTGGTGAAACATACTACATGTATCTGTGATAAGTTTGAATGATTTAGGTTATTTAAAGACAGAAGAACTTGGTTAAAGAACATAATTTCATCATCGGGATGACCAATAACAAATGAAATATCTTTGATATCGTTACTTATAATGTACTGTTCCATTATATATTTGTTTTGTTAATTGCTATGGTCTTTTTTTTTGTATATACTTGTTTGTAAAGTTAATTTTGTATATGTTGATAATATCAAATCTTGTCAGGTATTGGCTTTTTTTTTTGTTGTTCTTTGTGCTTCACGTGACTGTACATGCCGGCATTTGATAGAAGTCTTACGGAGTTAAGAATGAAAGAACAAAGGAGATAAGCCATTTTAAGAAAAAAAAAATAGTTGGAGTAGTTTCTTATATCCGAGACAGTGGTGGTATAAATTTCTTTTCTAAAATCTATATATAAGTTTGACAATGGACATTACTAATTGGGTATCCCAAATAGGAAAATAGTGTGGGGTTGCTCATTAGCCTTCTTTTTTTTTTTTTCTGCTTTGAATTGTCTTTGAACATTGTTCAATGAAATTACTAATTGGATATCCCAAATAGGAAAAATAGTGTGGGGTTGCTCATTAGTCTTTTTTTTTCTGCTTTGAATTGTCTTTGAACATTGTTCAATGAAGTTACCATATGTTTTTTTTTCCCTTCAAAATACCAATATATATATTTTTCATTGTGGGGTATCTGCCTTGAACACTGATTTTGCTGGTAACATTCCTAAAATCGGACTCAAAGAACATAACCAAAAAAAAATTATTGAACACTGGAAATAATCACAGAACAGTATCTGGTGCTTGTTTTGTATTTTACCAACAAAAAAAAAAAAAAACAAGACAAATCTGTGTATACTGACTTATTATTCATTTTTTCATTAGTAAAAAAAAGATATATACAACTTTTATCTTATATGGCTTATACTCTGCTAGTACACCTCACCCAAGTATTCTCAATCTAAATAACCATATCCCACATATTGTATATTTGAACAAGAAGAAATAAAAAAGATTATTAAGTAACCAAACAACATCCACCATCTTTTCTTCAAAATGACTAATTCATCTAAAGCCAAACAAGAACAACAGTATCAATCGTGTGATCGTTGTAGAAGTAAAAAGATTAAGTGTACATATGACAAGAAAAATCTAAAACAATGTACAAACTGTAAAATTGCATTCCTAGAGTGCAGAAATGACGACAAGTTGCTAAGAAGATCCTCCCCCAGAGGATACACTGAACTGTTGGAAGAAACCTGCAGAAACTTGGAAATAGAAGTTCAAAGAATGAAGGAATTAAACAGCTTCATTGTTAACAATAACACCATGGTTATCACTCAAAGCTCTCAATCAGACAGAGAGGTCATCCAAAAGGAAAATATCAAATCTGAAAATAAAACCAACAACCTTGAAACTGGATTTTTCAAAGTTGCTGTCAAAAATGAACCCACAAATGAAAACATCATCACTGGAGATTCAGACTCAAGTGTTGACCTAAACCAAGAATTTTATCACAAGATGGACAACTCCAACTCCTATGGTTCCAATGAAACTACCAGAAAATCATCACTGATACATAACAAGTCAAACACATCATTGGACATAAAGGATCCTCCAGCATTGACTGCATCTAAAATACTAAAGCAAAACCAAGACACCCCTGGTATGTTCAACATGGTGCCTCTTTTGGTTTCACTAGCATCGCCAAGATCAACAACAGAGGTGTTATTCTGCACCCAACTAATAGCCAAAATCGGCTTGAACTTTGGCTTTTTGAACAGAGAGTGCTTGTACACCAGCAAGCTTCTAAGTTCATTAAAGGACGACTTTGAAAGTCTTGAACAAGAACCCTTCCCTGAATATGATTACAACAATATTGGAAAGAAAATATCGGCCAATGTCGACCTTGATGAGATAAATGAATTTGTCTCATTGTTTGAATACTTATTCAACATTGAGGATTTTGAATTGATTGCCGAAAAGAAAAACATTATGAATAATAAAATAAGCCTAAGATTGTTAACCTTTGATGATATTGGATACTTCATAAACATTTATTTTGAAAAATGGTCCTCCATAGTGCCTATATTTTTGAAAAATGAGTTTATAAAGACCTTCCATAAGTTCAAGATGGACTTCATCAATTACCAAAGTAAAATGACAAGCAAGGGCTTTAATCAAAAGACTCCTAACACTTACAAGATCTTCATGTTGAAGCTGCTGGTTATGGTTCAAATGGGTCTATTGTCGGAAAACAAATCCTCACACAAGATTCAATACATAATCAAAAAGATGATCATGAATCCCTTCTTCAGAGCCAACAACACATCATTATCCAGTCTACAATTTTTAACTTTATCTCTTCACTTGATTGCAACAACTTCTCCTAAGGAACAAAGTCTTTATCAATTAAGAAGCACAACATGCATGATGGTTCAGCAATTAAGACTTCAAAGATGTCCCCAGTCAATAGTCAACTCCAATGGTCATCAATCCGACATTGTTCACAGACGTACCAGAAGACTGCTTTACTGGTCAAACCACATTTTGGATTGCATGGTGTCTTTCCAGTTGGGTGTTCCCAGACTTATCAAGGATGAGGACTGTGAGGTGCTGCTACCCTTCGATGAGCCTTTGTTAACTGAACAGGATGCCAAAGTTGAAGTTGTTGGCTTGGAAATATTGAAACTTGGAAGAATTCTTGGTGGTGTTCTTGATGGGTTGTTCAAGAAGTTCAACAGCTCTGAAAAGACCATTGAGTTGAAGAAACAAGAGCTATTATTGGAAAAATGGTTCTTGCAACTTCCCGAAGAGTTAAAGTTCAAAATGAATCCCGAGGGGAATGTCAATAGAGAGTACTTGGAGGACTTGTTGGACTCGAACTTTGATTTGGGGTATGGTGTGTTCAACTTGGTGTTTGTTTACTTCTTCTGTAAATCCATGATCCACCTAACACTCGTCAGCATAGGTGACAACTCCAACAGTGAAGCTAACCTCAGCCAAGCACAAAGTCAAAAGGACAACAGTAACCAACCCATTGGGGAGGGTATCATCAGCCAAAACAAAATACCCTCATATCTAAAGTTGTACCAGTACACAGAAACAATGTTACAACTAATATCCATGAGTATGAGAAGGGGCTTCAAAATAACCATTCCTATGTTCATACCAAACTTGAGTGTTATATTTGCACTCCTTGGATTGGAAAGAGCATTGGAGTACAAGAAGTCATGTGAACTGTTTTTACAGTACAGAAAGCTGGTTGAGGTTGTTATTGAACAGTTGGTTGCGTATAAAACAATGGATGTTTGCAAGAACCCACTAGGTACTGTTGGATCCTTGAGTTGGTACACCTTGAAGCTCTTTGACATAACTTTATCCTTGCTGTTGATGGTCAACACCAAGGAGGCCAAGGAAACGGATGAGTATTTCAAGAAAAGAGTTGATCAAAAGGTTTTGAAGATGATCAAGAGAAAGGCCACTTACTATGAAAACTTCATAAAGGACGAGGTCAATTACGTATCCAAGGGAAGCCTGAACAATCCAAAGAGTGCTTACCACAGTGGTGATGACAACTACGAAACAGTCAAGTTGGACAAGAACATCAAGTACAACAACGGTGTGAAGTTCCATGACACGGACGTGCCAAATGCACCTTTGAAGAAGCCATCGGCCTTGAGCTCTGTTCTTGCACCATTTGGGAAAAGAGAGAGTATCTACAAACTTGAGGAGTCTGCAAACTCAGATGATGAGAATGATAACGATTGTTGCTTGGAGTTCAAGACTGGCAGTGTGGGCAAAAATTTGATAAAAAAGGGTATCAACATGAAAAAGGAAAGCTCTGAAGAGGTGGGTTCCTCCAACCTGGACAAGTACTCCATGAAGTGGGACGGCAATGTGAACACTTTGAGTAATGTGTTCCAACTGGATCCTGTCTTGAGCTTTGGGGACTTGAACCAGTACTTTGGTCCACGTATTTTGAGTTACAAGAATTTAAACCAACAGAACCATGCAGAAACAGCAACGAACTCTAAAAACAACAGCAACAAAAGCACAACCATCTCACCCAACAACAACAGGGACGCCTCAACAGTGGTGAACTACCAAAATGGACACGAATTTGGATCGTACCCTCCATCAAACAAGACGCTTGCTGAGGCCAAGTCGAAGCAAACAGAAAACACAATCTCTGACAAACACATCTTGAACAAGCTTGGTTCAGTTAGTGAAAGGGGGGTCCCACAAGACAGTGTAAAGAATCCAGGCAGCGAGGCGAACTTCGACTGGACCTTGACTGCAAATCTAGGCAAGAACATGATGCCAAACATGAGTGTAGCGAACATGAAGGGAATAGATGAGAACAAGGGCAACTATCTAGACTCGTTCTTTGATGACTTTGACTCCAAGTTCTTGATGAATGAAAACGGGGCCATGAACATACAAGGTGATCCCAAGGATGCGTTTCTAGGATCAAGCACAAATGTCCACAACATGGGGTTGTATGCCACTGGAGGAGGTGCACAAGCAGCTGGAAAGAACTTTGCACCGGAGAACAGCTTTATATTTGATGGTAGTCTAGGATTGGCTCAGTTTTTGGACATGAACAACACGAATGACAACAAGGCAAGTAAGGCTGGCGGAGAGAAGAGACGTGCAGAAGACGCAAACGATGGCAGTGGGCCAAATGCTAAATTATTTAAATATTCAAAGTAAACACAGCGCTATGAAGCTAATTTTCTATGTATTCGAGATTTCATTGTTTCTGTGAAGAGACAGTATGGAATGAGCAAAGTATAAATAATAAATTAATATGCAAACTGTTAAAAGGCTATTTCCTGTTTTTTTTCTTGTAACCCAAAAGCATTCGAAACAAAACTTTAAAGGCTATGTCTTTTACGAATAGTTTTTATTTCCTCCTTTTTTTTGTTTCCAATTTGCGGCTAATCCCAATTGGTGTATCTCTTCCATAAAGGGAAACTGTTCCTTTTTTTTTTTTTTCCAAGTGTTTCAGCATTGTCAGCGGCAAAAAAAATAAGGAGTGACTTCATCCGTTTGAAAGTTTTTTTTTTAACAGAAGTGTAATAAGATGATTAACTTATGGCGAAGCCACCTGAAACAAGGCTAGGAGAAAATTAGAAGCATTGAACCATATATCTGTTCTTTTCATTATTATTATATTGAAGGGGAGAAGTAACACAACCAAAAAAGTTCGTTCAACCATTACTTGTCATCTTGACCAAGTGGAAATATAAACCCATATAGTTCTTAAAGAAAGCTCTGCATTGGCTTATCCTTGGCACTCAACAAAAAAAAATAAAAAACTTAAGGTGAAACAAAACAAATAGATTCAGCTTAAAACCTTACATCTCAATTTCATTCTATTTTTTTTTTTTTTTTTCAGAATACTGATAGTTATACTGACCAAAACGATTACATTTATAGGAACCATAAGAATATAAAAGACATTAGAACTAATCATTGATATTTCATTTCTTTTTTTTTTGCTCTTTCTGCTTATATTGTGAACATACATTATGTCTTCTGTAAGGAAAAAATCAACTAATATTAACAATGACAGTAAGTTCTTGGTTAACAACAGTTCCAGCGACACTGTAAACTCATCCACACCAAGCAAATCACAATCATCAAAGACCATGTACCAGACACCTAAAATTACTGCTGGTGCAGTCATCAAACCACAATACATCAACACACAAGACTTCAATTCTAACCCCAAGCAACAATACCTAACACCAAATGTTGTTCCCTCACCCTTTGACTACCAGTACGGATCCTACCTGCTTCCCTCAAACCTCATGACTCCATACACGGCAAACCTACACAGGAAGTCCAACAACAGCTACTTCGGAGAGGCTGAGAGCAGCTTCAACACTGATGTTGATGATACTTTTGAGAACATCAAGGAGGAAAAGAAGAGAACCGGCAGCGGGGGCAATGGGATGTTTTTCCAACAGCCACCCAGACCGTCCATCAGCATGCGGACATCATCCTCGTCCTCGACCATGTTCAACTTGCCAAACAAGGTGTTTTCCAATCCCGCAACAAGGGACGAGATGCAACTTTCAAGTCCATCTTCAAGAAACTCGGTGGCTATAGACAGCATGGGCTTGATAAAGGGACCGAATGAAAACACTGTTCATGTGACAAAGATAGAGGGGCTGGACAGTTCATTCAAACTGAAATGTAACTACAGCTATAACTTTTCTTCAACAAGTTCCTTTGACTCCATTATTTTTTCCAATCTTAACGATAAACTTACATTAGCCTTCTTTTTGTCAAACATCGAGATGTTGGAACCGTTTGGGAAAGTTGCTATTAAGGAGGCCCTGAGCTTCAAGATTGTCAAGGATGGGAGAAAGGACATCAACACCATACTGCTGAGCTTCTACACACACGACGCATTGCAGTACTTCACTGATAAGTTTGTGGCTGATCTTATGGAATATAAAAAACTATTCAATTCTAAGCATCTGATTTTGAGAAAGTGTCACTTAGAAAGCACCATTCTGTCCAATGTGAAGAATGATGTTTTGAAACTTGAAATAGGAAATCGCCTGCAGTTCATAAACGATGTGGATCCAAATGCAGCTGCTCTAATAGGGTACACCAAATACAAAGAAGAGTTTGAGGATGATGAAGATGACAACAGAGAAATTAACCTGTCTGATAGATTCCTATTGGTTGACACCCTGGACATGGATCTAGTTCTCAAGGTCTTGACATTGAAGCCTTGTGAGGACACAGAGGAAGAACCAAATGACCAGTTGTATTTGAAGCTGCAGAACGTATACAAAGTAAGAAATCCCATGTTCAAGAACGAGGACTCTTCAGAGCATGCTCTGCTGCTGGTCTTTGATAGCGGCAACATCAAGCAGCTGGCTGTGCACTTATTCGGTGCCTTTGCTGGCGAGGAGGAAATAAACATATACGATGTCAAGAAACTACATGTCAAAACACCAGACACACAAATTATAGAGGATGCAGGTGAAAATGAGCTTTGCGATGACCTGAAGACAGATGCGAAGGACCAGTACATAAAGGTGCTGAAGTTTGATCGACACTTGCAAGTTTCTGCCTTTTCCAAGGACGCTTATGATAAAACAAGCATCAATACTAGATACATCAATGTGAGATTTTTCTCCAACACGTTCTGTCAGAGAATCATCTTCAAGAAGAGACCAGCCAGTCTGGAGGGACTTGACCAGATGGATCTTGACAGTGAAAGCAACAGTGACGATGTGGGGCCGATCAACGATCCCTTCCGGTCGTCTTTGCTCAGCGATACCAACACATCAACGGACATCTCCAAGACAACGTCGCTTTCTGGAACGACTCCGTATGCTGACTTTGATCCTGAGTTGCGAAAGGTGAACTACACGAACAGATTGATATTCATTTCGAATCTGCCACCCGTTGTGAGGATCTTTGACCTTGTGAATGTTGTCAGGGGCGGGCTTTGTGAAGTTTGTTCTGCCGAGCTCAGCAAACCTGTTTTACGACTGCTGCAAGCTGAGACCGATTGTTCTGCATGGCTTCCAGCTGGACGTGGACTTTGGGAAGAAGGGTCTTGAGCTGCCGCCAGTTTCACACAACTTGTTGATGCGGATCTCCCTGGGCGCCACCAGAAACGTGTACGTGTCCCTGCCCGATTTTGCGTACAAGAACGTGTACACGAGTGACAAGCGGTACGCGAAGTACAGAAAGTTCAGGCTGCCTGCGCCGGAGGACATCATTGCGGACTTCAGCAAGACATTCGGACCACTGGAACAGATCAACTTCGCCAAGGACAACCACTGCTGCTGGGTAAACTTCATGAGCATCCATGCCGCGGTCAAGCTGATGAAGGCTTTGGATAAGGACCCGGACAAGTTCCATGCATCCTTCGAGAACAGGTACGTGGGACTCGTGTTCAAGTATGGGAAGGACAGGTGCGCAAAGCTGCCCAAGGACGTGTACCAGTAGTTGTATATACGTTTGTTTGTAATATTGTTTTCTTTTTTTTTCTTTTTTTATATGAATGCTATTTATATATAGAAAGCTGCCCCACAGGCTGAAAATCAAAAAGGTCTAGTCCCTTCTCTTTTCCCTCTCTCTGTTCGCCATCTCCCTGAGGTCGTCCTCACTAGGCTCGTAGATGTGCCACAGGACGTAGTGGGGCAATCCACCGACCTTGAACCCTGACTTTCTAGCCATTTTCCCAAAGGCCTCGGTTTCAGCATGGTTCTCAAAGGTGTGTGCGGGAAAGTTGATTCCTGATCTGAAGACCTTTGCCTTGGCAAGGATGGAAACACCGCCAACACCATCAAGATCAATCAAATCATCGGGATTCCCATCAGCGTTTCTCAGGTTGGCCAGGTGCACTCTCCAGGTTGGGTACTCGGCGTACCCCTCAACAATGACATCGTCCTCGTCCAGGGTCTTTGCCAATTCCAGCGCCGGTGGGGACTCGATCCATGAGTTCAAGTCATAAGGCTGCTCAGAACCCAGGAAGGAGGGTAGCGGTCTCCAGACATTTGGCACAATGACATCGTAGTTGTGTTTCATCAGGTCCTGGATAACGGAACCTGGACATAGCTCAACATCAACGTCCCTCCAGTACACCCACGAGTGGTATGGCTTCAGGGTGTTGCTAACCAGCCAGTTTCTGGCTCTGCCCATGAGCTTACGTCTGACTCCCTGGACCTTCACAGCGTGTCTGTCAGAAAAGCCCTGGCCGATGACCTGGCCAAAGTTCTTGTCGAAGATCTGGATGGATCTGAATGGCTTGGTGTACCCCATGTGGTATGGAGGCGAGAATGCCTGGTCAACGTTGTTCAAGTAGTTCTTGTGCATGTAGCTCAAGTGCAGAGTGTCAGCCTCGGTGTAGATAGGCAGTTTTTCCAAAATGTTTATCAAGGTACCGTTTTGCATGGATAGAGAGAAGTCAACAAGGGTTTCCAATGTCTTGTCCTCTGGGGAACAATCACTGACCAAAAAGCCCAAGTCAATCAACTCATGGGGGTATGTCAAGTTCATCAAGTGTCTGAACATCAACGGCAGGACAGCCTCAGCGTTTCTTAGGGGAACCAAAAACAAAACATGGTCCCTGTTGTTGACACCATCGGGATCACCCTTGAAGTCGTACAGGTCGTAGCTTTCCACAGAGGAGGCCAAGAGCATCTCCAGCTCAAGCTCCAAGGCCTTCTTGTTGTCCTCGGAGGAGTATATTTCAGCCTCATTGGTGATCAAGAAGTGTCTGGCACCCTTGTCGAACTTGTTCACAGAGTCAATGTCAAGGTTTCTGAAGTCATGGTCGTAGTACTCCTTGTCATCAAGACCCAGTGCGTACAGCCCCGACTTGTCCTTTGACTCTTCAATCAGTTGTTCAATGTCAAATTGAGTTTCATCGATGTTTTGCAGACCACCTATTTTACCCTTCTTGTTGTCCTTGAAGTTGGATGTGAGACCATTGGTTTCCTTCAATGGCTTGATCAAGTGGTCTATGGTGTTGAACAGATCAGAGCTGGTGTAGTTGTTCTTTGAGGATAAGTAGAACACCAGGCCAAACAAGGTGAAGAACAAAGATATAAGCAGAGAGTAGAAAATTACTCTTTTCTTGTGCTTCTTGGCCTCTCTGGAATTTGTTGAGTTGGGAACAAACTTTGCAAAAAACGCGGCTATTTTGCCCTGTTTGTTTTTGCCCTTCCATTTTCTCTCATATTCATCGTTGTGGATAGGTAGGGAGTCTGAACTGGCATTGGTGTCGCTGAAAGTTTTAGCGTTGGCCTTCATGTCTTTGATTTTCTTTGCTATGTATATGATTACAGATATAAGTAAAAGACCCACTTTGAGATATTGGTGTTTCTTCTGGGGGTTTGGAGCAAGAGTGTTATCTGTTGTGAAGTATAGATGTTGGGAGTTTAGTAAAAATAAAGAAATGAAAGTAACTTTTAGCTTGCTGTGTACGTGCTGCTGCTGTTTTTTAGTTAAAGAATGTCTATATTTTCTATAAATCTGGTATTTGATATATACTTTCACTATGTTTATGATTTTTGTCAGATCAACTGTATATTCGCTATCAATTAGTAAAACACTAAGAATGTTGTTGTTGTTTTTTTCCAGTGTAAAATTTTTTTTTCGGTAGAACACGTTGTTCACACACAATTTTGGTTTGTTCCAGGCCAAATCCTCAAACACCTCACTCTCTTTTTTTTTCCCCCATTCCAAAAAAGGCGGCAAAAAAATAAAATGAACTCAGCTTGGGTGAGTTAGCACACTTCCCAAAGAGGAAATAATTACACTCTATAATAAAAAAACTCCATACATTAGTTGTTAATGGCTTCATATATACACTTTATATCCTCAGGTGTTGTTCTGCAACAGCCCCCAATCACTCTGCACCCATTGCCGATGTAGCTGTCAACGCTGGACTGCCAGTTGTTCTCGGACAGGGCCAGGTTGCTCTTTGGCTTGTGCCACTCCTTAGTGACTGTGTCGTATATCTCCCCGGAGTTTGGGTAGCTGATCAGGCCAATGTAGAAGTCCAGGTTGGCTTTCAGTTCGCCTATGCTCTTGGTGGAGGACTCAAAGGAGCAGCAGTTGCATCCAAGCAAAATTAAGTTCTTGTTCAGCTTGCCCTGTTTTTTCAACTCATTGAACAGCTCAGAAACCTCCTTCAGTGGGGTTCCGTCTCTTAGCTGCTGCTTGTCGTTAGTAGACAATCCAATGAAGAACGGCTTGTTCAAGTAGTCCTCGCCTAGGGACAGCAAGAACTTCAAGTCCTCGATGTTTGGCACAGTTTCAAAGATGATGACGTCGATGTCGTCAGACTTGATGAAGTTGTCCAGCTGTGGCTTGTAGTGGGCCATGTAGTCGATACTCTCAGGATTGGACCCGTAGTCACCGGTGAACTCAGCAAGAATCATGGACCCGTAACAGCCAATGGACCCAACAACCAGAATGTTGTCTTTGGTGTTGGCCTGTTCTCTGGTGAACGCACTGATCTTGTCCAAAAGAGCATTGTACTCAGCCAGGGACTCAACGTTTCTATTCAGGTCCAACTCCTTCAGGTAACTTGAGTAGTTCAGTTGGTAAGTAGGGGTCATGACCATGTTACACCCGCTGTGCAAAAAGTCCTTGAACATCTTCTCCATGATGACTCTTTCATGGGACTTTTCGCTGGAGGTGTCCCAGAACTCACTCTTGGTGAATGGGATTGAGCACCAGATCTGGGAGTTTACGTTGATTCCGTTGTTTTCAAGGTAGGTACCCTGGCCACCGTCTAAAACGTAGATGGTCTTGTCATCGGGGTTGGTGATATCTTTAACGAATTGGTTCAAGTTTGGCATATTGTGTGGATGTTTTTTTTTTTTATTGGTTTGTTCCTCAACTTATTATATCAAGGAGAAGAGGTGAATATCTTAATGATCTGTGAATTGATATTAGGTAAAGAAAGGATAATTCAGGGATTATTCCAGAGAACGTACAGGACATGAAATTTTTTCTTCCAAGAGTAAAAACGATGCCAGCAGGATGCTTTTTTTTTGGGCTGTTCAGGCAGTAGCCCTTTTTTTTTTGTCAATCATGAGTCATTAAACTTGGAGAGTACATTTTGTGTCTGGGAAAAAAAAGAAAAAAAGAAAAGTGGCGTGGGGGACTGTGTCTAAGACTGGATGACCGTTTTGGGGTTGTTCGAGTAAAGAAGACATGGCGGGGTAAAAAGCAATAAAGGACATCACATGACTAGAGTGATATCGGACATAAGCACACCACCCAACAACAAAAACGCCCATGACTGTTTTCTCAAAAAAAAAAAAACATACACCATGGAGGACAGTATGTTAGACGTATTAATATTCCTGTTAACTAGGCATAATATGCAAGTAAGATTGTTATCTCTGCATCAGGGGTTATGTATATATCTTTTAACACAAACTATTTTGTAATATATTGTTAATTTGTAATAAACATCTTCATAACTATTCCTCACCCATATATATACTCAGCAAATTTCTCAGTTATGTAATTTTCAAAAAAAAAAAAACATCGATACCATTTGATACACACTTCTGGTAAAAAAAAAACTGTGTACCGCTTTTTACGCCTTTTTTTTTAACACCGCTATTTGTCCCAATACGCGAAACTCAACTTCTCAAGTGCAGGCCTGTGACTTCTGGCTGGATGTACACTTCTCTTATGTCCTCCCATAAAGCCCTGGCCAGTGTCTCCGCCATGTCATTGCTGACAAGAGACATGCACTCAATGTAGATCTTCAGCTTAGGTTCAGTTCCAGAGCCCCTTAGGGTTGCCTTCAGCTCGTTCTTGTTGTCTGCGGTTTGGAACCAGAACGTGATCATGTCACCACCGCCAGTTGGCAGGTCACATGCGACTTCCTCTCCCTCGTCGTTGTACTGAACAGCCTTTGTCAAGTCTCTGAATGACTTCAAGATGAATTTCTCACCAAACTCACAAACAAACTGCTTGTTATTGTGTTTTTCCTCAACATAATGCGTGTTCAGGTGCTTTCTCATGATTGCGAAGCTTGTGGCCTGTTCCTTTGGTGTTCCCACGAAGTACCCGTTGTGCTGCTTGAAGTGCCCGTACTTGGTGAACATCTTACTCATGGTGGCCTCCAGATCCTCGTTGAAGTGCTTGTACAGCTGCAGGAACATCACGGCTGCGGAGATCCCGTCCTTGTCAAACAAAAGCGCTGGGAACATGTATCCAATGGCCTCCTCATAACCAAAAATCACATCACCCTCCTTGGCTGCAGCGTTCCCAATCCACTTGAACCCAGTCAGGACCTCCTGGAACGGTCTTTTTTCGATGGCACACAATCTCTTTAGCAATCCAGACGACACTGTGGATGTGACCATTCCCCCCTTGGACGGCTCGTTCTCATCAGTGACGTGCATGTAGTACGCAAACAGGTACCCGATCTCGTCTCCGGTCAGCTGTCTGAACGTGCCGTCCCTCTGCTTGAACGCCATGGAAAAACGATCAGCATCCGGGTCAGTGCTCAGGATCAGGCCAATGTCCCTTTCCCTAGCCAGTCCAATGGCCACGTCCAGTGCTCCTTTCTCTTCAGGATTGGGGAAAGGTGCAGTTGGGAAGGCAGGGTCAGGGTGGGCCTGCTGCTCAGCTGTGATATAGTCGACATTGTTTTCAAGTCCGATCTCACCCATGATCTTATCAAATATGTGTTTCCCCACACCGTGCATGGGGGTGTACACGAACAGGGGGCCTGTTTTGGTCTTTTTCCTTTGTGGCTCGGCATCCTTGGAAAACA
>ERZ794949.412-NODE-412-length-13947-cov-2.628707_pt1 | contig 13947 bp, 12 predicted proteins | sample MGYA00511363_ERZ794949 | MGnify/ENA primary metagenome ERZ794949 (study PRJEB30137, sample SAMN04331402) | food metagenome | isolation source: T1 must sample point D1 replicate B | place: Australia: South Australia ...
CTTCAAGCAATGTGCTTTTATCAGAGTGAAGCATCGGCTCAATGACAATTTTTTGTGTATTTTTAAGCTGATAACGTCTACTCCACTTCTCATAATCTGTATCGCCCCCAAGCATATCAACGTACGTTTCGTTAAACATTTTATTAATTACCGTCACAGGGAAGAAATCAGTCTTAAGATTAAGATCACCACTTGCATCTTTAGCTCCGCCTGTCCCGTAGCCGTCACTGAGACCATAGCTCCCAAAATCAAAGATATAGTTAGTATCTATAACTTTTTTTCCTTTCGCTAAAGGATTATCAGCAGACAATCTGAAGCTAACCCGAAGTGAACGAAGAGACCACTGGCATGCTCCACCTCCCTCGATGGCAACCCGACTTTGCCATATATCGCTGTCTCCCTGCTGCTGATACTTCTGCTCAAAGTCGTTATAGCCCGGAATATCATGCGGTTCATTGCTGGAGTTATAGCGAACGGTCTTACACTTTTCAGAGCGGTACAGCACCTCCACAGGCAACAGCGTCACACCGTCAGGAACCCTGAAACTCACATCCACCCACTTAGCATCCGGGGGCGGACTCAGCGAGCGATCAGTAGTGTCGCCGCACCCATAAAGCAGTGCCAGCACTGGAAGAGTGACGATAAGTTTTGCTTTATCTGGAAAATTCAACGTCTTCCTCCGTACTTGTAGCAAAGCGGGAAAGTGCATTTTTTCCGGTTTCTTCGGCCTGCGTCCGTCGCAGAGCAACCGGCAGCATGTCCTGAAGGGCCAGAAATTCACGATTTCGCTTAAGCTCATCCTGATTCGCACGACCTGAAGCCTCCTCCAGCTCTTCTTTGAACTTCTCCCGCATCTCTTTCCGGGTCATGGGAAGCTCCGGGTTTGCCAGTTCAAGCACCTGATTATGGATATATGGCAGATAACGATGGGCCATAGAATGGCTGCGGGGATCAGTGGCAAGACCATCCAGCGCGGGATTGGTATTCTTTGGAAAAGCTTTTTCAAGGCTGGCCGGATTCAGACACTGGATAAAGGCGGCCTGATGCTCCCCGGTGGATTTCAGGCATTCATCATTCAGGGATGGCACCAGAAAGAGCTTCACTGCAACATAATGCGGAGCATATATCTGACCATCGGTCAGGCTTTTCTGATTTGGCCCTGTAAGCTTCATCGAGCACTGCTGTGCCTGGAAGAAAATAACCGTATTGCCATGGTGCCAGTACGGATCTTTTTTCGGCTGAATCCCCAGCTGTAGCTCCATATCTTTCTGCCAGAGGGAGACAGGTAAACCGGCAACCGATACCGCCAGCCAGTTAAAGCCCAGCCTGGACCCCAGCGGCCCCAGTTTCTGATAAAAAAGATTATCCATATCAGCGTCTATCGGCACCTGTGGCACAGTGTCATTGTCATTGACGTGACGATAGTGGGAAATGTTATCCAGCGATGGCATCGCTGCGCGGGTGAACGTGCGCGGCATTCCGTAGGTGTACAGAATGGGCATACTGGCTTTCATTTCAGCTGCATAAAGCAGGGCCAGCGAGCCCCCCAGACTATGGCCGCAAATAAACAGCTTCTTAGTTCCTTGAGCTTCATAAAGAGATGTATTTATCGCCTTAAAAATAGGGTCAAACTTTTGCTTCGCCAGCTCATAGGCTTCAAGAAAACCGCCATGAATATTCCCTGCTCCGGCCAGTTCTGGCAGGCAACGTTTAGGACCAAAGGAGGCATCAGTCAGAACATTCAGCAAACTGGCTGTTCCACACCAGGCAACCAGGACATGAGTCCCGCATTCCACCGTAAACAGGCGGGTATCCCCTTCCGGGTTATCACCCTGCCCGGTGTTCAGATATACGGGAGGCCGGTAGCGTTCACTGAACGGCACATCCACCGCCAGCGTATGGAGGTAAGACGGGAACTCCGCAAATCGAGGGATACAGGATAAATCCTGGCATTGCTGCCGGAAAAAATAATCAATGGTGCTGTTCTCAGCTTCTGCGCAATAGACCAAATCGGCCATAATGCCGAGGTTATAACCATTGGCGAGGTCATAGTCTTTCGTGTCATTCAGCGCCAGTACCCACGCGCGGAACGGGCAGATTTCGATAACATGCCGCTTATCCAGTGCCTCCAGCGAAACTTCCGTTCCTTTCAGGGAACGACCCGGAGGGAAATGAAATTTAGGCGGTGCTTTATCCGTCCAGCCCTCAATTTCCGGCATCTGGTCGCACAGTTCACCGATGGTGACATAGTGATGTATATTCCCGGCGGCTTCGGCCTCTTCCTGAACATCGGTTCGCCACTCAGGATCGCGCGTTTCTGGTTTAAAGTAGTTATTGCTTACCGGCTGGCTGTTGGGGTTCCGCCGCAGCCCCAGCGGTCGCTTCGCCATCTCGTCGGCCAACGGCTGTCCGTCAACTTTCACATCAACCGTGACCCGGTACAGCTCCTCAAACCGGACAACCCCCTGACTGTCGGTCACACCGGCAGGCGGGTTAGGTGGCGGCGTAGGGTTATATTCATAGTCGCTATATTTTTTCCACATCGCCACCTCCTCTGCGGTGGCAAGCGGATGGTATTCCAGTTGCACGTTCAGCCCGGTAACCGGGTGGTTATCTTCATCCACAAATTGAAGCTCAAGCCAGTATTTATGCGGCTCACCGCGACAGTAAACAACCTTACTTTTGGGCCTGATGCTGGTAATACAGGTGTTGTCGCCAATAATTTCCATGCTAATTCCCTGCACATTTTTATGTGTAAATAACATTCCATCGTGACCAGGCGATATTTTATCGTCATTATTCCGGGACAAAGAAACGACTGATTCTGCCAGACATGGGGTTTTACGCTGCCAGAACAGCCGCCTTTACCCTGAGAATAGTCTGTCTGGTCGTCCCAAATTCACGGGCCACAGCACTCACAGACATTCCCGTACTGAGCCGTTCAAGTACCGATTTTTTCTGTTCATCATTCAGGGCCGAGGGGCGTCCAAAGCGTTTCCCTGATGCTCTGGCCCTAGCGTGACGGAAAGGACATTCTCCAGACCGGGCCTTCCCGGGTCTGTAATGGCCCTGAACCTGTCGGAATTTTAGTTGAAGGGCAAACCCCAGACGCCCCGTATCGGTCATCCCCCGGTAGCAGGGAAAGCTCGTCAGCAAGCAAACGCCACTTGTCCCTGTCATCAAAAACCTTCTCCTGTGACAACATCCCAACTCCCTGAATCATCAATGAGTAATAGCTATAGTAACCATTTCACAGGTGAGCTATTGTTACTCAGATCCAGTTCAAAAAAGCCAGATGTCGCATTTTGCAGCTTCACTTCCACCAGGTCATTCTATGCAGGTCAGCCAGATCCATGTCAGAAATGCTTAATAAAAGAACCCAATCCGTCTCCGGGGTGGCCCTGCTGGTCGCCGGTGCGTTTTTTATGGAGTTTCTGGATGGAACGGTGATCACGACAGCCCTGCCCTCTATGGCAATCACTTTTTCCACCGACGTGACCCGGCTCAACCTCGGGATCAGTGCCTATCTTCTGACGCTGGCCGTGCTTATTCCGGTCAGTGGCTGGATAGCTGACCGCAATGTTTTTTCTCTGGCACTGGCCATTTTTACCTTGTCCTCTGTCCTTTGCGGGCTGGCCGACAGCCTGCCTCTGTTCGTCGCTATGCGGATCCTGCAAGGTGTCGGCGGAGCCTTAATGGTGCCGGTAGGAAGACTGGCTGTGTTAAAAAACACCCCAAAAGAACAGCTGATCACGGCCGTTGCCACCCTGACCTGGCCTGCGCTGGTTGCACCGATCCTCGGGCCGCCACTGGGCGGATTGATCACGACCTGGTTCAGCTGGCGCTGGATTTTCTTCCTGAACTTGCCCATCGGGATTATTGCTGTTGTGCTGGCCCGCAGACTAATGACCGTGCAGGCTGAGCCGGAAAAAAGGCCCTTTGATATCACAGGATTTATTTTTTCAACCCTGTCGATGGTCGCGTTTGTTTGCAGTATGGAAATGGCCTCATCATCGCTGCCGTGGTATCTCCCCGCGGGCTTACTGCTACTGAGTCTTTACGGATTCCGGCTGAGCTTTCGACATATGGCGCGGGTTCCTTTCCCGATGATCTCTCTGCAGGCGCTGACCATCCCCACATTCCGGGCGATGCTTGTCGGAGGATTTTTGTTCAGGGCCGCAATTTCAGCCGTTCCTTTTCTTCTGCCTTTATTATTTCAGATGGGCTTTCATCTGGATGCCTTCCATTCCGGACTGCTGGTACTGGCGGTGTTTGCCGGCAACCTGCTGATCAAACCGTTCACCACCCCTCTCCTGCGAAGGTTTGGTTTCAAAACCGTACTGACAGTGAACGGTTTCCTGAACGTCAGTGGAATGCTGGCTTGTGCATTTTTTACACCGCAAACGCCCCACTGGCTGGTGATACTGATACTGTTTGCCGGCGGGATGTTCCGTTCTCTGCAGTTCACCGCGATTAATACGCTGGTGTATTGTGACGTCCCGAAGACACAAATGAGCACGCGAATGCGTTGTTCAGTACCTCATCTCAGCTCTCAATGGGGGCAGGTATTACTTTTAGCGCCCTTTGCCTTTATCTGGCAGATAAGCTCAGTCAGACCGCGGCTTATCTTTCACAAGTGCCGGCGGTCAGCTACCGGCTCGCCTTTGTTGCCCTGGCCCTGCTTTGCCTGGTGGCCATGGCGGATATCCTGTTACTGGAAAATAAGGCGGGAAGCCAGGTAGCCGGGAAAAAAGACCGGCCGGATTGAGCGGAGTTACCGGCCTTCCCTTTCCGCTTCCGGCAGCGATTAACTGTAGTAGTAATCCCGTCCGTTATTACGCATAAACCAGCCGGTCAATGCCATACGTTCGGAATGGGTCGGTTTAACTTCATGCAGGATCTGTTCAGACAGGAAGCAAATCATGCTGCCGGCCACCGGCTCTATCATATGTTCCCCGTCGGGTAAATGCAGACAAAGTTGCCCGCCGTCCTGCGTCTGCCAGTTCTGGTTAATATAGACAATAAAGGTGATCGCCCGCCGCCGGTCATTGGCAAAACAGTCATAATGAGGTTTGTAATAGGCTCCTTGCGGATATCGGGAAAAATGCCCCTCAAAATCATTCAGACCCAGATAAAATTCCCGGTTCAGCAGAACACGGATCTCTTCCACCAGAGCCAGATAACGCCGGACAGCAGGATCCTGTTCATCCTTATCAATCCAGCTGATGCTGTCAGACCGGATAGATTCATTAATAATATTTTTTAAGCCATTACCAATGCCGGCCTGCAGGAACGTCCGGCTATGGCAAAGCGCAGCCAGCTCTGAAACCCACTGCGGATCCAGAACATTTTGCTGGTAGTACCAGCCCTGGTCACAAAGTTGTTGTATTAACGCCTGATAATCCGGCATAGCGCCCCTGCTATCTCTCATACTGAACGGTGGCAAGAGTATACCGGAGTGATCACCGCTCAACCACAGGATCCACTGTCCGGGCGCACGATATCACGGGCAGAGAGAAGGCAATAATGCACCCGGTGGCGGCTGATTGTGGCAGAGCCGCTATCGGGCAAGCCCCCGGGCCCTTTCAGGCCGCCGGGAGTTGATTCTTCTGCGTCACGGGATTGAAGTTATTCTTCCGAAGCTAAAGGAGAGATATGACCGCTCACGGCCGGGGAAGGCTGACGTGAAATACCGGCATAAATTGCAGCAGCCATCCCCACGCCGATAAACCAGCTAAAACTGGCAATATTATGTAACGCCGGAATAAAGCTTATCAGCAGACATAAGCCGACGGAGGGTAACAGCGTAATAATAGCTTTTGGGTTGACGCCGCGGACATACCAATAACTGCCGGAGGGCGAGTCATTAAAGAGTTCATCGGTGTTAATCTGGCGACGGTTGACCCGGTAAAAGTCGCATAACAGAATACCGAATATCGGCCCGATAAAGGACCCCAGCACATCCAGGGTATAGTGGATAAGCTCCGGTGAGTGGAACAGATTCCACGGCGTCAGAACCACAGATCCGATAGCGGCAATCATGCCCCCCATGCGAAAACTGATCTTCTGCGGTGAGCAGTTTGAAAAATCGAAGGCGGGTGAGACAAAGTTTGCCACAATATTAATACCGATCGTTGCAATGATCATGGTCAGTAAAGCAACCGCCATCGCCAGTCCGCTTCCCACATGGGCTACCGTTTCAATAGGGTCCGTGATCATCCGGCCGAATAATGAATGTGTCCCCGAAACAATAACCACCGTAATAATAGAAAACAGCAGAAAGTTAAACGGTAACCCCCAACGGTTTCCGCGGCGGATATCGTTCATACTGGCGGCATAGCGGGAAAAATCTCCAAAATTCAGTAACGGGCCGGAGAAATAGGAGACCACCAGTGCCACCGCAGACACCATCTGCCAGACCTGTTCTCCGCCGGATAATTGTTTTTCTGCCAGAGTCAGTGAGATCCCCTGGAAACCGGTGCGGGAAATAATCCAGATAGCCAGGGACAGCATCACGATATACACCGCCGGACCGGCAATATCGATAAACCGTTTGATAGCATTCATGCCATGCCAGAAGACCAGTGCCTGCAGCACCCACATAACGGCAAAACAGCACCAGCCTAAGGCGGATAACCCGAGGAAATGTACCTTCGTCATCGGGGCCAGCGAAGGCCAGAATTTCAGTAAAACCAGCATCAGAGCATTGGAAGCCAGCCAGGTCTGAATACCGTACCAGGCAAAGGCAATCAGCCCGCGGATCACCGCCGGAATATTGGCACCAAACACACCAAATGCCTGCCGGCAAACAACCGCAAAAGGCACGCCGCTCATCTGGCTGGGTTTCGCGACCAGATTAGCAAACCACTGGACAATACAGATCCCTGCCAGCAGACACACCAGAACCTGCCATCCCGCCAGCCCCAGAGTAAAGAAACTGGCAGCAACCACATAGCCCCCCATGCTGTGGACATCGGACATCCAGAAAGAAAAAATATTATACCAGTTCCAGTGTTGTTCCCTGACCGGTGCCAGATCATCATTGGTCAGCCGCGGGCTGTAGCCCGGTTTGCTGTGCCCCGTGAGGTGTGGTTCCTTTTTTTTCGGCATAGCTGAAGTCCCCTGTCGAGATACTGATGAGAAATGTCTTCTGACAGCCTGCAGGATCCGGACCAGTTTTAATTTTTGTATACAAAAACGGAAAAATAAGTATACCTTGTCAGGGACGATGACTCAGGAGAAGACGATGTCAAACACCACTCTTTACCGTGAAGGTACAGACGGACAGGAAAAAGAGCAGCAGATCCGCGAGGCATTAATCAAAGCGATGGTGGAACATCAGCTGCCCCCTGGCAGTAAACTTCCGGAAGAAGCACTGGCCGACGCATTCGGGATCAGCCGGACCGGGATCAGGAAAGTGCTTACGCGCCTTGCCACAGTGCAAATGGTCAATATGACGCCCAAAAAAGGGGCATATGTCGCTAACCCTTCGGCGGAAGAGTCCGGCATGATTTTCAAAAGCCGTACGCTGATTGAACTGGGAAACCTCCCTGACGTGATCAGCCGGTTGCAGGCAAAAGACGTCACAGAGCTGGAAGAGATTCTGGTGCAGGAGCATCGGGCCAGCCATGACAGGGATATGGCTGCCGCGATCCGCTACTCCGCTCTGTTCCATACCCGCCTGCATGCGATAGCCGGAAACACGGTGCTCAGCGAAATCATCACCAACCTGACGTTACGATCTTCTCTGGTGATCGCCGCCTGGGGAGATCAGTGGCATCAGGGGTGTAATGAGTCAGATCATCAGCAACTGCTCAATGCACTGCGTGATAAAGATCTGATGACGCTATCGGCACTGATGCAGCAACACTTCGATAATATCGTCAGTCGTCTGAATTTTAATCGTAAAAAATCCCCGACCCCGGATTTCCGTAAATTATTTTCTCATTAGTGCCGGAGAGACTATGTCAGATTATTGTATACAATTAATTAATCCGAATACTTGTCAGGCAATGACAGAAAAAATGGCGCGGGCAGCCCGTCAAGCCGCCCCGGCAGACACCCGGATCCTCGCGGTGAATCCGCAGGAGGGCGTGCCGTCTATTGAAGGGCATTTTGACGAAGCTGTTGCGGTCACCGGAGTGCTGCAACAGATAGCGGCGGGACGTCAGCAAGGTGTCGATGGGCATATCATCGCCTGTTTCGGAGACCCCGGGCTGCGGGCTGCCAGAGAACTGGCTACGGCCCCCGTCGTCGGCATTGCAGAAGCCGCGATGCATATGGCCACCCTGGTGGCGACGAAGTTTAGTATTGTCACTACCCTGCCCCGCACGGTGATCATCGCCAGACACCTGTTACAGCAATACGGGTTCAGTGATCATTGTGCCTCTGTCCGTACCATCGAACTCCCCGTGCTGGCACTGGAAGAACAGGAAGCGGTGGCCCGGGAGGAAACCCGTCGCCAGTGCCTTGAAGCCATCAAATATGACCATTGCGGTGCGATTGTTCTGGGCTGCGGAGGCATGGCCGGTATCGCCCGGGAACTGACACGGGAAACAGGTGTGCCGGTGATTGATGGCGTCAGTGCCGCAGTCAGACTGGTGGGGGCCCTGGCGGCACTCGGGCTGACCACCAGCAAGCACGGAGATTTAGCCTATCCCCTGAAAAAGCCATTAACCGGCATGTTTGCCGGCCTGAATCCTTTCTGAGCAGGTCAGGCGCGGAGGTTGCGTCAGACCCATCGCCACTTTATGCTTAACTTATCGATCACCGCCCTGGTCACTCCGGGGTATGTTTGCAGTGATACGGACCGGCTTACCGCGTCTGTTCTGATAAATGAGGATCATCATGGTTGCATCACCTCTCTCTGAAAAAGCCCTGACTCTGGGCCATGGCCCGGCATTACTTGAAGTTTTTCTGGAACCCACCTGCCCGTTCTCTGTCCGTGCATTCAATAAGCTGGCAGGATTAGTCAGCCTGGCAGGCGAAGACCAGCTCTCCGTCAGGATCTATCTGCAATCCCAGCCGTGGCATATGTTTTCCGGCGTCATTGTCCGCTGCATTCTGGCCGCTAAAACGTTGCCGGAAGGTAACGCCGCGGCCCTGAAAATCATGCAGGCCGTCGGTGAACATCGTGGAGAGTTCGAATTTGAAGGCCACTGCCGTGGCCCGAATATGACGGCCACGCCGCAACAGATTATTGAACGTATCGAAAAATACAGCGGTATCCGTGTCAGTGACGCTTTTGATAAACCGGAACTGCAGCAATTAATTAAGTGGCACTGTAAATATTCCCGTCAGAACGGTATTCATGTCTCGCCGACATTTATGATCAATGGGTTAATTCAGGCAGATATGGGAAGCGGTGAGGAGATTAGTCAGTGGGCGGAGAGGATCCGTAACGCATAGTACCTTGTAGTAAATCCGCGGTGAATATCGCCGGTATTCACCGCCATTATGCCCTCTCCCGGCAATACAGTCGTAAATTTTTTTTATTACTTTGATGCAAATCACACTTTTGTGTTTCTCCGCAAAGGCGTAAGATGGTGTTTATCACCCAATTCCTGTGTGGAAATATCCCGGATGCTCCGTTAATTCAAACACCCCAAGGGTTACCTGTTTTCAGGTGACAACAGACGACGTGCGCCCTCAGGGCGGCCTGCAATTATTTTAAATAACGATTTAATATAAAAAATGCATAATTCATTACTTTTCCGGCTTCGTTTTGCCTGCAAAACGACATTTGCCCTTGTGATGGCGTTGGTCATGAGTTTTGTCCTGCAACTGGACACCCCGAAATGGTCGATGATGACAGTGGCAATTATTGCGGCATCCCCCGCCTTTGCCTCCGGCGGTGAACCCATGACCGGAGTATTGAGATTCCGCGGCTTTCTGCGCCTTATCGGGACCGCTATCGGCTCTGTCGGTGCAGTGGTGATTATCTGCGGCCTTTCACGGGCACCGGTGCTGATGCTACTGGCCTGCTGCCTCTGGGCGGGGGTGTTCTCCTGGGTGTATACCGTCGTTAAACAGGAGGTTTCTTACGCCTTCGGATTGGCCGGGTACTCCGTCTTTATTATTCTGGTGACTGCCTGGCAGGACCCACAAGCCGCACCGCAAATCGCAATATATCGTTCACTGGAAATATCGCTCGGACTGCTGTGCATTATATTTTCCGACTTACTGTTTCTCCCCCGCAGTATTAAACCGCAGATCCGGCGGTTTATTGATGAATGCCCGCTGGCTTTATTCCGCTTAATGAGTTGCTGCTTCACTGCCAGTAATGAGCAGGAGTTTGAAGAGCGTTTTAAACTTATGCTGGAAGAATGCAAAAAATTTAATGCCATGCGCCAGGTTTTAAAAATGGAGTCGACCCATAATAATCCGTTAGTGCATCAGCGGTTAAAAGGCATTAATGGTCTGATGTTCCATCTGTGTACCCTGACCTATGAAACCTGGCAATACTTTCAGCAACAGCCGGAAAAGCGCAGCACCAGCTGGTATTTACTGTTTAATCATCCCGTCGCAAATAATGCTGCCCTGGCCCAAAAAATTCATCAGTTCAGCCTGCTTATTCCTCAGCTTTCTCCCGGCCAGACGCCTTATGCGCTCTCCTCCTGGATAAAAGGCCTGAAAGAGTTACGTATTCTGTGCACCGGCGTGCAGTCGAAAGTACCGTTGCATGAGGTCGAAAAAGAGATCATCAGCCGCTATGCGATCAATGCCGCTGCCTCGGTGCAGAAGTCTCATGCACTGGTCAACGGTCTGCGTACCTTTCTGACCGGACTGGTGGGATGTTGCCTGTGGCTGACCACCACCTCTTCGGCGATCACCGGATTTCTGATTATTTCGAGCATCGTGTCAACCCTGGCGATGCGCGCCGAAAACCCGCGTAAACTGGCTATGGACTTTATCTACGGCATGATTTACATCCTGCCCGTCAGCCTGTTCTATTACCTGGTCGTGGTACCGTCCACTCAGCAAAGTTTTCTGCTGCTGATTATGGCCATCAGTCTGCTGGTTTTCTTTTTCTCCCTCTGCGTACAATGGAAAATTCCTGGCAGCGCGGCTTCCCTGATGTTTATTTTTAACCTGATCCCGATCACTAACCCGGAAACATTCAACTTTAATAACTATATGGACAGCGCTCTGGGGCAGATCCTTGGCGCGGTAGTGACCCTGACCATCATCTGGCTGATCCCGGATTTAAGTAAGAGCACCCTGTCGAATGCCCTGCTGCGGAGTATTCTGACCACGTCATTACAGACGCTGACGACTAACCCTAAACGTCGTAAAATCAGCCGACTGAGTGCGTTATATGATGATTTGCTGCTGCTGATCACCATGGATAGCCGTAAACTGATGCGCTACCGGCTGGGTATTAACCTGATCATTATTTACCGTCGTATTACCGCACTGAATATTCCTAATCTGCAGACACTTTCTGATTTCCACCAGCAAATCCGCGAGGCTGCTCATGACCTGTCTCACCAGCGGATGGCTATACAACGGGAACGTGCCTACCTGAAGCTTCAGCAATTGCTGCATGAATATCTGCTGGTTATCCGTATTCTGCCGGACCCGGAAAAAATAACCCTGGTCGTCAATGACCTGCAAAAACTGCTCCTTCAGTACCGGGGAGAATTACTGAGTCGTTGACCGCCAGGTCTGTAATGAGGAGCCGGAAGGATGCCCGGGCAGGTCATCCGCCGGGTTTCCCGCGAGAGGAGTATCGCCGTGCATCTTATGATGTCAGGCGCGCATCCGCCGTGATGTCAATGTCGTCAGTCTGCCAGTGCTTCGCCGGCCGTCTATCCCTGCCGGGAAAGGGGCTGACGGATAACCGGCGGAGGAAATACGCCGTTGATCGCAGCCAGGTCTGTCGCAGTCAGCATCAGGGTTTTCGCCCGGGCCAGGTGCCCGGGGTGTACCGGACTGTCAGTTTCGATAATCGCGGTCATCCCCGGCTGACGGAGGATCCAGGCCAGTGCGACCTCCGCTGGCTGACAGCGATGGTCACGGGCGATAATCTCCAGTACCGGGGCAGTCAGTAACGGGTCCCCGGTGCCACCGAAAGGTGAATAAGCCATGATATGAATACCGGCCTGCCGGCATTGATCCAGTAAACGGTATTCAATTCCCCGTGCCGCACAGTGGTACATCACCCGGTTAATAGCGCAGTTTTCACCGCCCGGCAACGCAAGCAGTTGTACGAGATCACGGACATCAAAATCCGCAACACCCCAGCCACCGATCAGCCCTTCCTGGCGCAATTTTTCAAGGCTGCGTACCGCAGACGCGAGCAGACCGGGATAGCGTTTGTGAAGAAGGTAAAAATCAATATGATCTGTTTGTAATCGCTTCAGAGATGCCTGGCAATAACGTCGGGATAACAAGCGATTGGCCGCACCGGAAGCAATTTCCGACACCAGACAGATCTCCCGTCTGCGTGTCGCGATCACTTTACCCGCCATACGTTCCGCACGGCCGCGCCCGTACACTGCAGAGGTATCCAGAGTAGTGATCCCGCAATCTATCGCGCGGTGCAATGCGGCCACAGCCTGTTTTTCCGGGTAACGTCCGTCCCCTGCTGCTTTCGTGCCGGCAGCCAGTGCGGAAAAAGTCAGTAATTTTTTCATACGGCTCCGCATCTTTTATCTCCCGGACGGTGACCGGGAGCGATTAAATACAATATTCCGGCGTCTGTCCTGTCTTCAGACCTGCTGACACAGGCGGGCTGAAAAGTACTTCTGAGGTAACCTGTGGGTCATTCGTGACCCGGTAAACTCATCTCTTCGGTTATCAGCATACAATTTTCAGGCCAGGTTGCCTCAGCCGGCAAAAAACACTGCGGGTGACCTCGCCACTCCCTATCCACCGTCGTTTGCCGCCGGTGAATACCGGCCATGACGGCCGTCAGGATCCGGTGACCTGATGGCCGGAATGATCAGCATCTGTCATACGGCCTCACCGCAGGAGTGTGATCAACAGGTACAAAAATGGCGCAACCGTGCAAAAAGAGTGCTGCCGATCGGCGGAGGCAGTGAAACCCGGCGTTCCTCAGAAAACCGTCTGTTCAGCCACTACTTTTCTTTCAGGGGAGGATCCGTGACCGCCTGGCCCGGACTGATGCAGAGAGATTTGTGAAGGAGAGTGGCTCTCCCTTATGAGCTCCGGGTATTACCGCCTGCCCTGCCCGCAGATCATTGCGCGGGATCCTGAGCAACACGGGCAGCAAAAATTCCCTGATGAAGTATCGCCCGCAACAGTGACGGTTTATGCGGCCGGAGAGTTGCCCGCTGAGCGGCGGGCCTCCGGCAGGTTATTTAGCCGCACTGGCCGGTTTTACGCGGAAAAACCGGAGAAATGCCTCCCGGCGTTGACGGTTGCGGAAAGTGTTAATCAGAAACTCCAGCAAGTTAAATAACAGGCAAAGTAACAACAACACCACCACATCGGGCAGTGCATTTTTCCAGGAAAGCCCCATCTGATTTACCCCGGCGATGGCTTTCACGGCCCAGGTGGAAGGAAGCAGGTCAGAGAGTAATCTGACGCCCCAGGGCATCGCCTGTACCGGCCAGATGGTGCCTGAAATGTAAAAGACCGGCATGGTCATAAATGACAGCGTCAGATAAACAATTTCCACACGGCGAATACATTCCGTCAGTAAATTCCCCAGACTGATCACTGCCAGCAGGAAAGGAAAGGTCAGCAGTAATATTTCGGCCATACTGGCCGTTTGCCGGTAGCCCAGGACCCACGGCCAGAGGACAAACAGGACTATCGACAGAAAAAGCCAGATAGGCAATAGTGCTGAATACGCCCCCAGAATGACCGGCATCGAAGGTTTACCGCTGGCGCTGATGGTCAGATTGACCCGTACACTGGCGATCAAAAGGGAGTGTTGTAATAACATGACCAGCAGCCCCGGAAAGATAATAGCCGCAA
>ERZ794949.413-NODE-413-length-13934-cov-3.697312_pt1 | contig 13934 bp, 9 predicted proteins | sample MGYA00511363_ERZ794949 | MGnify/ENA primary metagenome ERZ794949 (study PRJEB30137, sample SAMN04331402) | food metagenome | isolation source: T1 must sample point D1 replicate B | place: Australia: South Australia ...
CCTATCCAAATAGCTGATTCCTTGGAAAAATAGGAGCAAGTCTTTCAAGGAGGAGTATTCCAACAGGCTGCATTCGCATTGAATGTACCCTTTGAATGATTTAATCACAAAAACCTTTGTATTCTTGACAAAGTCTCTCTTGTTGGTTGTCAAGATCTTGTGTATCTTGGAGATCGTCTTTGATGCTCGAGTTCCACTGACTATGTCTCTATACAGTAAGATCAAGTAAAAGCTCATCAGTAAATGTTGGTTGTCTATGACTCTTTCTATGTTCTCCTCCCCGCCATTGGCTTTCAGCACTGCATCCATCTTCGCAAATTCATTTCTTGATAGGTAGTAACAGGCCTTGCTCAGCTGTGCATATATGTACACATCAGGATTAAGCTCCTTAAACTGGGTTATGTTTTCATCCAGCAGGGCAAATGCATCTGCTAAGTCTATCTCAGCATGATCCTCAAGCTTGAAGTAAAAGCTTACTTGACATATCAAAAACACAACTTTCCAATCAGCGGCTATGTCTGAATGCTGCAGAAACTGTTCCAACTGTAAATAGGATTGTTTCTTTTCCATAGAGCTCAAAAAAACTGTCTTTGTTGGTATCACATAATAAAAAAACAAGTGAAGTATGTACCAGGTATCATTTTGTTTATTGGTGGTTTCATGGAATTTCAGTATTGCCCTCTGTGTGATTTTCCTGGCGAGTTTCGTGTTTGCTGTGTATTTAATCAATAAATTTATTAGCTTCAAATACGCATCCATGAGCTTGTCAAAGGATAAGTAAAAGTTGGTCTCAGAAGGGTCATCATGCTTGTCCACCATGTACGTGTAAATAACTATGCTTTGATTGATCAAAGTTGCAGATGCGTGCTGGTTATTGCTAAGAGCTAAGTCTGTTGCTTTAGCTTCGTACTCTTGAGCTATGCTGAACAAAGTTCCTGCATCAATTTGGTCAAAGCTCATTGTGCTACAGGTTTTGGTATCTCATTTTCAAATAAGATATTGAAGACTTTGATAGTACTGTGAAATTTTAATATGCATTTTTTTCTTTTGGCCAATTTTTCGTGTTTAGCCAACTGACTGTGTAGCGGTCTGTGTTTAAACCATTTAGCTCCAGTCTGAGAAAAACGAAGAAAAAAAAAAAAAGAAATGGGAAAGAAAGAAAAACATCGAAACGTAACTCTTACAATATTTGTCGACCAGTATTTCAATACTTAAATGTACACATAACCCCATAAGCATTTATCCCCTCCAGCAGATACAAACAACTACCAAGATGTCTGAAGAAAAACTAACCGAGTTTCAACAAAAAAATAAAGATGTGTTCACCTCAGAAACACAGGAAATCTGGAAAAAAGAAACAAACACAGAAAGCGTACCCCCAGCCACCACTGAAGAGCAAGGAGAGGATGAGGAACCAGCTGGCATAGTTCCAACCTTACAGAACATAGTGGCAACAGTGAATCTGGACTGTAAGCTGGACTTGAAAACCATAGCCCTGCATGCAAGAAACGCTGAGTACAACCCGAAGAGATTTGCCGCTGTCATCATGAGAATCAGAGAACCAAAAACCACAGCACTGATCTTTGCCTCCGGTAAGATGGTTGTGACAGGTGCCAAGTCCGAACAGGACTCCAAGTTGGCCAGTAGAAAGTACGCAAGAATCATTCAAAAAATCGGGTTTGATTCCAAGTTCAAGGACTTCAAGATACAAAACATAGTGGCTTCCTGTGACGTCAAGTTCCCCATCAGATTGGAGGGGCTGGCCTTTGCACACGGAGCCTTCTCCTCATATGAGCCTGAGCTGTTCCCGGGTTTGATTTATAGAATGGTTAAGCCGAAGATTGTGTTGTTGATTTTCGTATCGGGAAAGGTTGTTTTGACTGGTGCGAAGAAAAGAGAGGAGATCTACCAGTCATTTGAAAACATATATCCGGTCTTGAGTGAATTTAGAAAGCTATAATGGAATGATTATATATAATTTTTAAATAATGAATGTCTGAACCGTTCTGTTTGTATTAGAATATGTGTGTTGATAAGTATCTGTGTAAGTCCGTTTTTTCACACACGGTTTGTCTTTGAAAAAAAAGACTCATAAAAATGGTTAGCGCTTCAACAACTTTTCACCGTTTGTGTGTTAACTTTTTTTTGATACTGTTTTTTTTTCTCTTAACACTAAGTAAAAATACTCAAATTTACAAAACAATCAACTATCTATCTCATATAGCAACAACAACACCCCCCAACAAGGTTACCACATTTATAACTTACAACAACATTAATACCATGGAAGACATTGCACAATTCAACATATCCAAGTTGCCTAAGAAAATCTCCATCAGACCCTTCTTGAAGAAAGACATTGATGAATTACTACATTTAGAGTCATTGGGCTTCCCTTCTGAGGAAAGATGCTCCAGAGAAACTGTTGAATATAGAATAGCCAACTGCCCAGATCTTTGTCAAGGTTTGTTTGTCAAGAACGACGATGGAAACACCCAGTTGATTGGGGAAATCATGGCTACCAAAATAGACTCAGAATTCATCACTCTGAACACAATGGAGATTGGCCAACATAAGGAGTCCTCAGATGTCATTGCCATCCACTCAGTTGTCATCCATCCAGACTACCAGGGCCAGAACCTAGCCAGACTCCTAATGACAGACTACATCCAGAAGATGTCCCAGCAGTCTGTTGGTAGAAAAATCACCATCATCGTGCATGAGCATTTGTTCAAGTTCTACGAAAAGTTAGGGTTTGTCAAGTTGAATGAAAACGATGATGTCAATGATCCAAACTCTGACTTCTCCAAAAACGGTGTCTGGTACAACATGGATAAAGAACTAGTTGATTTCTAAGAGGATGGTTTATTTCCTTCATCTCGATAATTGTTTCTTGCTTATTTTTTTTTTGATATATAGAATATTTATGATTTGTTATTCAATGTTACACACATGTAATTCTCTAACTGATTATCGGACTTTTGAGTTAGTACACGTTTATTTATTTTTTTTTGCTTAGGTGACAATCGCCATGATTTGGTAAGTGGGCACGTGCGTTGTGGATATCTAATTATCAGTTGTTTTTTTAAAAGAACAAAACAAACACACAGAGATAAACCACTAACCAAAAGCCTTAAAGAGAAACATTAAGTTACTAATCAACTATATATAAATGCAATCTAACTCATCATCTGGCAGCGATTTGATGGTTCAGTCAATCCATGAGCTGAATCATCAATCAGATCAAGATGTCAATTTCATTTATGAGAGATTATCACAGCAGGCAAAAGGCGATCCTACAAAGCTGTTTCTACTGCTCACTGACCAAGTTGCTATTTGTATATCCAACATGAAACTGTTCTATAGAGAGGTTGAGGTGTATATCAAGAAAAATTACACATTGAAAGACCTTCTTGAAGCGAAAGTCATCAAAAATCGTGATCTTACCACGTATTACAAAAACTGCAAAATGTCTGCAAAGATGATAGAGAACCTAGGTGAAATTGAAAAGAAATATAACTTCAAAGAGAGAAAGTTTGAAATACAGAGCCTGCTGCAGCTTGCCCTGAATGATAGAGAAAAGTGGTACAAGCCCATGTATTCAATGTGCTTGAAGTTCCTAAAGGATAAGCAATTTGAATCGCAAACAATAACTATCTCCAAGCTCAAACAAATGAGCACTTATGAGATCAACGAGCGAGATCTCATAAATCTTTTGGATATGCCCATAGAGACTGTTCAGCTTCAAATTTGGAATGTTATAAAGAGATCTGGACTGGTCCACGCTGATGGAGGCCCTCAGATCGTTCCCCAGTTGGTTAATTGGGACTTGGAAGACACGGATTCATGGTCAAATGCTCAAATGGAGTTGAAGACAGGGTTGAGAGAGTTTCTTTATGAAAGATTGGAGAGAAGCAAAAACGGATTTTCTGATATCTACTTTTATATCATATTCTTGCAGAGTTATGCGAATCAAAACTTGAATAATGCAAGAGAGCAGATTATGAAGTGGACTGCCAAGATTATAAAGGATCTGACCAATGCTAGCTTCATGGACGATGTTGAAAGAATCAATGAGATGAACATTAAGTTGGTTATCACAAATTTCACTGTTGAATCCTTTACATCAAAATATGGGTCGTTTAAGCAACTCTTGAGTGGTAAGAAGCCAGCATCGACCAAAAATAACCTTACAACTGCAAGCAATAAACTATCAGCACTGAAACTAGAAAATACAAATTCTGATCCTGTTTTAAGCAAACCCATGGTACCACCTCCTCCCCCACCTAACCACACACCCATGAATTTAAAACCTGTATTACTAAAAAGTGAAGTGAGCTCTGACTTAAAGTATGTTATCCCGCCGATCCCATCTGCCCCAAAGCTCTCAGTTTCAGACTCCAAAATGGATAGTATTTACTTGAAGAGAAGACCTCCTCCACCTCCCATCAATCCCCAACATGTTTTACAAAACAAGCCCACACTTCAAGGCAGCTCAAAGCAGACATTGGAAGACGAGAGCAGTGTAAGGTATGACAATTTGAATGATATTTTCAAGAACATTGAGCCGGTCCCTGCTGATAAAAAACTTACTCAAAGTCTGTCCAATAAGGAAATTCAAAAAGAGCCACATGGTAAAAAAATACATTACCCAGAACTGAATAAAGTTGATAAGGCCAAATCATTGGAGCCTACTATAAAGCATCCCAATTGGAAAATATTCAGCAGACCTGGGTCATCAAAGACGGATTTGTTGGATGAAAGTTTCCACTTGGACCATCACGCAAAGCTGGAAACGGGTTTGGTCAACTTAGGAAATTCATGTTACTTGAACACTGTCGTTCAATGTTTAGTGAGTTATGGGAACTTAACAGATGTCATAATATACAAAAACTCGACGATGAAGAAACTCATCAATTACAACTCAAAGTTCGGCTCAAAGGGTGAGGTTGTCAACAAGTACATAGAACTATTGGAGATGATCTACAAGCAAACCAAAATGAACTCATTGAAGAAACATGGAAAGCCAATATCGCCTATGAACTTCAAGATTAGCTGCGGACTGAAAAACGAATGCTTCAACAACTTTAAGCAACAGGACGGTCAGGAGTTTTTACAATTTTTACTTGACATTTTGCATGAAGATTTGAACAACTATGATCCATCCTTGAAGCCTCTTCCTGTGCTAACTGAGAAGCAAGAGGAGCAAAGGGAGCGTCTACCCATGAGATTGGCTGCTGCGATTGAATGGGAAAATTTCTTTGCATATAACCTGTCGATAATAGCCAAAAACTTCATGGGTCAATATGCCTCACGCTTGCAATGTTTGGTTTGTAACAGAACATCAACTACCTATCAAACTTTTTCTTTGCTTTCCTTGCCTATACCAGCATTGAACAAAGGGAGCAAAGACAATGTTTCCATATACGACTGTCTTTTGAATTTTTTAAAACTGGAGAATTTGAAGCCTTCGGATTACTGGAAATGTTCCCATTGTAAAAAACATCAGCCATCAACCAAAAAGATCATCATCACAAGATTCCCAAGAAACTTGATTATCCACTTCAAGAGGTTTGACAACAACCTAAGAAAAACCAATGTTTTAGTCACATACCCAAGTAAGCTGGATTTGAACTACTTCTACTACGACAACGATAAGAACAACTACCAGGTGGATGAATGGCCAGAGGACTTGCCCAACAGAGACAAGGAGCTAATGTTCCAAACGGACAAGGCGTTTCAGTATGAATTGAAGGCAGTTGCAAAGCATCAGGGAACACTGACAGGAGGCCACTACACCTCGATTGTGAAGAAAAACGATGGGAACTGGAAGTTGTTTGATGATGAAAAGATCAAGAAGGTCAGCGGTGAAAACGGGTACATAAACAAAGATGCCTATATTCTATTCTATAGTTTGATGATAAACGAATAGAGGTTAGTCTGTTAAAATGGCAGCAAAATAAACCTCAGTACGATTGTTCTTGCTTTTATATGTTCTTATTTTGGTTATATCCGAACTGTAGGTCATTATTCCCATGACTTTATCATTACTATATTTTTTTTTTCTTTACATAAACATATTTTGTCTTTTTCAAGCAATTACCTTGACCAAAAAGCATTGTATATTACTATTTGTATTGGCTTTTTCTTTGATCTGCTACAACCAGCACGCCCACTGAAACATTATCTCCAATGGACACTGATAGGTACAGGCCATCTGCACTTTACACAACACCTCTACAATTCCAAATCATAGAGCCTAGGCTGTACAGGGGCATTTTCCCCACAAAGGAGAACCTGTCTTTTCTGAAGACGTTGCAGCTGAAGACGATTATAACCATCCTGCCAGAGGAGTATGACATCAAGGAGGAGTCGCCTTACTACCAGAAATTCATAGATGACAACAAGATAGAGCTGAGGCAGTTTGTGGGTGACATGAAGTGGAAAGCCAAAAACAAAGACAAAAAAGTCAAGAAGGAAAAGAAAAACAAGACGCAGGAAGACGTCAAGAGAAGAGACAAAACAGTTGGTGTGAGTGTGGATGAAATATACAAGATCATGGACATTGTCACCGATGCGGAGAAGTACCCGATATTCATCCACGACCTCACAAACGAAACCATCACGCCGCTTGTTGTTGCTGTGTTCAGAAAGTTTGCCTATTGGAATCTGGTTTCCGTCCTGGATGAGTTCATCAAGTACTCAGGAAGTGTGAACATCCATGAAAGAAAGTTTATAGAGGAATTCCCCATCAAACCGCTCACTATAAAAAACGAAATAGCTGATAAAGAAGAAGCTGCGGAGGATAGTCTACATTCAAACTTGAAGGTTACTGCATGGATAAGAAGAATAGGAAAGTAAAAAAAAAGTTGTTTTCTTTTTTTTTTTTTATGTTGTATATATTACGGTTAAACTCAAAGCGTCAGTAGCAGTTCTGCAGCCTTATCTAGATCATTGTTTGTCAAAGTCAAAGCTTCTATGATCTTGGTTTTATCAAATCCCAATTCTACTAGTTGTTTAACGTGTTGTTCATTAACCTCAAATGCATCATTTGTCTTTTCTTGTTCCTTGGACAATTCAGCTGACTCACGAGTCTTAACTTTTTTCAGCTCTGCATCGTCTACTTTCTGTTCATCCTGGATTCTTTTTTTGCCCTTGGAATCATCACTTGAAATTATTTCATTGAATTCCTCTTCAGTCAAGATCTTGTTGGAGTATCTTTCAACTTGCCCCTCATTCAAAAACTTTAGCTCAACATCTAGGCCTGTTATTTTGAAGCTATTGGTGTTGAAGTCAATGATACACTTGTACTTTCTCATGAAATCCAATCCAATCAACACAGCTGAACCCAAGGATTCCAAAACCGTTAGTGAGTGGGGCAAGAACTCATTGTCAAAGGTGAACATCACATGGTGTAGTCTTCCTGTGATGTTACCTGTTCCCACTCCTCTGGCCTGGCCCACAAACCTCTTGTCTAGCATCTTATCAAGCTTCAAGCCCTCTAGGAAATCAGACGACAATATGGACTTTTCAGCTCCGGAGTCCACAAACGCTAGTATAGGCACATTGTTGATTTTTATTGGTATGTACAACATACAGGATGTGGTGAATGACTCCGGATCATACGTGTATGAGTGTTGGTACTGTTCATGGATCTTGTACTGGTAGGCTATTTCCGCGATATCATCGTAGTTTTTCAACACATCAGCCAAGTTTCTGTTGAAGTATGGTGAGTTTTCTGTCTTGGTTTGAACCTTGGCAAATTCTATAAGAGCCTTGAATTGAGTTAGTGAGAATAGAAAATCCTCTTTCAAAACCGGGTGTGTGTTAGGATCGTTGATTAATTTGATTCTTAGTTTCTCAATAGGATCTCCAGCCATTTTTTTTTTGTTTTCTTTAGTTCAATTTGATTGATGGGTTATTATTGAAGTTCTCTACTTTGTGTTTGTTGAACGTGTTTCATTTCCAAAGAGTTTATTAACACTTTGTAAATTTTCCCACTTTTTTTTTTTTTGGCTCACGATTAATAGGTAATTATGTAAACGAAGATGCTCTACTACAACGTATAATCTATATATGACAAAATAACAAAGCTTCTTCAAATTAACTTCTTGATAAATAAGAACAAATAATGAGTGAAGAGAAGATTGATTCTTCACTTATGTCTAAGCAAATTCTACTCATCTTTTTTTATATACAGGTAATAAATATTTTCATCAAACCTTAACTTGAGCCTTCTTTTGGCTCAACATCTTAATGGCTCTTAATATAGCGTATCTAGGCTTACCCAGTTTGAAGTTAAAAAGAGCACACCAGGTTAACAGCAGAATAGCACCACCTTGGTGTAAACTGGCTAGTTCAATAGGAACAATGTAGATCAGTGTTGAAATACCCAGGGCAACTTGACAAACAGCAAATCCAGCTACACCATGCATTGACTTGGACAAAGATCTTGGTAAAATACCTTGCTTTCTCAATCTGATGGCATACCATTGGGAGGCCATGATCATTGTGAATGTGGTTATGGCCATGTATCTGTGGATAAGCTGAACAGTAACTGGGTTTTCCAACAAGTTTCTCCAGATCTTATCTGATCTTGGATCGTCGTTTTTATGCAAGTAGTGATTGTTGAACAATTCACCAGATGATGGGATCCAGGTTTCACCCATTTTTGGGAATGTGTTGTAAATCAAACCAGCATCTAGACCAGCAACCATACCACCTGACATGGCAGTGGCAAAGGCAAATACTAACAATAATCTAGAGATGTTTCTGATTTTGTACAGTCTAGGATCTTGTAAAATCTTGATGCTTTTGATAGCTTCCTCTGGGTTCTTCAAGTATTTGTTTTCACGTAAGATTCCCCAACCAGTGTAAAGCAAACCCAAGTAAAGAACAAAGGCAGTGGTTAAGTGAGTGGTCAATCTGTATTGAGAAACAGTTGGCTTTGACTTTCTGTCCAACAACTCATCCTCATCTAAACCAGACTTGACCATCCACCAACCAATGAATCCTTGCAAACCAATCAACCCAGCCATGGAAACCAATCTAAAGTTGACTCTTCTAGATGTGTATTTTCTGCTGTATAAGAAATAAAACATAGGAACGACAAAGGCAATACCAATAGTTCTGCCTAGCAATCTGTGGCCCCATTCGTAGTAGAAGATGTACTTGAAATCGTCCAGGTTCATGTGTGAGTTCAGTTGCTTGAACTCTGGGGATTCCTTGTACTTGTTGAATTCCTCTTCCCAATCAGCTTGGGTCAAAGGGGGTATGGCACCAGTGATTGGCTTCCATTCAGTGATTGATAACCCAGATTCGGTCAATCTTGTTAGCCCACCAATAATGATGATTGAAAAGACTAACGAGGCAACAAAAAACAGCCAGTAAGCAACCTTGACATCACAGTCTATAGGTCTTTGGTTCTTCTTGATCTTCACGGCACTTTCATGATCAAATCCCTTGACCAGTTGCTGTTGTTTTTGACCACCAAATATTTCTTCATATTCCTTATCAGATAAATCAACTCTGAAAGGAGCCTTTTCAGGGATGATTGATTTCTTTTGTAAGTTTCTGACTGCTGGAGTCAAGAAAATGGATCTTTTAGGAATGTAAGTGGATAGTTTAGGTAGCTGTTTAGAATATTGTCTAATGGCCATGGATGAACGTTGCTTGTTCACCATAGCCAAAACATTAGGCTTAAACATAAACATATTTTTGGGTTTTTTAAATGTTAATTTTTCCTTAACTTATACAGAATTTATTTCTTACAAAAACAATATACTACTCTATCAATTTATACAATCTTCATAATTTTTGAAATCATAAACGAAGATTGACAATTCTTTATTCTGAATATAAAAAAATAAACCAAAAACGAATATATATGTGACAGGTATAGGGTGATATTTTTTATCGGAAATAAAGCATTTTTTTGCAAATTTTATACAGAAAAAGTAAATGGCACACTAACTAGGAACAAGCAAGGCTAGAAGATCTTCTTTCCATTCATTTCATAGCGTATAACTTTACTCATGGACTCCACACTGACATCTGTTTCCTTTGGTAGGCCCTTGATAAATCTTGTCGTGTTCTTGTCTATTCCCTTCACATCAGTGCATTCATAAACATGCAGCAATCTTTCTAAAATGTACAAGCAAACAACCTTGGCCACCAAAAAGAGCACTATGAAAAGACCCCAGCTTTGTAGGCTAATGTTTCTTCTATAAAGTAGCACTATGCATCCAACAATGTGTCCATCAACAGGCATGCCAAATCGTTTGATTACACCATTCTTCAAGTAATCCTGCATCAGGACCTCCTTGTAAGTCTTGTAAACATCTATGTTTATGTTATTGTACCTGACAATAAACATCTGTTGGATCCAATCGGTTGCTGTTGTCACCAGTATCAAAATTAGGATTTTGTTGAAATGGAAGTAGTTCTTGATCAATACTATGAACAGCGCCACATTCAGTTGGAACCTATCGTTACCATCCTGTAATATGACTTGGAATAACGAAGATCCATTGAATCTCTTGAATGTACTTGACTTTAATTTATTGAAACTTATTGTAATCAGCAGTGTGTTCAGTTTGCTGCTTCCTTTGCTATTAATTATTACGTTGAATGTTAGTGCCTGCATGATGATCACCAATGAATTTAAAAACAAAATTGGCAACTGTATGAAAAAGTCCAAGATCATGTTATCCTTTCTTTTACTGTGTTCGGTGTTTTTTTGTTCAGTTGTTATATCAACCATTATTGTGCTTGTTAATTTTTCAATCATCTGTAAAAAATTGATCAATGCAAATATTTTCATGTATGATTGTAACTTTATTAAATGGTACAATCTGGATGTATCCACTTGATTAATGATAATGTGTGATATAATGATGATTTTCATGAAGTTTAATGTATGTAACTTTATGTTTCTATAATTATTACGTTTGTTGTTTTTCCTTGTAATGAGCAAAATGTTTATAATAGGCATCATCAGGTTCAACAATAATGTATTCAGTTGCAGGAGTATGCTGACCATCATTGTACACTCGTATTGAACAGGAACCTTCACATTATACTTTTCCCAAAAAGTCAGCTTCTTCTCCTCATCTGTGTATGCTATTTCTTCATCACTGATGTTAATTTCTCTATGAAGTCCATTCAATATAAGTGACTTGGTGTTTTTGAAGTATGATTGTTTCTCCTCCGTAATGATGTTAACATTCTTGACTTCTATATTTACAGGTTTCTTTTCCTTGTTCTCTTTTTTCCTTCTTTTGCTCATCACAGAGTTGGCTACTTGTTTGGTGTCTGGTCGATGTTCTGTTTGATACTAATGCATTTACCTTTGTTTTTTTCTGTTTTTTTTATATTTTTTCAAAAGAATTCGTTGATTTAATATCCTTTATCTCCTATATTAAGTTGTACTGCTGTTTTCCTTTTTTTCTTTAGGAAAAAGTATGAACGTACACAACTTTTTTTTTTTTTCTGGCCTAATTGAAATCAACAAAAGGACACTATATAATGTGTAAGTGTATAGTTTTTTAAGTATTTTGTAATCTATAAATAACACTAAAATAATCAAATGATAAAGCACTAAACTTAAAAAACATAGCTCATAAACACACAATTTATTGTAAACTTTAACATCATGAACAAGTACATTAGCAATGATATTGACGATATCATCAAATCTAACAAATCATACAAAACCCTTCTTTTAGATCTGATCCTCCATTTTTCCGACTACGAAAGTAACACCAAGGACTTGAACTTCATTTCAAGAATTATTGATGACTCGTTCATTCAAGATGTAATTGTGGAAAGAAATTGTAACGAAAATAAATGTGGATACTTGTTATGTAGAGAAAAGATCAGTACCAGAAGAAATTCTACCCTATTGAAAACCATCGATCCCTTTGACAATGCCAAACTGAACTGGACCAATATTCTGAACGAAAACCAAAACGATTTCCTGTACTACAATAAAAAATTCTGTTCTAAAACTTGTTATATAAAAAATAATTACATGGTTCTACAAATCAAGGATGTGGATGAGCTACTAATCAATAGAGAGTATTCATCAATGATCAACTCTTTACAAGAAATTGCAGAAAAAAATGAAAATAAAGTCGAACTTTGGGATGACAAGCTGAATGAGTACGACATCATAAAAAGACTCAATGATATAGCATTAGAGGATAGAGAGGAAGCCAACACTATGAACACAACCCCGGATGTTTCAATGAATGATGAGGATGATATTATCATCAAGGAAAACAAGGACGTCACTCTATTTGATCATGATAATACCTGATGTGGAGATACTTGACATGTTTAAGAAGTCTATAGAGTACAAACCCAAGCGATGAGTATGTAGTTATATCATATATTAAGTCATTTTGAATCAATTGATACATCAGCTCTTTTTCTTTAACGAATGGATGCACACCTTCCAGATCAAGCTTGTCATACTTCGCCTTGAGTTTCAAAAGGTTTTGATAATCTCGTTCATATGCGTCTATGTACACCAAGCTCATTTCCTGTGTGGATAAAACCTGAGAGTTTTTGCTTCTTTCTTCGACCAATTGTTTCCTGATATCATTATATATTTTTAAGGAATCACTGTCTTTTAGGGTTGGACTACCATGATCAAACAACTGTTCAAAATCACCATCCGTTTTGATGCTTTCGTTGATTTCAGGAAAGTATGCATTCTTGACTTCCGGAAGTAATGCATACGTCGTGCTGTGATAAAACTTTTCCCAAATATGTGACTGGTACCTTGCTCGTTCATAGTACATTGTGAATATGTTATCAGCTGGTTTATTTTTATCCGTGGCTGGAATGCAATAGTATATGTTTCGTAATGGTGACTGAAAACTTGTCACTCTTACTGAGGGTCCGTGATTCAATCGATCGATGATGTGTTGTAATCTCAAAATACCAATTTTATGGATTTCCAGCGGGTCTAGTTTCACAGGTACACTTTTGAGCAGCCTATTGGATTGCTTTCTCAATCTGTATGGAATGATTTTGGTATGTGTGGCAGGATATTGAACTTCCAAGAGAGGATGGAACAATGCTTCGTATTGACATTTCAAAAAGTCCAAGTAGTACTTGAAATAGCTTTCAAAGTGTTTCGGCACATAATGTCGGTTTTCCTCAGCTATATCCAAATGAGATTTTAACCTTTTCAATAAAGTCTCATTTTGGTGAGCCTTGCCAAATACCAAGTGTCTTTTATTCTTTTTAAATATAATAGTATTGATTGTCCTATCGTCAAGGTTCCTTTCATAAGCATGTGCTAAAAGGTTGATGTCTGTTAATAATTCATAATTTTCCGTCTTTAATGTAAGTTCCTCATCAACTTTGATATCCTCGCAAAAGGCCTCTGATTTATATTGATATGAGTTTTCCAGTACTTTCTTCTTAAAGTCTTCACTAGCTTTTGGCTGAAAGTGATCCATGTTGAAAGTTTTCTTTGTATCTTCATAGTCAAAAAATAGGTTTCTATTCAACATGTCATCGACTTCATATCTTATGGTTTTTCTCATTGACAACAGAGCTTCTTTATGAAGTCTTGTTGTCCCATGGCGTATATACTGTTTATAGAGGTTTTTATAACCATTAAGTATGAGTTTGATACCTCCTAATGATGACGCTACATTAACATTTGTAGGCATTATTGGTGCAGATAGCAAATGTTCATTTTATTTTTTCACTTTTTAAAATGATGCAAAAGAACATGAAATCTTTCAGGTGAACAAAAAAAGAAAAAGAATTCCAAAAAAATAAACGCTCCATAAAAATACTTGTTTTTCCTACAATAAATAATTCGTTTGTTTTTTTTTTTTTAGTATATTTCAATTTGAGAAAGAAACTAACATATTAAGTATATATAATTACATTATAAAAACTTGGCTCAAACT
>ERZ794949.414-NODE-414-length-13920-cov-2.431735_pt1 | contig 13920 bp, 14 predicted proteins | sample MGYA00511363_ERZ794949 | MGnify/ENA primary metagenome ERZ794949 (study PRJEB30137, sample SAMN04331402) | food metagenome | isolation source: T1 must sample point D1 replicate B | place: Australia: South Australia ...
GGCCGGACAGCTCCGGAACGTGATTGTCGAGATGGAGGCGGAGCTGAACCGGATCCGGATCGCGAGGGTCGACGAGCGGCACAGCCTCGAGGTCGAGGACGGCGGGTGGGACAGGTAGCAGCAGAGCTAGAGCGTCGTCGTCGAGCAACTAGATGAGATCTCGCTCTTCCTCTTCGTTCCTCGAGAGCGGCTCGTCGCTACAAAGAAGCGCTCGCCGAATCGTAAAGGCCAACGAAAGATGATGCAGGAACAACAATCGAGAGCCATGATTGCCACTCGCTCGTACAGCAGCCCCTCGCTCAGTCCGAGTCCGAGTCCGAGTCGCAGAGGTCGATCACGTCGGGCTCGAGCCTCGCCGCGCCTCGCTGCCGCACCCAGCGCTCGCTGCCCGACTCCGACTCCGAGTCCGAGCCGTGCACCTCGATAGCGCGACCCTTGCCCTTGACCTGCGCCCGCCTCGGCGAGTCGAGCGCGCCCGACTCGTACGACGTCCGGTCCGTCTCGTCGCGCTCGCCGTGCCCGGTCGAGGCCTCGTCCGAGCTGACCGAGCGCATCACCGACGACGACGACGACGACGAAGAAGACGACGAGGCCGCCCAGCCGCTGCCGACGTCGTGTCGGCGCGCTCGGGCCTCGTCGCTCGGCGGCGACGGCGACGCCGCCGACCTCGCGCCGCTCCTCGCGCACAGCGCCTCGCTCCCGATCTCCCTCCAGCGCCGCTCCCACACGTTGCCCGTCCCGGTGCCGCCCTTGCGCTTGCCCTTGGCGGCGTTCGGGTGCGCCTCGAGGTACGCCGCGACGTCGGGCTCGAGCGCGTCTTCAAGCGCGCGCCCGAACGCGGCGGCGAGCGGGACGGGCACGCCGTTGCCGATGAGGCGCAGCTGCTCGTCGAAGGCGGCGTCGCCGACGTTCGAGGGGAAGTTGAGCTCGTACGCGTCGGGCACTCCTGCGGGCGGCAAGAGGGTGCGGCGAGGCGAGGAAGGAGAGTCAGCGGCTGGTCTTGTGATCCGAGAACACGATGTGCATCGACAAGAGGCGTGGAAAAAAGGCGCAGGAAGGGGGTGGAGGAGGAGGAGGTCGAGGTGAAGGACAAGGACGAGGCGGTCGATCTCGAGCTCGCGCGAGGATAGATGAAGAGGAAGCTTGAGAGAGACGAGTCGAGACGTACCCATGACCCTCAGGAGCTCACGCATTGAGAGAGGGCGCAGCTGGCTGTAGTGGAGCCGCTCGCCCTGCGACGACCCGTCGTAGCTGAGCGTCGTGCGCAGCGGCGAGAGAATCATGCCGGGCGTGCACCGTCTCCACCACCTCGCGAGCTTGGCGTTGTTCGACAGAACGTTGGGCGGCGGCTCGGGGTAGTACGACTTGCCCTTGAGGTCTGCTCGGACGCGCGGCGAGGACGACGTCAGTGAGGGGTCCGTGCGGCGGCTTGGTCGAGCGAGACCGAGAACAGGCGCAAGAGGTGGACGCACTCTCGTGGTTGCCGCCGATCTTGACGCCGAGGACGCGCCGCGCGACCGTCTCCGACAGCGAGCGGCACCAGTGGTGCGTGACGCCGCCGGAAAACGCCGGCCCTTGCTCGTCGAGGTACGTGCGGCACCGCTGCTGGAACGTCGTGCGCGCGATCGTGCCGTACTCGGCCGCCTTTTTCGGCTTGCCCTCGGCGCCAAACTGTTCGGGATGAGAGCGACGGGCGCGTGAGCGGGCAACGGTCGAGGAGGTCCGAGAGCGCGAGAGGTAGGAGAGGAGGAGGACGCACAGGTCGGGCGACGTAGCTCTTGTCGGCGTCGTAGCAGCTCTTGACGTCGAACGTCGGCAGGTCGTCGAGCGCCTCGAAGAGCGAGATGGGCGAGTGAGGAGCGCCGACCTCGGTCGACCCCTCGAGCTTCTTGTCGCGCTCGTCGACCAGGCGGTGGTCGCGCCAAGCCCGAGCGTCCTCGACGGCGTGCGAGGGCGTCGGCACCTCGGGGAGGCGCACGCCCGAGGCGGCGAGCTGGACGATGATGCGCGAGCGAAACTGGGGGACGCCGTACCTGCGCGGGGAGGGCGACAGTCAGCTCGAGCTGAAGGGGTTCTCTGTTCGCGCTGAGGTCCTAGTGACGAAGGAGGAAATGGGACGTACCCGGCGGCGTTGACGACGGTCCACCTGAGCTGGTAGCGCAGAGCGGTCGCGACGGCGACGAAAAGCTCGAAGAACGAGCCGCGCTCGTGCCCGGGCTTGGCGTACGGCAGGGCGTGCGTCTCGAAGGCGGCGACGTTCTCGTACAAGGCGTAGATCGGGCGAAAGACGGCGAGCGACGTCAGGAAGACGAAGGGCTCGGCGCAGCGCAGGTCGTCGAGCGTCTTGAACCGGTTGAGCCGGCTGAAGCCCTGCGCGCGCGCATCGAGAATCAGCTTCAGGTCGAACGAAAGGGAGGGGGAGAGGCGGCGGCGGCGACGCACCTGGCACGGCGAACCGCCAGAGAGGAACGCGATCTCGCCCGGCTCGGGCGCCTGCGTCTCCTTGCCGAAGTACGCCGCCTCGTTCACGTCCGAGACGCTCTTGTTGATGCCGACGGGCGAGCTGAGGAAGTTGCTCTGCAAGCACTCGATGGCGGGGCGGTGCTTCTCGATGGCGACCCGGGTGCGGAGGAGGGAGCAGCCTTGCTCGAGGCCGAGGTCGAGCAGCCCGCCGCCTGCGCGCAAGAGAGCGAGTCAGCTTTGAGCGCAAGAGCTCAGGGACGCAGCGAGACCGGGGGAGGACGACGCACCTGAGTAGAGCGCGCCGCCCCGGAGCAGCAGGTCGTCGACTTGGCGCACTTGACGTCGCCGCGCCGCCTTGAACACGGTCGACGTCTCGCACGTCGCACAGACCTTGATGTCGCGCTTCTGGAGCAGCTCACGACGAGCCCTGCCCGTGACGACGCCCGTGTCGTTGAGGAAGGCGTGGTCGGCGGCGGCCGAGAGCGCACGGGCCCGGGTCCAAAAGACGTCGGCGGCCGACTGCTCGAGCGTCGCGATCGTCTTGGCGAGGTCCGGGTCGTTCTCGTCGATGAAGGTGAGCGTGAACCGGCCGCGCAGGCTGACGGCGTCGACGATCTCGGTCTCGGTCGTGACGAGCACCTCGTGGCTCGACAGGTACGCGGCGTTGCTCGTCCTCGACAGTTTGAGCTCTTGCGCGCGCACGATCCACTCGACCTTGATCTTGATGACCTCGTCGCCCGGCTCGTAGGCGTACTCGGTGCCGTCGGGCGCGGGCGGCTCGAGGCCGAGGAGGCGAGCAAGGCGCCAGGTGGTCCGTGCGGCGTCGGCCGGGTGGGCGCTCGTCGTCAGCGCGACGTTGAGCGGCTTGACGTCGATGTCGCGCTCCCGGAAGGCGACGTAGACCGTGTCGTGGCGGTGGTAGCTCGTGCCGTCGAGGACGAAGAGGCTGTTGTCGTCGAGGTCGCCTCGGACGGCCTTGGAATCGCGCGCCTGCGAGTCCTTGAGCGGCGGCTTGGTCGTGTCGACGTAGACGGCCTGCGACTCGCAGGACGCACACTCGACGAGGCCGTAACGGCGGCACTTGTCGAACGAGGCGGGCCTGAGCGTCGAGACGTCCTGGATCGAGCCGGTGTCGACGCTGTACGTAAAGCTGCGACTCCCAGAGTTAGCATCGACCTGATGCAGCAAGGGAGAAGGCGGCGAAAGTGAGACGCACCCGCAGTAGAAGCCCGTGCGAGGGATCGGCTCGCCCGGGTCGAGCCATCGAAAGTCGTCCGGCTCGTCGACGCGGCCCGAGATGGTCGTAGCGAGCGGCGAATCGCACCGATCGAGCTTGAAGAGCTCACGAGGCGAGGCGTAGGGTCCGAGGGTGGGAATCGCCTTGGCGACGGTGAACCTGCGGGGCCCGAGGGCGTCAGAGCGTGTCGGCGAGAGCGAGGAGCGACGAAGAGAGGACGCACCAGCTCAGATGCACGCGCAATTTGTCCTCGCCGCGAACCTTGAAGAAGTACTCGATGAGGGCGAACCAGACCCGGCTCGAATCGTCGTCCTCGTCGAGCCGGTCCGAGTCGAGCTGGCCGTCCTCGCTCTCGCACCCGCTCGCCGCGCCCGTGTCGCTCGCCGCGTCGACGTCGCTCGAGAGGTTGTTGTGCGTCGTAGTAGCGAAGCCGTCGGCGTCCATGGAGCAGGGGAGGACGACGATGTCGCCGGTGCTGCAGGAGGACGGACCGTCAGCTCAGCGCCTCGATGCGCATGGCCAAGAGGGAGGGACGCACTGGTACGTCACGTCGTTCACGACCGCGCTCTTCCACATGCGAACCTTGTCGGTCAGGCTGCGGTCGTTGACGAAGGCCGGCGAGGTCTTGACGTCGTGCCGACCGGCGCTCTCGGCGGGGTCGTCCTGCGTCTCGAGATCTGCTTGCACGACGGCGCGGTATTTGTTGACGAGCGTCGACGCCGTGTGCTTCTCGCGGTCCTTGTCGTGCTCGGCCCGGTCGACGTCGTCGGTGCGGAACATGTGCCGAGGGAAGAAGGGCGCGACGATCTTGTAGATGTCGGGCGTGACGCTGCAGGCGAGGGAGTAGAATAGCATTAGCATACGTTTCGTGAAGGAGGAGCCGAGCGAGGGCGAGAACACGTACAAGGGCAAGTCGGGCAGGGCGCGGAAGACGAGGAGCTTGTGCGACGAGTCGAGCTTAGGCTGCTCGCGCGCGTCGTCGCGCTCGCGCCAGCGCCAGAAGGCCGGGAGCTCGTCCTGCCACGCGAGGTCGCCCTCTTGAGCGCCGGCTTCAATGCGGCAAAGGATGTCGTCGACGACCTTGGACGCCTCGCGGCGCTCGTTGTCCTCGTCCTCGTGCTCGTCGAGGCCGCCCTCGGGGACGTAGTTGCCGCGGATCGAGTGCGTGCGGGCGAAGACGTATAGGTTGAGGAGGCGGCGGAAGAGGCGGACGTGAGGCTCGTACGACTCGAGGAGGTCGAACAGGGGAGGCGGCGAGCGGCGGGAACCTCGTCGGGGCAGCGGGGCGACTTGACGCTTGCCCTTGCGGACGGCGGGCTGCCGAGGCGTGACGAGGTAGTAGTCGGCGAGCCTCGAGACGAGCCGCGGCCCGCCGTTGACCGCGAACGAGAGCGAGCGGACGTCCCACCGAGCGACGAGCTGCACTTCTCGTGCCTCGACGACGCCGGGACGGTCGGCGCGATGCCTCGACTCGGCATGTCGAGGAGCGTCGAGCGAGGCGTGAGGGCGTGCGAGGCCGACGATGACGACGTCGGGGAGCGCCTGCCCGTCGAAGCGGAGGAGGCGGTCGAGAGGGACGAGCGTCGATGGGTCGTCGCGCTCGTGCACCCAGAACTTGTCGAGCCGGTACGTGCGACGCGGTACCGTCTCGGCCTTGTCCGGGTCGACGAGCTCGACCGCCTCGGGGAAGTGCTCGGCGAGGCGCTCCTCGTCGAACGGGTTCTGCGGCCGGACGACGACGCGGCGCTGCGAGAAGGCGGTGCGGGTGCGCGTAAACCGCTGCAGGACCACTCCACGCCTGCGTACGGGTCGAGCATGGGCGAGGGGTAGGTCGTCGTCGACGTCGTGCTCGTCGAAGCCGAGAGGTCCGAGCGGCTCGACGCCGGGCACCTTCTCGGTGCGACGCGGCGAAATGGCGGTGCCGTCCAGGCCCCGGCGCTTCTTGATCCATCGGCCGTCGTCGCCCCTCATGCGGCCCTTGCGCCTCGCCGAGCCGCCGCCGGCGCTCGCCTCGTCCGACCTCGCCGAGCCCTGCGCCGCCGACCTCGCCGCACCTTGCGCCGACGTGCCGACGCCGAGGTCACGAGGGCGGTCCTCGAGCTCGTCCACGGCCTGCCGCGGCGGGCCGCTGTTGGGCGTGCGCTCGCGCTGCTGGTCGGCCTGCTCGTCGTCGTCGAACCCGCCGCCGAAGTCGTCGCCGCCGAGGTCGTTGCCGCCGAAGCCGAGCTGGAAGTTGAAGGCGGCGCCCTGACCGGCGAAGAGCGAAGGCGAGCGCGTTGCGTTGAAGCTGGCTCGAGGCTCGTTCTGCAAGGAGGGGAGTCAGCCCTGGCCGATGGAGCAGCGAGACCGCTCGTTGAGAGGGACGGACCTTGTCGGCCGGGCTCTCGTCGTCGTCGTCGTCGTCGTCCGAGTCGAGCATGGGCTCCGAGGTCGGGACGCCGAGGTAGAGGTCGCAGTGCTCGCGCTCGAAGGCGGCAAAGTCGTCGTCGAGGCCGAAATCGTTGGTCAGGTCGACGGTCTTGGGCTCGGGCTCGGAGCCGGGCGCAAAGTAGCACGGGTCCTGCGACGAGTGCGGTGTCGTGTCAGCGCGGGAGCAGCTGCAGAAGGGGGGAGCGGAAGGCGGAAGGGAGACGGACCGTGCAGAACTTCCAGCTGTCGGTCTTGTCGTCCCAGCTTGGCGTGTCCCACAGCGACGAGAGGTCCCCAGTCGACGCGCGCACGTTGCGCAGAGTGTCGCGCACCTTCTCGACGAACGTCCGCTTCTGCACGGCACGGTTGAGGCGTCAGAGCTCGTCACGTGGGGCGAGAGGGGGGAGTCGCGGAGAGGAGAGGCACGCACCTGCTCGTTCATGACGTAGTTGCGCGGCGTGCGGCCTAGCTCGACCGGTTGCCGGTCTTGAAGGTCGCGGGCGAGCTCGAACAGGCGGGCGAGGCCGTGCTGGCGGTACCGGTCGCGGTTGTCGAGCGGGGACGAGTTGAGCGAGGCGCGGCGGTGGAACTCGGCGAGGACGTGGACCTGGTACGCGCGCTGCTCTGGCAGGCCCATGGCGAGGAAGGGCCCGTCGAAGCTCGGCGCCATGCTGGACGGACCGGCAGGCCCGACGAGGCGGGACCGCGAGGACGAGGAGGAGGGGAGGGAGCGCGAGTCGTCGTGTGGGCGCAGGGTGTGATGGCGCCGACGCGTGTGTGCGCTGCTACTGAGGGCTCTGCAGGCTCCAGACCGCCGGCTGGTGAGGAGGCTGATGCTGGGAGCGCGGAGCGGCCAAGCGGGGAGAGACGGCGAGGCTTCGTCCCGCTCCCACCACCTCCCTCAGCTTGTGAGGGTCGAGCACGAGCTCAGAGTAGCTCCAGCAAGTACTGCCGGCAGGTCCAGCCGTCGCCGTCGAGGTCCTGCACCGCTCTCGTCCCTCAACCTCTCGGCCTCGTTCTTCATCTCTCGTCGGCTCTCACTCTGCGATATCGCCTCTGTGTGAGTCCAGCCATCTCGCACAAGGCCCTACTACCCCTCAATGTGGCGTGGACGAGCTGACACGCCGCTCGTGCCTGCAGACGCCGCCTCGACCTCCTCGCCTCCCTCGCCTCGACGTCATGGGCAAGCCCGCTGAGCCAGTCGCCCTCGAGGAGCCGCTCCCCAAGTGCGTCGTGTTCGACCTCGACTACACCTTGTGGCCGTGCTGGTGCGACACGCACGTCACGCCGCCGCTCAAGCGCCGAGGCGACGACGTCAACCAGGTCTACGACCGCCACGGCGACCCGCTCTCGTTCTACCCGGACGTGCCCAGCATCCTCCTCCAGCTCCACCGCAGCAAGATCCACGTCGCGGCGGCGTCGCGCACGCACGCCCCCAAGGTCGCTCGGCAGATCCTCGAGCAGCTCCTCGTCCCCGGGTCGCTCAACGAGGGCGCCCAGGACCCGCTCAAGGCGCGCAAGGACAAGGGCGACACGGTGTCGGCGATCAAGCTGTTCGAGTCGATGCAGATCTACCCGGGCTCCAAGATGGAGCACTTCCGCGAGCTCAATCGCAAGACTGGCATCGCGTTCGACGACATGGTGCGTCACGCGCTCTCTCCTTCTCGCCTCGCACCTGCCAGTTCTCTGCGCGCTCTCTCTGACTCTCTTTCGTGACCTGTGTCGGCGACAGCTTTTCTTTGACGGTGCGTTTGTCCTCTCGCCCTCCTCCTCTCGCCGCTCAACCCGCAGCTGCTGACCCCTCCCTTGTCTCCCTCGCTCGCAGACGAGTCGCGCAACCGCGAGGTCGCCAAGCTCGGCGTCACCTTTGTGCTCGTGCCCAACGGCGGGACGACGCGGCAGCTGTTTGAGTCTGGGCTGCAGGCGTGGCGGAAGAGCTGGTCAGACCGACGGGCAGAATAGACTCGCGCGAGCGTCCGAGGGGAGCGAAGTAGATCGACCAGAGCGTGCATAGACTGTACATAGACCCAGCTTAAGCTCGAGAGAGCTCGAATCGCGCATGGGCAGGCCCACCGCCTCGAGCCGCAACGTCAGCTGCGGCGAGGAGAGGGAGGCAAGGCTGCAAGCTCGCTCGATGCGGTCAGATGTCGCTCGCGGGCCACGAGCAGCTTAGCCTCGTTCGACCCTCCGTCGCGACGATGCCCAAAAAGCACTGGTGAGAGAGCGAGGCTGCGTTGCAGGTGCGGGGAGGAGGAGGGTGAGGGCTCGCCCAAAGGAGATCGCGGTTCTCTCGACACCGCACCGCCCGAGCCTGTCTGCGGGCATCTGCACAGCTCACCAGTGCTACAGAGTACACCCACACTCGACCAGCACCTCGAACGCTCGCTCTGCGCCTCGAAACCCCGCCCTCATCACCATCTCTCGGTGAGCCCATGTTCTCCTCGCCGTCCGCCGCACGAGCTTGCGCCGAGCTCCGAGCTGGACTAACGCTGACCCTGTGACCCTCCCGACAGGCCCGTCCGCCCAATGTCGTCCTCCAAGGTCGCCGTGCGACCACCCGCGCCTCGTCAGGCTCGCGGCTACCCCCGCGAGTCGGTCAAGTACTCGGTCGAGCGCGTGCGCAACGCTCACGGCGTCGAGCAAGAAGTCCTCACCCTCGAGGACACCCCCGAGCCCTCAGCAGCCGCCGGCGGGTCCGGCCTCTCGAACGGTGCAGCGCCCCAGGCTTCGTCCAGTCGCGCTCGCAACGACCCGTACGGCGGCTACGAGCCCGCGCAGAAGAAGCGCAGGAGCGACGTCGGCGCAAGCGGCGCGGGCGGGTACGCCGCCGGGTACGCGCAGGCGCAGGGAGCGGCACCGCCCGCAGGGTACGCGCCCAACCAGTACGTCGCCGGGCAGCAGTACAGCGCGTACGGCCAGCACGCGCCGGTCGCCTCGACCTCGGGCACCAAGCGCAAGCACGACGAGTACGACCGCGACAACCGTGACGTGCGTCCCTCTCTCTCTCTATATCCCTCCCCGACCCTCCTCGTCGTCGTCCTCGGCTGACCTCTCTACGACGACCCGTAACGCAGCGCGGCCGAGAGCGACAAGCCAAGTACGCCGACAACGACGGCCACTTCATCGTCACGGTCGGCAACACCGTCAGCGACAGCCACCACGAGTGTGCGTCCTCCCCTCTGCTGCGCCGACTCGACGAGGCGTGCTTGGGCACTGACAGCGCCCCGCTCTCGCAGACGTCATCGAGCGGCTACTGGGCCAGGGCACGTTCGGCAAGGTCGTCTCGGCGACGCGCAAGGACGACAACAAGCGCTACGCCGTCAAGATCATGTGCGTCTCTCTCGCCGTCGTCCCTCGCTCGCTCTCCAGCTCTTCGCTGACGTCGTCGCACGCTACAGTCGCGCCGTGCACAAGTACCAGGAGGCGGCCAAGACCGAGGTAAAGGTCCTCACGCTCCTCACCAAGAACGATCGGCGAAACCTGAAGTGCGTCCAGCTCCCTACCGCTCGCCCCTCCCCTCCTCGTCTGCGCTCGACTGACTTGAACCTCTCGCCCGCTCGCAGGAAGTGCATACCGCTCGTCACCTACTTCGACTTCCACGGCCACACCTGCCTCGTCACGCCGCTCCTCTCGTGCTCCGTGTTCGACTTCCTCAAGGACAACAGCTACGAGCCGTTCCCGCTCAGCCACGTGCAGAGCTTTGGCAGGCAGCTTTTGACGAGCCTCAAGTGTGCGTCCTCTCTCTCCTGATGACCTGGCTCCCTCGAAAGGCCGCAGCCTGACCCGCCCTCCTCTCTTCCCCTCAGACGTTCACGACAACGCGCTCATCCACACCGACCTCAAGCCCGAGAACATCCTCTTGGAGAGGATCGAGACGACGATCGTGCCGAGCCGAGTGCGTCCTCGCCCTCTCGCCCTCCCTCGTCGCGCTCGTGCTGACGAACTGCTCGCTCGTCCCTCGCTGCAGAGAAATCGTCAGCGCAAGATCCTCACCGACACGGGCATCCAGCTCATCGACTTTGGCAGTGCGACGTTCGAGGGCGACTACCACGCCACGGTCGTGTCGACCCGGCATTACCGCGCGCCCGAGATCATCCTCAGTGCGTCGGCCCGCTCGCTCCCCCTCTCCCTCTTCCTCTCTCTCCTTCCCTCACTGACTCACTCTGCTCCTTTTGCGCTGCCTGCAGACATGGGCTGGAGCTACCCGTGCGACATGTGGTCGATCGGCTGCATCCTCGTCGAGTTCGTCACGGGCGAGGCGCTCTTCCAGACGCACGACAACCTCGAGCACCTCGCCATGATGGAAAAGGTCTTCGGGCCGATGCCGACGGCCTACGCAACCGAGGCGCAGAGGTGCGTCGCCTTCTCTCCAACCTCGTCTCGCAGGCGAGCTCCGTCGGGGCTCGAGCGCTGACGGACCTTTTGTCGTCGCGCTCGCAGGAAGACGAGTTCCGCCCAGCAGCCGCACCCAGAGTGGTTCAAGCGCGTGCCGTCGAACCAGCGGGCGAAGAAGGGCGAGTACGTGCTGTCGTTCCCGCTGCCGGCGACGCAGAAGCAGAGCGTCAAGTTCGTCAAGGGCATGCGCAAGCTCAAGGTGCGTCTCGTCCCTCGTCTCCCTCTCACACACCCTCTCTCTCTCTCTCAAGCTGACGTAGCTCCCTCGTGCCTGCAGGACATCATCGCGCCGACCGACACGGCCGGGCAGGAGTTCGCCGACCTGTGCGAGGGTCTCCTGCGGTGGGACCAGCGCCAGCGCCTGACGGTCGACCAGGCGCTCGCGCACCCGTTCTTCAAGAAGGTCATCCACGACGAGGGCAACCCCTCGCCCTAGGCGCAGCTTCACGCACACACGCCCCGCCTCGGCCCCTCGTCGTTCCCCTTCGCCTTCTCGTTCCGCCCCTCGCAGCAGCAGCTCGCCCTCCCTCCTCTCTCTCGCCCTCCCTCCTCTCCTCTCGTCGTCAACTCCTCGTATCGCGCAGTCTCTATACCCGTTCGCGCCTCGTCGTCCGTCTGTCCTCCCTTGCCCTCCCTCCTCTTTCCCCCTCCTCGCCGCTCGGCCGGCTTGTACACTCGGCGCTCGCTCCCCGACCCAGGTCTACCTCATGTTCTGTCTTTCGTGCAACTCTGTTCCTTCCTTCCATCGTCGCCGTGCTTGTCTCTCTCGGTGCGGGCCGGCTCAGAGAGCGAGAGAGGGTCCGAGCGAGAAGTCGTTGCAGCAAGCCCGTCGCGCTACTCGGCCCGCGCCTGCTCGCCCATCCGGCGCAGCGTCACCTCGACCGGCTCGCCCCTGCGGATCCCCTCGAACGCGCTCGCCCAGGGCCCGGCCCACTTGGCGCCGCCGTACGACGCGAACCCGGGGCCCATGGACGGCTGCGCGGCGTAGTCGTCGACCGAGACGGGCTCGATGCGCAGGGCGGGCTCGCGCGCGGCGGCGCCGAGGAGGGCGACCGTGTCGGCGAGCGAGAAGGCGCGCTCGCCCGTGAGGAGGACGAGCTCGTTCGTGTACTTGGCGTCGTTGGCGACGACGGCGGCGAGGATGCGCGCGGTCGCCTCGCCGAGGTCGTCGAGCTTGGCCCAGGCGACGCCCGGCGCGGCGCCGTCGTGCGGGATGCGGATCGTCGGCGGCGACGAGGTGGGGGGCGCCGAGAGCGAGAAGAAGGCCGTGTAGAGCGGGAACGACTCGGTGTAGAGGCCTTCGCGGACGACCTGCGCGCGTGCGAGGCGAGGAAGAGAGGGTCAGGACTTTCCGGGCGCGAAAGAAGGAAGGGTCGAGCAGGGAGGGGCGACGCACGGTAAAGGTGAAGGACGGGTCCTCGGCGGCGAGCTCGCGCAGGTAGGCCTCGGTGCGCAGGTGCGCCTGCATGACCTGGGTCACGCTCGACGTCGACTCGGGCGCGCCGGCAAAGGCGAGCGACGTGTAGAGGATGTGCTTGACGCCCGAGGCTCGTGCGGCGGTGATGGCCGCCTTGTGGCTCTGCGCGCGCCGGGGAGCTCGTCAGCTTCTGTACAATGGGGAAGGACAAGGAGGAGGGAGGAGGGAACGCACCTCGAAGCGGTGGTCGTTCTGGATCGAGGCGTACGAGATCAAGCACAGCGTGTCGACGCCGTCGAACGCATGCTCGAGCGTCTCGTGCGCGTCGTAGTCGGCTTGACGGAGCGTGACGCCCTTGTGCTCGTAGTCGGCGAGCTTGTGCGGGTGCCGCGCGACGAAGACGAGCGAGTTGGCGGGGACGAGGTCGACGAGGTGCGAGGCGATCGAGCCGCCGAGGGCGCCAGAGGCGGGGAAGAGGGCGAGCATGGTTGGTCGGGGCGGGTGGTGGATGCAGAGGAGAGAGCAGGACGAGTCGTCGAGCTGGACGTTGGGCTCGGAGATGACGCAGCTCGGAGAGGAAGAAGGCTTCCGCGCTGGTCGCCGAGAGAGCCTGGGCGGGTGGCATGTCAGCTAGACGATCCTCGGACACAGTGGACAGGAGGAAGAGGACGCACGGGCTGTCGTCGCCGCAGTTCGGAGATTCCGAGCTGAGAAGCGACGAGGTCGAGGCGAGGAGCAGGGCGGGCTCTCGCGGGGCGGATGCGGCTCGAGGGCGGGTTTGCCAAAGCCCATGGTGCGCAGTTGTGGTGGTGTGGTGGTCGGTGCGAGTGCTGGTGGCCGTGGTGGACGAGGTGAGGTCGAGCCGGGGAATGCGGGGTACAGCAGGCGAGGCGACGATGAGGAGTGGTTACCGCGCTAGGGCGGTGAGTGGTTCGGGTGGGCGACTGCTGCACTCGCACTCGAGGTGGAGTGGAGCATGGTCGAGGTGGCGAGGCGGTCCAGGGCGAGGCAGAGAGGAGGCCGGCAGGAGGCAACGGACCGAGGAGGAGGAGGAGGAGGAGGCGGCGCTCTCTCGCTCTTGCTCACACGCTCCCTCGACCTCGAGCCAGTCCAGCCTGCACCCCGACTCTGCAGTGCATGCACCGCGCACCCGACCCAGCCCACCCCGCTCAGCGGCACCACCACCACCACCCCTGGACCGCCGGTACCTCGTCGTCGTCGTCCTCCGCCTCGACCACCCAACCTCCGCCAGCTCACCCACCCTCAGATCCTGCGACCCGCAGCCTCGCCGACCTCGACACTGCGCCTAACCCAACCTCGCACCCACTCCCTCTGCCCGCCCTCCCCTCGCCCGCCTCGTCCAGCTTGATCTCGTCCGGCCGGGCGCAACCCGCCGCAGCGCGCGACTCGCCCGTCGAGCACGTCGGCTCCACCCCGTCGGCGAGCCTGCAGCTACTCGGCGACACGGACCTCGGCAACGACCGCGCAGGAGCCGTCTCGAGTGCGCGAAATCGGCCCGCCGTCGTCGACGAGGCGGTGCACCTCACGCACCCGACCTCCCCCGCCGCCGGCGCCTGGCGCGAGTTCCGCTCCACCTCGCCAGAGCCTCGTACGACGAGCGCAGAGCCTCGGCGGGCCGCGACGGTCGACCTGCGCAACGGCACCGTCGTGCGCACCCTCCCGCAGCCGCCCGCAGTCGCCGCCGCCTCTTCGTCCGGCCGCCCGGCCCTCACCCTCGACATCCAGCCCTCTTCCGCCCCTCCGACATCGCCATACGTCGTCCAAGATTATGACGACGTCTTCCTCGCCGACGGCAACGCGCACCCCTCCGCCCGGCTCTTCCACGACCGCTCCCCCGCCCCTCGCTCCACCCACCAGCGCGTCGACTCGCACCCTCTCTCCCTCGCGCCCTCGATCGCCACCTTCCGCACCGACGACTCGTCCTTCAGTCGCCTCCCCGACCGCGACGACGACGACGAGGACGACGAGGCCCAGGCGC
>ERZ794949.415-NODE-415-length-13905-cov-132.324693_pt1 | contig 13905 bp, 7 predicted proteins | sample MGYA00511363_ERZ794949 | MGnify/ENA primary metagenome ERZ794949 (study PRJEB30137, sample SAMN04331402) | food metagenome | isolation source: T1 must sample point D1 replicate B | place: Australia: South Australia ...
GACTTTGAAAATATCACTCTTAAGGCATAAATTAGATGACAATATATATTAATATTTAACGAAATGTAGTCTATTTTACTTAAGTACCTTTTTTAATGTACCTTTTAGTATGTTGAAATTGTAATCAATAAGCGTCATTAACATTTTATTTGATACATTTGAGAAATTGACAGCATTTGATACTTCATTATTTATGAATTCGTTTGCGTTATTATTATTTATCAAAATGACTACACACAAATTCTTAAACACTTCATTCATATAGATACTGAAATCGTTATTTAGTCTTGAATATGCTTTCAAAGCTTTTTTCTTATTTTTTTTTGGATTTTCATCTTCATAAAGGTCTTTTAAATCTAGGGTTACATCGATAAATTCACTACAAACTTCATATGACAATATGTTTACTGGCGAAGAATCAGTGGATATGTATATTTTGCTATTAATATCAAACAAAAATATTTTGTCAATAGAGTTGTGGCAGTTCATGATAAAGTTATCCAATAAATTTTCAATGAAAGGTAGTTCGAGAATTAACTTTTGTGTTATTCTTGAAAATGCTTCATAAATTGAATAATCAAATATGCTTGTCAAATAAAAGTTTATGGCCACATTTTCTATACCTAGATCCAACAACTCATCTTGGATTCTTTGCATAATATCTCTTTGAGTGTCCAGTTTAAAGTCTTCGTTCAAACTATCAACTTTATGAATTAGAACTTCAAAGTTGATGTTAAAGTCATCACTAGTATCATTATTGGCTTTATGAAATTTGTAAGCTAGCTCAATAAGCATTGATAAATTTGCTAAACTGGCCAAATACTCAGAAGTCGAATCTACAACATATATGATTGTTCCCACATCGTCAAAAAACTTCGAAAATCCAGAGTTTTTGTAAAACGCATCTTCTATATCTTCGTTGCTTATTTCTCCTATTCCTTCATTAACATTATTTTTGTTTACTAAATTGTTATTATAGTATAGTTGCTGTAGTTGAAGAATTTCATTCATATCAAAGTTTTCAATCTCATATATCTTCAGGTCAAGTAATTTTCCTTTAAGATTCTCGATTATATTAACGTAATTCCCCAGGTTTATAACGTTATTCTTGGCTTGTACGTCATTGCTGAAAAGAACTTTACTGATTGAAGATTTTCCAGATCTATCCAGTCCCATTAATAGCACTTTTTTCTTCAATCCTAATTGAGAATCTTCAGATTGAGACGATTTATTCTTTTGTTTATCGTGATTTCCTGCTTCTAAATCATGGGCTGAATCTTGAGAATTTAAAGACCCATTTGAACTATTTTTAACAAGTGATTCTTGAAAAGTCTTTGAGTTTGTTTTAACACTTCCATAATCGTTGTATGACATTATTTTTTAGTTGTAAATTTTAATTGGTTGCTTATATTATAAAATGCCTTCTTTTAAAAATTTTAAAAATTATAAAATATGAACCACTTTATTGTGCATGTGACGAAGGGGTGAATTTGTTCTGTTTTTTTTTTCTTTAAAAAAAACTGTACATTAAAAAATTAATAAATACGATTAATAATCCAAAAGGCAAATATGAGTATGACAAGTATTATAAATTAATCATGATATATACATCGTAACTAAGAATCTAATCGGTTTCGTTACTTAACATTTCAAAAGCATTCTTGATGGCTTGCTTTGGAGCTTCTTCAGATTTTTTGGAAGCAGAACGGAAAGAAGCGGACTTAGCTTCTGTTTTGAAACCATTGTTGTTGACAGACTGATTTGAAGTATTCCAATTACCGCTATTGTTATTATTGTTAGCATTTTTGTAACTTTGGTTTCTACTAGAACCAAATCCTCTATCATTACCTCTACCATTTCTGTTAGATCTGTTATTTCTACTGTTATTTCTGTATTCTTGAGCTTTTTGTTTTTCTTCCAATTTCTTTCTTTGGATTTCCTTCATAGCTTCAGCTCTAACTTCTTCTAAAGATTTAATCTCGTTGGTATTGCTACTGCCTGGGTTATTTAGACTTTCTTCACTATATTCTTCAAACTTAAATATCATTCTGGAAGAAATAGTCTTACTCTTGATCAAAGTGTTACCAAGTTCTAAAGTAACCTTCAAGTTGTTTTGAGAGTTGCTTGCTTTACAGTGAGCAGTATATTTGGCACTGATGGTGGAAACAAACTCTAATAAAGCTTCAATAATATCGTCCTTGATAACACCCTTGGTACTGGCATTGGCAATGTTCTTAATCAAACTGAAGAATCTGACATTAATAATTTCGTGTTGTAAAGCATTAATGTTATACAAATAACCTATGATCTTGTAAAGACCCAAGTATCTTCTCTTTTTACCAATAGCTCTGTAGTATTCATCAGACATCATTTCAACGGCTTCTTCTTCCTCACCTTCCTTAACATTCCAAATGTCTTCTTCAGAACTACCGTTGATATCGTATTTCAACATTTCAGCGTCTAAGTAGTAATTGATAGCATAATGAGGAGGAATGTTTTCAATACCCTTGTCAGCTTCAAATGGTGGCCATTCAGATTTTGGAATACCCTTTTCTTCCCATTCTTCTTCAAGGTCATATCTTTTGTATTTCTCAGCCTTTAAGTAATATTCTTTGAAAATTGGTAAAGAATCTGGGTGAACGTGTTTCATACAGTCACCAATTAATCTGGCATATATCATACCCCATTGAGATTCATCACAACCCTTGAATATGGTCATTTCAATGGTTTTTGGAATAGACTTCATCTTGTCTTCTTTGAAACGAGATTGGTTCATCAAATTGATAATCTTAACAGAAACAGAACTGTAATTTTCAGCGGTTAACTTATTCAACAAGGACTTCAATTGTTTTTCAGTTTCATCTGGAGATAAAATTTCTTCCCCACTCTCAGTAACAATATTGACAACTTGAGTTTGAGATTTCTTCTTAGATTTCCAACCTTTTTCAGAAGTAGTAATCTTAGGAACATTAGCTAATCTTTCAGCTTCTTCTTCTTCAGCCTTCTTTTTGGCAGCAGCTTCTTCTTCGGAGTTGGCTAAACCTAGACCCTTAGATGGAACTTTAGAATAGTTGTTATCGTACTTGTTACCGTATTTATCACCATTTCTCTTGGACTTGTTTCTCTTGGAATCGTTCTTTCTGTTATCACCTCTCTTGCTGTCGTTGTTGTAAGATTTCTTCTTATCGTTATGTTTCTTGTATGGGGCTTGGAACAATCTGTTTTCTCCCAACTTCTTGTGCCAAGCTTCATCTCTAACAACGTTGTATTGACTTAATTCGAAAATGTCATCAAAAGTATAAACTCTGCCTTTAGATTCATCATCAGGAACAGTTCTCATGTGTTCTAACCAAATAGAAACTGGAATACCAGCTTGTGGGACAAGAGGTGGGTAGCCTAAAGAGTTTGAATTAGAGTTGAAACTGCTTGGTTTTCTATTTTCTTGAGAAGTTTGAGCAAATCTGCTGGCAAAGCTTTTACTTTGAGAACCAGAGAATCTCTTAGATCCTTCAGTAGAAGTAGTTTCGCTTGATTCTTCTGATTTCTTAGTTTCAGTTGGTTCCTCGGCTTTTTTGGCAGCAGCTTCTTCAGCTTCCTTAGCAGCAGCTTCTTCTTCGGCCTTTTTAGCAGCAGCTTCTTCTTCAGCCTTCTTAGCAGCAGCTTCTTCAGCAGCCTTCTTAGCAGCAGCTTCTTCAGCAGCCTTCTTAGCGGCGGCTTCTTCAGCTTTTTTAGCAGCAGCTTTTTCAGCTAATTGTGTGGCCAATTGGATTTTCTTCAAAACAGAATCTGGCATGCTACTGGAAGGTTTAACAATAGATTGTTGAACAAAAGCATGTTGTTGAGAAGCATTGAAAACAGATCCGGTTTTGTTGGTTTCATTAACAGTGTTTTCAGCTTGACCCATAGGAATAGGAACAACCATTGGGTTCAACATATGTGGAGCTGAATGACGATAAATGCCATTAGCTGGGGGTCCATGGTTCATCTTGAAACCTGAATGTTGAGGCTTTTGATACTCACCTTTATTTTGAGGCTTTAAAGTAAAAGTCTTCTTGGGAACTTCTTCACTCATTATTATAGTGATTTGCAGAAAATGATATGAAAATTAGTAATACTATTGAACTAGCTATTAGGGTACGTGGTGCACTTTTTTTGTTTTTTTTTTTCTCTTTAAATTGTCTTTTATGTTATAAAATATTTAGATAAACACTTCTATAATAATTTATGAAAAAATTGATCTATGTTTTGAGTTAGATTTTAAGGTAATAAAGAAAAATGTTGAAAAAAAAGAAAATGAAAATTGTGAATTACAAAGTTAGTTAAGTAAGTATTCAAACAAATCGATGATTCTGTTATTTGGTTCCTCCATTTAACTTCTTTAATTTAAAATTTTCAAATATTTTAAAATAACTTTTCAAGAAGGAAAAAACGAAGGAAAAAATCCCCTTCAGGCATGTAGACGCTGTGATAATTGGACGTGAAAAAAAATTTTCATCTTTTTAAAACAGCAAAAAATAATAAAAAAAAAGAAATAAAAAAATGATATCTCCGACCATTTTTACACGCACGTGATTGTTCACGTGTTTTGACTTTTGACTTTTTAATCAGCTTATTGATCACACAGAATATGCGTTAAACTGAGGGGCACAGTATGCTCCTTTTTTTTTTTTTTTTTGAGTGTTTTTGCTACGTTGATATAACTTGTTTTATTGAGTGAAACAGGGAAATTGTCTTCCGATGTAACTCGGGACTATAGTGGCAATATCCGTTTTAGAAGGATTTCAGATATAAGCAAGATGTGCACGGATAACTTCTAAAATGTCGTGCTTCTGGTGTTTTTCACGTACAGCATTCATCGTATGTAAAACAAAATGTATGTTAAATTACTTATATAGTTTGGCTTGGGCAATTGTTGTTTCGTCGTTTTTGTTCATAACCTTGGCAACAGCAAGTTCAAAGTCTTCTTGTGTCACGTGCACTCTACGTTCTCTCAAAGCAAACATACCGGCTTCTGTACATACACCTTTGACATCAGCACCTGAGCAGCCATTCATTTTTTCTGCTACTTTCTTTAAATCTATACCTCTGGTCAAATTCATCTTTCTACTATGGATTTTCAATATTTCAGCTCTTGCTTCCACTGTAGGAGGTGGGAACTCTATCTTTCTATCTATTCTTCCTGGTCTCAACAAAGCTGGATCTAGAATATCCAATCTATTTGTGGCCATTATAATCTTTATGTCTTTAGTGCTTTCAAACCCATCTAATTGATTTAGTAACTCCAACATTGTTCTTTGAACTTCTGAATCACCGCCACCAGAGCCTCCAGATCCTCTACTAGAACCAATAGAATCAATTTCATCCATGAATATAATAGAAGGTGCGTGTTCTCTAGCCATAACAAATAATTCTCTAACCATTCTTGAACCTTCACCAATGTATTTTTGTACTAATTCAGCACCAGATACCCTTATGAAAGTACAGTCGGTATGGTGGGCTACAGCTCTTGCTAGCAAGGTCTTACCTGTACCTGGAGGACCGTATAAAATAACACCTTTAGGTTGTTGAATACCCAAAGACTCGAACAATTCAGGATGCTTGACTGGTAATTCAATGACTTCTTTAATTTCCTTGATTTGCTTGGACAAACCACCAACCATATCATAAGTTGAGTCAGGTACTTTTTCAACCATCATCAAAGATACCAATGGATCCACCTTCTTGTCCAAAGCCTTGTATAAGACATAAGAATCACTCTTTAAACAAACTCTCATGTTTGGTTTTAAAGTCTTGATATCTATGGACTTATCCACATCAACAATGTATTTACCATCAGGTTGTAATTTTACTAATACCTTTTTGTCGTTGACTATCTTGATTATTTCACCAATGTATGAAGCAGGCTCCAATAAATGTTTTAGTTCATCTTTCAATGATTTTACTCTATCGTTTAAATCATTTCTTTGAGACTCTAATCTGCTTATGTTTTTTTTCTTTTCAGACAATCTCAAATTCATCTCTTGAATTTGAGATGTATAATAAGTATCGATTCCAGGCATATTGTATGGTGTTTAACTTGGTTTGGAATGTATTTCTTGTAAGTTACTTCTTCCTTTGGGTGGCAAAAAAAAAAAAAAAAAAAAGAGCGTAGAACAACTTTTTTCATTTGATAATTTGTTGGTGTAGCGAATTGGGATTTATTATTGGTGTTTTTTTTTTTTTTGGTGTTTTATCATAAAGAAAAAACGGATATAACACGTCGATCTGTAATTTAAGAGTGCAAGAATGTATGAAGGGTATTTTCTATTTTACAGTGATGAAATAACAACCTGAAGATGATATATAGTATATATGTTACAGTTGGTGCTACCATTCCATTTGATGGGATAGTAGATACTATATTTAATGAAGCAGAAGATAATTTCTTTAAACAGCTGAAAAAATTGAACACTACAGAAAAATCAACAGTTAATTTGGTTGTGCAATGTGGAAATACTTACGAGCGTTTGTATAAGCAACATATAGAACCTAGATGTCCAAATAAAGTCACGAATAAGTTTGTCAACAATTTAATAACAATATTAGATACTAATGAGTATAAAAATGCTACTTTAAAATTAAGTGAACAACTTGAATTAAACGTAATTTTTTTCAAATTATCAACAAACATAAATAAACTTTTGTCAGAGTTAAGCCCTGATTTTGTCATAACACATGCTGGAACAGGATCTTTATTGGATGCTTTGAATATAGAGAAAGTGAAAATTATAACTGTTGTTAATACAAGCTTGATGAACAACCATCAATTAGAGATAGCAGAAAAATTTGAACAATATGGAGTAGTAACGTGTTGCAGAGATTTGGCTGAGTTTGAAAAGATGGTAAAAAATGATGAAGACAGTATTTTTGACAAATCGAAAGATAATGGGAGGGGCAAAAATATGATTAGAGGGTACAAAAAAGAGTTTGAATATGATATATTACTATTTTAATTAAAACCATAATATTTCCATTTACGAAATCATCATAATTATGTAATGACTTTTAATCTTCAAAGATAAGAAAATGATTCCTACCTTCTTTTTTTTTATTCATTTTGATGGGTGAACTTAAACTCCATTTTTTTTAGTAAGAAAAAAAAAAATGTTAAAGTGTGTGGGTACACAGCCACATGTTGATAATTAGATAAGCTAAAAAAAAATAATAATAATAAAAAGTTGATGACTAGATGATTCAAAAAAAAAAAAAAGAAAGTCAAAGATAACAGCATTATGGTGTTTAAATATATCAACATCATAAATTTCAGTTTTGTTGAAGGGATTTTATATATATATAGAAATTACTATTAATAAATGAATATTTTTAAAAGAAAGTATTTAAACGATATAGGGGTAAAGGAATAAAGTTTGAAGTATACATCCCAATAAAAAAAACACCCCACACACTCTATAATTTTTTTTTAAAAAATAACTCTGTCAACGAAATAAACCGTTTATAAATCATTTATTAAAAAGAGATTCTGAAACCCAAAAAAAAAAAATTAACACTATTTATACTGCTATTTGAAATTATAATTCTTTGATCTGATAAAGTTTTTTTTTTTTTTTTAATATTTGAAACAGCTTTTAAGGAATATATCTCCAAACCCAAGGAATAGTAAACCATCTGCTACTAACAAAAACATACTATTAACATTTCCTTTATTATTATTAACCTATAGGTAATGTCAAGTACCTCATTAAACAAATTCAGTAATATATTGTTGTTCAAACACAAGATAATGAGCAAGTATACAGAATCAAGAACCAAGCATCAAGAAGAATATTTTGACCCAAAAAGTCCAGACAGTTTATCTACAAAACAAGAAGATGCAGATGTTGAAGATAACAATTTGCTAGACGACACTTTTGAAAAGAGAAGCAATAATTTTTCTGTGTATTTAGATCATCGTGACGATTACGGGTCCGATGTGTTTTTGACTACAAGATCAAATTCCCCATTATCGCAAACAAGATCAACAAATACAGTAAAGCCACTAGTTGAGAGGAAGGTGAGCTTTTCAAAGCCAGCAAGAGTGCCCAAGGATGAGGGAATCACGCTACTTGAAAAGAAAAGATCTTCCTCCATAGCCGCTTCTCCATTGCTCCTGACTACCACAATAAGCAATACCAACAAGAAAAACAGAAGACAATCGGCACCAGTCACATCTGTAAACACACATCACACCAAAGAACAAATTGTCGATGAGATGGAAAGAGAGCAAGAGAGAGTTGTTTTGAAGCTAATGAAACAGATCCATGACTTGAAAACAGAAAACCAACATTTAAAAAGAGAACTCACAGCTTTCCAGGGATCTAGAGGCAATTCCTTTTCCAAAAGAACCGACACCTATAGTGACAGAAACAGTAGTATGAGTTCTGTGTTTCCTTCTCATACCAGAACATTATCAAATGCCTCAACAGTTTACAATCCTAGAAACAATTCTGTTTCAACAACTTCATTCAGGGAAAATGTATTAACTGATTTTGAGTCTTTGAAGTAATAATTTACTTTTGTTCTTTTGCCATATATATATTATGACCTTTTTTTTTTTTCCTTTTTAACACGAACATTTAAACAAACTTTAATTATCGAGAGTTACTGTGATGTTTCAGTATAGATTTTTATATTCTTTTGATTATGGAAAAGAAAAATAAAACGTTTTATATTGATTGATACTTTTTTTGATTTGGCTTTCTTTTAAATCAAATATTTGATGAGTATATTGGATCAATGCGTATCTGCCTCATAGATTTCTTTCTCTTTTGTTTTGCAGGCATTGAAAAGTCAAAATAAAAATTAATCTTTCATTTTTCATATTTACATTTACTAAATTATTTTTTCTATTAGTTAAAACAAAAAAAGTTTTTTTGATAATGTGCAATAAAATAAACTTTTTGATTTATTATTAGCAAATGTAAACAAAATATAAGCAAGTTACGTGATTGTGTTGAACGAAAATGCGATCAAACATGTTTTCTTTTTTTGGCCATAAAATCAACAAAAAAAAAACGAATAATTTTTTCATGTGGTATTCATTTTGTGCTGAGAATTCGTTGAGGTCATAAAAAATAAGGGGTGAATGAACTAAATTCAAGGTTAGTATCCAATTGATTCTGTTTTTGTAAGTCAGAATATTGTCTTGATCTTAATACGAACACACATTTTTTTTTTTATTGTACAATTTTTTTTTTGGTGAAAAACATAATATAATTCGACAATAAAAAAATCTTTAGTCTTCAAATCATTCCAAGATATATTTACTTTGCTTAGTATATTCTCGGACTGAACTAGTCCGCTTATGGGGAGGGGATTTTTTTTTTTGTTTTAAACCGTATCTTGTCGGAAAAAATTTTAAATGTTTTAAAAATAATTTGGCAGAAAACAATACAGGTAATAGGGGTTAATAATGATGTCACCTGTTTTTTTTAAAAAAAAAATTTCACATATCCTAAAACACACAAGTTGGATGAAACTCGGTGCGAAAAATTTAAACCAAACTAATGTTGTAATAGTTAATATTGCACGGATTATGTTATGTTACAAAATGTCGACAAATTTCATACTCGATTAAAACTTGTTTTGAGGTATGTCATTGCTACTGATTACATTTGAAATTGCAATCATTTTAATAATAGTTCTCCTTTTTTTTTTGGCCCGAGTACCACCAAAAAAAAAAAGAATTTGCGAAAAAAAAAATTATCGCTTTGTATCTATTTTTAAAATAATGCAGGAATGTTTCAGAAATAATAGGCCCGAAACTACCAGCATAAGTAAAAATAGTATTTGAAGGGAAAATTAAATACGAGAAAAAAGTTGACTTGATGAATAGATGGTCCTAGTCTTGAAATTGATTCTTGTTTACTTTCTCAGTTGAATTCTCTGCATTTTTGTATTATAATAGAAAAATAAATTCTTGTTTTTTTTTAAAAAAAAACCTTTACGTAGCATTCCCTATTAACAAAATTAAAATTCATACATGTTTTGGTTCTTCAGGACAGTCTCCATCACCTGATATATTAAAATTTATTTTAAAATCATTTCATTAAAATGTTTAAATACTATAAATACTTTTAGTTTCTATTATTCGCAATTGAAGGTATAAGAAAATTTATTAAGTGAGAATTATAAAAACAAACAAAAAAAAAACTGGGTGCAATAAAAAATTGTATTGATTTTTTTGAAAAAAAATGCAGAAGTTATAACAATTGAAAATGTAAGCAGTCGAAAAAACTGTTCTCTAAATTCATCATTAAAAGTGTCCCTTTTTTTTTTTTTTTAGCTCAATTCTTCAATACAACAAAATGTACTTTTCGGAGTTTTATTATTCTCCTGTATAGCCAATTGGAAAATGTTGATGCATTTGCTTTTTTTTTTTTTACATGATTTCATATATTATGAGAAAAAAAACTAAAATTTTTAAAGACGTATTTAAGCACGAGGTTTATTATTTTTTTAGTTTTTCACTCTTTTTAAAACTATTCTTAAGTTCTGGTTTTACAAAGAATTAAATTATTTTATTAGATAATGATGTTTTTTTTTTTTATGTAACACTCTCCTTTTGTTTGCTTCTTTGAAAATATTTCATCTATCTGGAGCCCTACACACCTACATATATTCATCATTCATTAAAATTCACATTGTAATTTAATTTTTTTTTTTTTTCCCAAGAAAAAACAAAATAACCTAAACATTGTTATTGATTTAAAACACATTATTATTTGTTCAAGTTAGATCATATCAGGAAATTTAAATAAAAAATAAATAAAGCATTTTTCTGATCAACTATATCAAAATCGTGTTTCTTAATACTATATTAGATACAGTCATTATTTACCAAACTGCAAAATCCTTCTAATAAACAAGTAGCATTTCATTTATTTATTTTTTTCAATTCGGGAATTTCAAGTTTTTTTGATACTACTTAAACAAAAGTAACGAATCTTAAAATAAAAAGGCGAAGAATCATTATAAAGCAGAGATTATTAATCTTCTTTGTAATTGAAATAAACAACTTTTTTGTTAGGCCAGAAAACCAAGTTTGTTCAAAGAAGGACCAAAGAACAAAAACAAAAAAAACCGGTGCCATCTTGTTTTGTTGTTTTTTTTTTTTAAGTTTCAAGTAAATCATTCACGATTACGAGTACTTTTTTTTGATTGTGCATTTGATTTTTTACAATAGTTCCTATAAACAAAATAACTATTGTAAAACAACTAGAAATTATAATCTAGGGCATTTGGAGAATTGAAACAAGAAGATCCAGATTTCCATCAAACTATTGACATTGTGTAAACAAATAAGTTTATCAATTTTTGATCAATTTTATTCTTCAACAAACCGGAATTTGTTCTTTAAACATAAAAAGAAAAAAACATTTTAGAAGCACAATTTGAAGGAATTTAACAAAAAAAAAAAAAAAAGAAGGATTATTAAAGCCATTGTTAGTTCAAGCAAAGAAACTCAATTTAATTCCAACTAAATTTGCGAAATACTGGAAACTTCATTATCGGATAATAACAAAACATACAATTGAAGTATGGCATTTAATAATAGCAAATTGCAAAGTAATCATAATCCCACAAATGAGAAAGCTGAGGATGTTCCAAATGTCAGTAGACCAAAAAACAACTCACAGCAAACTCTGCTGGAAGGTTCGCAGGTACAGAACAGCAATCAATCTTTCTATAATGCATATAAAGGAAGCAATGCATCTAACTTAACTTTGACTACTTCTAATGGTTCAATAACTCAATCTCAAATGATGAACAACCCATACCTCCATAAGAATAGTGAAGGCTCGTTTTCAAGTGTTGGTAATATTAACTCAGTTCCATACAACTATCCGGTGAGCCTTATACCTAATGACTCACTCAATAACCCCGTGTTTTATTCACCAAATCCATTGGTTCCAGTAAACTTGAATCAATTCAATCAGACTGTTCACTTCAATAACCCTTTTCAACAATTTTCAGATAATAATGCACAACTGTATAATTCGAATCCTGGCATCCCTCACCAACGAAACTTTCCACACGAGCTTCCTTCATCAGGGCTTAAACCGGAATTTCCTTCGTTTTTGAAATATAACTTGGATGCTCAAAAACAATCTCCAAATAGCTTGTTATTTAGTTCCAACTTTAACTTTGGTGTGCCCAAAATAGCCATGGGAACCGTAAACAACAAAGTAACGGATACAAATATGCAACCTAGAACATCATTGAATTTACCAACAAGGTCTTATAACGACACAACTAATTATGTTGATCCATTGTCGTCTAAAACTGTTGTTTTTCCAGACAAAAACAGAATAGATAGTTTTCAACTAAACAGCAGAAGGCCTACGATTAATATTTTGGATGATAAAAAAATAATTAAGCATAGGCCGCTGTGTAATTTGTGTGGAAAGACTTTTTCTAGAGCATCTTCTTTGAAAACCCATATTTTTACCGTTCATGAAAGAATCAAAAAATATCAATGCCCATACAAAGAATGTAATAAGAGGTTTACAACAAATAGTAATATGAGGAGACATGTGCGGATTCATGAACGAAGTGATTCTAAATAACGATGTAATGTATATAATGATAATGAAAAAAAAATATAGGGGGTATTTTTTCTCACTCCAATGAATTATTTACAAATTATTTATTTATTTTTTTTTTTTTAAAAAAAGTCATTATAGATTATAAAACTTGTCCAATGAAGCATGTGTTTCTTCGTATGTTAATTAAGTGTACTATAACTTTGTTAACAAGATTTTTTTTCGAAATTGGCGACGAATTTACATAGGTGATAACCAAAGCCGATAGGCCATTTCGCATTTTTAGAAATTACTTCTTTAGGATACATCTGTGATTTAATTAATCCAAAAAAAAAAAAAAAAATTTAAAAGTGCTTTAAACTATCATGTAAGAAAAGAAACGAGAATTTTGTCTTGTTTTGATTTTTTATGTAAAGTTTTGGCATAGTGTATAAACATTTTGTTGCTAAAATGTTCTTTTTGGTATTGTTATTACTATTCCAAGAATCTTGTTCTGAAGGCAGGAAACAATTTTTTTTTTTTACCTCAAAACCTTGTTTTCTCTTTAATATCTTACTTTTTTATTAACTCAAACATGTATTAAAAAAAGGATATCTAGCAAAAGAAATTATAAAAAAAGGTTTAATATTTAAACAGGGTTGAAATTCCTTGAAGTTTTTTTTTTAAGTTTGGAGTTTATCCGTTGAGGTGTGTATCTAACGATTAATATAAACAGTAAGCAAAATAACCTTAACTTACAAATTATTAATAACCAAAAACAAAAAAACAAACCTTAAATAATAATGACTGCTTTCATTAAAAGTTTGCTGTTACTACACACAATCAGTAATTTATTTAAATGTTTGGAAGCTGCTGCAACTACTCTGACAAGTATTTCAATAGTAAATACAGCTGACATACTTACAGCTATTACACCAGTAATTTCGACAGCATCTCAAGTTGGTTCTGATGGTACTACCACATATTTAGTTATTCCTGAAGTTGTTGCTGCTAAAACTTCTACCACATCAACAAGTTATTCTCAAAGCAGGGGTGCCACGGCTACTTCGTTATTAACCAGTACTGTTTCTACTAGCACTATCAACAGTGATACAATTTTGTATAATACCATAATAATATATGTTGTTCCTTTAACAACCACTCTAGCTGATCCAACAGCAATTACTTTCACCACTACTTATGATTTTTGCCCAACTTGTGATGTTGTTACTAGCATTGCCACAGAATCCGTTGAAATTTACACTACTTATACCTTCTGGACTGGTACTACTGCCAGCACATATTCTACTTTTACTACTTCTACAAGCGGCACTCACATTACTAC
>ERZ794949.416-NODE-416-length-13905-cov-4.414513_pt1 | contig 13905 bp, 4 predicted proteins | sample MGYA00511363_ERZ794949 | MGnify/ENA primary metagenome ERZ794949 (study PRJEB30137, sample SAMN04331402) | food metagenome | isolation source: T1 must sample point D1 replicate B | place: Australia: South Australia ...
TAAAAAACATTAAACCAGAATAATGAAAATCTTTTGACAGAACGTCAAGTAAGTAAGATAATATTAAACAGAGTAACATTGTGTATTTAGACAGCAAGCAACTACAAGTGTTTTGGTTAAAGTTAGCTGCTGAAAAGTTGATATCAACAGAAACTTCTCCCAGAACGTGGTTTTATTATTCTTTTTTTTTTATATTATTGATACTGCTATACATAACAAACACATTAATTTAACATAATTATTGTAAAAACATCACTGTTAAAAAATTGTACATCTCTTATAACTTCTGAACTTTCCTAAAAAAATTTTTTTTTTTTTTTTCCTGTGCACGTAAAAGCCTATGTAGAAAACTTCCCAATGGGGAAATACCTCTGCTGGACAGACACACGCGAAAAAAGAAAGAAAATACAAAATAATCATGTGACCTATGACTGCTGGAAAAACAATTATTCCCTGAAAATCAGAAAAAAAATCATCACCCCCATTGGTTTGACATAACCGATATGAGGAAACTCATTGAGTATATCATTATACCCAGTACTTTATTCATCTATTTGTAGTAACAACAAAAGTTAAAGAAGAGGCCAAAAAGCATATTACTTTAAAAAACTATTGACTTTCCAGTTTTTTAGCTACATATCAATAAAGTGTTCTTATTAATATTCAATTAGTTTAGAAACATTTTCGGAGGAAAAATAACATAAAATAATGTCAAAAAAGGAGAAAACAAACAGATCAACTAAAAATCATGACTCTGCTTCTTCTTTAAGCCATATCAAGAACAAAGATGACATCCCCCTGGTAGTCAGGTGTTGTGAAATGTGCAGGCAGAAAAAAAGGAAATGTTCCAAAACAATTCCGTGTACTGCTTGTGTCAAATTCAACCACACCTGTGTTTATAGACCAAAGGAGGAAAAGACACCGTTGACCAGAGCAAGAATGACAGCCTTGGAAAACGGCATTGGGAAAATCAGCAGAATACTGAAAAGCGCTGTCAAGGATAAAGTTCTGCTTGAGACCCTTTTGTCAAAGTCACAACTAAAGATGGACGACTTGAACAGCTTTGAGCATTTGGTGGACTTTCCCGGCCATGAGAACATGCATGTTGACATGGATAGCATAAAGGTTGATGATGAGAATGGGAGATCTGGAGATCCTGAAAATTCAACGGAGGAGTCCATTCCAAGCAATGTGACCTCTCTGTCGCCAAATTCAAACAATAACACATCAGACAAGTCCGTGAATCAAAACGGAAACAACTCCATTGCATTAACCAATTCAGACCGAAGCGAGGAGTTGAAGCTTTTGAAACAAATAAAGACCAAAGTCAAAAAAATCAAACGAAATGGTATCAAGGGGCAAGAAAAGGTACAGTTTGTGGACACAACCCCAACAAACACACCAAACGATGAGTTGAATGGCTTCAACTGGGTTGAAATGCAGGACCATGACCTCAAGTACAAGAACGATGGTATGGCTGCACTCTCGGTGAATCCTAACAACAAGGGGTACTTTGGCCAGGGATCAACGGCAAACATGCTTCGAACAACATTGCTGGTCACGAACGGTATTGAAAGTGATGGTAACTCTGAACAGGGACTTGAACTGTTGAAGGTGAGCAGGGATCTGGCAGATGAACTGCGGTCCTACGAGGTAAGAGAATCGCTGATCAACGCCTACTTTGAACACTACCACTCATCTTACCCTTTCCTGGACAAAGACTGGTTTATGAATAAATTCAAAAAGTCCAAAGTGCAAGCTGATACGGTGCAGCCCACAGTGACTGAATTATCCAACAAGGATGAAGTTGATCCTGATGTTCTGAAGCAGGCTATTGAGAATGATGATTATTTGATTTTGCTGAATACTGTGTGTGCATTGGGCTGCTGGTGTTTGCAAGGACAAGTTCTGGCCATGACCAACATGGACATGTTTTACTATAAAGAGGCCAAGGCCCTGATCACCAGTGCCCTGTTTGAAAGAGGTAGTATTCCATTGGTGACGGCTTTCACTTTATTGAGTAACTTTGTACAAAAGAGAGACAAGCCCAACACAGGTTGGAACTATTTAGGAATAGCCTCCAGAATGGCCATGGGGTTAGGTCTTTACAAGGAATTGAACCTGAATACAAAGGACACGTCTGAAGAACTCCTTAAGCAGAAAACTCTGAATTTGGAAATCAGAAGAAGACTGTGGTGGGGATTGTACATGTTTGATGTGGGCACAGCCATAACCTTTGGGAGACCAGTTAATTTTCCTTCTAGTGCAAACTTTGACATCAAGCTGCCTTCAAACATGGACCAAGAGGGCAATGTATTCCACACAAAGCCCACTGTGTATTCAGGTCTTATTGAACAAACCAAATTTACAAAGATCTCATTGGACATTCATTCCAAGCTGTTATCCAATCAACCACCAAGTTCTAAGGAGTGTTTGAAGCTAAATGAAACTATAGAGGCCTTTATAAAGCAATTGCCGGACTGGTTCAGCAAAAACAATGACATTGCCTTACCCAGCATAGAGCCATTGATGACACCAGATCCATTATCAACCTCCTTGAAAGTCATTCCCCATTGGTTCCACCTAACTAGATACAGGCTGATACTCAGAACTTTAAACTTGCAGATTTTGATGCTACAAAACTTTGTCTGGCAGGACATCATGGGTAGAAATGAAATGAGATACAGAAACTATGTAAGAACACACCCATCCATCAAAAGATGTATTAACATATGCTTCGAAAGCTGCTCTGAAAGTATAAATCTTGTTAAGGAGTATGTTGATTCTGTGATTGAGGATAAAAAATACGACATCAAGGAAAAGAAACTGGTCAAGTCCAACAACAGTGTCACATCTCCTGCAACTATCATGAAGGCCCTGAACGAGGTCAATAATGGGAATTCAAATTCAAACACTCCATCTGGGGTGCATAAGCCCGAGTCCAACACAGTGTTGAGCTATGGGGGCTTGCAGTCGCCATTGTTGAAAAAATCTTTAGAAAGTGGAATGAACGGCCAAGGACTACTGGGATCTTTATCCTCATCTGACCATTCAAACACCAATGGAACCAACTCTCCTGAGATTCTCAACAAGCCGCATGTCAGTATGCTTGCCAGTTGGTATGCAACGTACTTCCTGTTCCAGGCCAGTGTGATACCAATGATCTGCTTGATATACAATGACGAAAACTGCAATCTGCACCAGTGGAACTCATGGAAGGAGCAAGTGTGCACGGCCCAATATTGCTTCAAGATTTTATCAGGTACCAACAAAACAGCAGCTCACTTCCTAAAGATCATAGAGGACATGTGTGGAAGCATTCTAAAGCAGGAGTCAGCAGCTCCGTTTTCGCCATCTGCATCTAACAGAAACGTTGCCAACATGAAAAACAAAACCAACCGCACAAACAGTGCTACTTCTCCATTTGCAATTGGATCTGTTTACAACAACAATACCATATTTGACTCGCAGGGGAAGATACGGGCTGAGAATACAGACTTTGCTATTGGCACCCCTTTTGAAAAGGATATCAAGATGAACCTGAGCAACTCATTGGTGAGCAATAATGCCCAGGGGAACAGCACGGGGTATCTGTTTGGAAATGGATCACCTTTGGGAATCACAGGCTACAACTTAACCGGTCCCTTCATATCAAAGAGACAGACCAGTGACATAAGAGCAACAAACTCTCCAAGAACAACAAGCCCATCAGTGATGATGATGAGCGGAAACGATATACCAGGAAACAACGGTAGCAGCCTGGAAATAAATGGTGGGGTTAACCTGAAGCAAGCCAACAAGGACATCCCATTGAATCCCTTTGATATTGTGGATGTGGAAGGAGAGAACAGTGAGGAACATGAGGATGACAATCTCTTTGGATTTGGAAGAGGAATGGGGTTGGAGGCCCTGGCAACAAACGGATCAAATGCAAACCTGGACTCGTTGCTGAACATATTTGGAGAGGCGGGAATTGGCATAGATGCTAACAAAAACACAACTGAGGATGGCCTTGACATACCTGACCTGATCAACTCTCAGTTCCCCAAGAAGGACTGATCATTATATATACTCAATCAATTGACACACATGCTGTATGACCACAATTGCTGTACTTTCTTATATCCGAGAGTACTCTGCTACCATTTTTTTTTTCCCACAATCTGTCCTTTCTGTGGTAAAATTTTTTTGTTTATTCACCAAAAAAAAAATTTTACCGCTGCCCATTGAAAGCTGAGTTTCAGCGTATTTTGGTGAATCAAAAAAATCAACACTCTGCAATGTTGGTGTTTAGCGATTTGTTATTTTTGATTACTTTTGCAGTGACAGTTCTTTGTTAATCAACACGTAAACACATTTTTATTAATCTTATATCGTAAGGATACAACACCAAAAGAATAAGTAAATAGACCAAGCAACCTATTATATCCATTCACTTCTATCAACAAGTACAGATAATAACATCTATTATTACATTCTTCCTTTCTAATTCTTTTTTTTTTTAATTAAACAAAAATGAGCCCAAAGGATAACTCTGTAGACTCTCAATACCACTCAGGTACCAGATGCTGGTACCCGGATAAAGAAAACGGTTGGATTGGTGGTGAAATTTTGAACAAAACCTACGATGAAGCCAGCAACCTTTACAATCTTGAACTAAAGCTAGAAAACGGCAGCGTTGTGAAAATTGAATCAGACAATCTAACTGAAAATGATCTGACTGATTTTGCTGATTCCGATGTTCAAAAGGCTATCTCTGAAGCAACAAACGGTAAGGTTTCTTCCTTCCTGCCTCTTTTGAGAAACCCTCCTATTCTAGAATCCACTGAAGATTTGACCTCATTATCTTACTTGAACGAACCTGCTGTTCTACATGCCATCAAGGCCAGATACTCTCAATTAAACATCTACTCATACTCCGGTATAGTCTTGATTGCCGCAAATCCATTTGACAAGGTTGATGAACTTTACTCCAAGGACATGATCCAAGCATATGCCGGCAGAAGAAGAGGTGAAATGGAGCCACATTTGTTTGCCATTGCTGAAGAGGCCTACTCCATGATGAAGAATGAAGGCAAAAATCAAACAATCGTTGTTTCTGGTGAATCAGGTGCAGGTAAAACTGTTTCTGCCAAGTACATCATGAGATACTTTGCCTCTGTGGAAGATATCCACAAAAACGGTACCAATATAGCTTCCGAAAACGATTCCGACTGTGATGATGAAATGATTTCAGAAACAGAAAAGAAAATCTTGGCCACAAACCCTATCATGGAAGCCTTTGGTAACGCCAAAACAACAAGAAATGACAACTCATCCAGATTTGGTAAGTATTTAGAAATCTTATTTGATGACAACACCTCCATCATAGGTGCTAAGATCAGAACCTATTTATTAGAAAGATCAAGACTTGTGTTCCAACCTGAAAGTGAAAGAAACTACCACATTTTCTATCAAATGTTGAAAGGTCTGACTGATGAACAAAAGGAAGAATTTTCCTTAAAGAACATTGAGGATTACAAGTACTTAAATCAAGGTGGTTCTTATGAAATTGACAATGTTGATGACAAGAAGGAATATCAAATCACTTGTGATGCCTTGACATTAGTTGGTATTGATGAAGAAAAGCAACACAAGATTTTCCAAACATTGGCTGCCTTGTTACACATAGGTAACATTGAGATTACCAAAACCAGAAATGATGCCTCATTATCCTCAGAAGAACCTAACTTGCAAATTGCCTGTAAGCTTCTAGGATTGGATCCTCTAATGTTTGCCAAGTGGATTTGCAAAAAGCAAATAACAACAAGATCTGAAAAGATTATTTCAAACTTGAGCTTTGAACAAGCAATTGTTGCCAGAGATTCCGTTGCCAAGTTCATATATTCTGCACTATTTGATTGGTTGGTTGAAAACATCAATATCACTTTGTGTAATCCAGAAATTGAACACAAGGTTAAGAACTTCATTGGTGTTTTGGATATTTATGGTTTTGAACACTTCAAGAAAAATTCCTTTGAACAGTTCTGTATCAATTATGCTAATGAAAAGTTACAACAAGAATTTAATCAACACGTTTTCAAATTGGAGCAAGAAGAATACATTAAGGAAAAAATCGAGTGGTCCTTCATTGAATTCAATGACAATCAACCTTGTATTGATCTAATTGAAAACAAAGTTGGTATCCTATCTTTACTAGATGAAGAATCAAGATTGCCTGCTGGTAATGATAAATCATGGTCCACCAAGTTGTATGATACCTTGGACAAGCCTCCAACTAACAAGACATTTAAGAAGCCAAGATTCGGACAGGACAAATTTATTGTTAAGCATTATGCCTTGGATGTTGAATATGATTCTGAAGGATTCATTGAAAAGAATAGAGACACTGTCTCTGAAGGTCACTTAGAAGTACTTAAGAAATCCACCAGTGACATTCTTATAGACTTGTTGAAGATCATTGATGAAAGAGCTGCTGCCTTGGAAGCCAAAGAGCAAGAACAAGCTGCTTCCAATGCTGGTAAGAAGCCTGTAGGAAAAATTGGACAAAAGAAAAAGCCTACTTTAGGTTCCATCTTCAAGAACTCATTGGTTGAATTAATGGAAACAATAAACTCCACCAATGTTCATTATATTAGATGTATCAAGCCTAATGATGCAAAGGCTGCTTGGAACTTCGACAGTTTAATGGTTTTATCTCAATTGAGAGCCTGTGGTGTTTTGGAAACCATCAAAATCTCTTGTGCTGGTTTCCCAACTAGATGGACATATGACGAGTTTGTTTCCAGATACCATATCTTAGCTCCATCTGAGCATTGGAGTAAATTGTATAACTCTCAAGACTTGAAGAAGGAAGATATCAAGGAATTAACTGAAAAGGTCTTGAGTTTGACAAATACAGATGAGTCCAAGTACCAATTGGGTCTAAACAAGATCTTCTTCAAATCTGGTATGTTGGCGCACTTAGAAAAGCTGAGAAACAACAAGCAACAACAAGCCATCATTCAAATTCAAAAGAAGATTAAGGCCAAATTCTGGAGAAAGTGGTACTTGGAGGTTATTGGTTCCATAAGAGATTTGACATCTGTTATCAAAGGTGAGTATCTAAGAAGAGTTGTTGATACAGAAATGAAGACCGGCCTTGCTGTTGATATACAAAAGACAATTAAAGGTTTGAAGGTCAGAAAGGATACCAATCAAATCATAAGCTCTGTAATTAGAATACAAAGTGTTTTAAGAATGTTGGAACACCAAAAGCAATTTGCCGTTCAAAGAGATAACAATGCAGCCACTGTCTTACAAAAGAAGATTAGATCCTTGCAACCAAGAAGGGAGTTCTTACATAAAAGAAAATCCACTGTTGTTGTTCAATCTCTGATCAGAAGAAGATCTGCCAAGGCTAAGCTGAATCACTTGAAGAAGGAAGCCGAATCTGTCAGCAACTTGAAGGAGGTTTCTTATCAATTAGAAAACAAGGTCATTCAATTAAGTGAATCTTTGGCAGGAAAGATCAAGGAAAACAAGGAGTTAAACATTAGAATATCAGAATTACAAGAAAGCTTGTCCTCAAATGTCAACCTTCAAGAAGCATTAAAGTTAGAGAACGAAAACAGCAAAAAGAGCATTGATGAATTGAATTCTGAACACTCCGAAGCCGTTAAGTCTTATGAGGAAAAGTTACAAATTGCCAAAGCCAACATGGAAGCTGTTTTGGTTGAAGTTGAAGAAATCAAAGCAGCCAAGGAAGAATTGAAGAAGGAAATCAAGGAAAAGCTAGAGGAGTTGAACAAGACAAGAGATGAACTATCCAGTACCAATACTTTGAACACTGATCTACAAAATGAAGTTACATCTTTGAAAAGTGAAATCCAAAGATTACAATCTGCATTGGCCTCTGGAGCCACTCTGTCATCTGCTGCCAACATCACAAGCGGTGCCTCTGACTTTGTTGCAGGCGGTAGCAGAAGTATCATTGCTTCTCCGGTCAAGCACGAATTGCAATCTTCACCAGTCAACAAGAGATACTCTCAAATTTCTCATCAAGGTATACTAGACTCACCAGGCTCTTTGATCTCTGGAATGAACGATGAAATGAACTTTGGTATGGGAGACGACAGATCCATCACTGCTATTATGAACGACATCAACGATGAGCTGTACACATTATTCAATGACACTGGTCCTTTGATCTCTGAAATTGTATCAGGTTTGTTATCAAACTTCAAGACTCCAGAAACATCTACATCAGTCAACTTGTCTAGAAAGGAAGTCTTGTATCCAGCCAGAATTTTGATTATCATATTATCTGATATGTGGAGATTGGGCTTGACCAAGCAAAGTGAAAACTTCTTGGCTGAAGTCCTTTCAACAATTCAAAAGATTGTTTCTGGTATCAAGGGAGCTGATTTGATTCCAGGTGGTGCCTTCTGGTTAACCAATGTCAGAGAACTATACTCCTTTGTTGTTTACGCTGAAAAGACTATCTTGCATGATGACTCCTATGTTGACGGAGTTGATGATGCTGAATTCAAGGAATACTTGAAGTTAATTGCTGATCTAAGAGACGACTTTGAGGCATTATCTTACAATGTCTACAACCTTTGGGTTAAGAAGTTGGAAAAGGATTTGGAAAAGAAGATTGTTCCAGCTGTGGTGTTAAGTCAATCATTGCCAGGTTTTGTGTCATCCGAGAACAACAACTTGTTGCCTAAGTTCTTCAACTCTGGCTCACCAACATACAAGATGGATGATATCCTAACATTCTTGAACAACATATACTGGTCATTGAAAAACTACCACGTTGAGGCTGAAATCTTCACTTCCATAACAACAACCTTGTTGAAATTCATTGATGCAGTTGCCTTCAACGACATTATAATGAGAAAGAACTTCTTGTCTTGGAAGAGAGGTTTGCAATTACATTACAATGTTACCAGATTGGAAGAATGGTGTAAAGGTCATCACATTGCAGTAGGTCCTGACTGTTTGAAGCATATCATGCAAGTGGCCAAGTTATTGCAAATTAAAAAAGCCACTGTTGAAGACATCGATATCGTCTTTGAAGTCTGCTCTGCTTTGAAGCCTGTTCAAATACAAAAGCTATTGACTTTGTATGCCATTGCTGACTATGAAACTCCATTCCCTGAAAACATATCCAAGTACTTGGCGCAAAAGGTTAAAAATAGTGGTGAAGACGACAACGCAGGATCCAAGGGCAACAAACCAGTATTCTTACCATCCAATTCTGGACCATTCAAGGATCCATACGCTTCCTTGCCAACAAGAGAATTCGGTAAGATCGAAGCTTACATTCCAACATGGTTGAACTTACCAATCACCAAGCAAATTGTCAAGTTGGTTACTGAGCATGTACAATATCAAGAGAACGGTGATATCATGGATTCAAACGGGATCTAATATTATGTAAATATATACTTACTTGGTAAGTTTAATAACTTTATTTTGTCATATTTTCATCAAAGTTGATTAGCATTAGAGAGTAATTTGCTCTTTTTCTTTTCTTTTTTTTTTATTTCTGAAGCGCACAGGTAAAATTCCCTGTTTGGGCAGTTTTTTTATTCGACATTGGGTTGAAAAGAACGAAAAAAATATATATTAGCCCTTTTTCAACACACTAAGAACATCAAGACGACTTAAAAGTCAAAGATATTACCGATAACCAGATAACCATTTCATAATCTCCTTTAAACTAATAAACCATATAGACAACAATGGTAGTCAAGCATCCAGAACCAAAAAAATTCAAAATCCCAAAGGGTCCAAAGCCTGTGCAAAGAAAAAACAAGAACCAGATAGGTTTGGGTAAGGCCATTCTGCAACAGAAAGCCAAGGCCAACGCCATCAAGATCTTGCCAGATGGTGCTGTTCATTTCAAGACTGAAGACCACTCTGAAGATTCATGGGTCAAGTTGAGATCCATCACTCAGGAAACCGCACTTGATGAGTTCTTGACCACTGCTGAATTAGCAGACAAGGACTTCACAGCTGACAGATTCAGCAATGTTCAGATCATAAGAATGGACCACAACAAGTCAGAAGGTGGAAGCAGTGGGTTGACTTTGGAAACCAAGAAGGACATTGATGATAAAAAGAAGAAGTTTGCCAAGAACTTGATCGTTCCTAGAAGACCTAAGTGGGAAAGGGGCATGGACAAGTTTGAGTTGAACAAGTTAGAAAACGAAGCCTTTTTGAACTGGAGAAGAGAGATTGCTTCATTGCAAGAAGTCTCTGATCTATTGATGACTCCTTTTGAAAGAAACATTGAAGTTTGGAGACAACTGTGGAGAGTTGTTGAGAGATCTGATTTGATTGTTCAAATCGTTGATGCCAGAGATCCTTTACTTTTCAGATCTGTTGATTTGGAGAAATACGTCAAGGAGGTCGACTCCAGAAAGGAAAATTTACTTTTGGTCAATAAGGCTGATATGTTGACCTTTAGACAAAGAGTTGAATGGGCCAAGTACTTTGTTGCCAAGGGTATTAAATTTTCCTTTTTCTCTGCAAAGAAGGCTAACATGGTCTTAGAAGATCAACAGGAATTGGGGGACATGTTTGCTGATGAAGACATAGACCTAATTTATAACGATATGCCTGAGGAAGATGATTTCACGGATGAAGAAATGAAGCAAATACCGGAAAATATATTGAAAGCTACCAAGATATTAATGATTGACCAATTAGAAGATCTATTTTTGACTAGAGCTCCTAAACCGTTAGAAGAAAACAAAGATTTCCCAACTCAAATTGGTTTGGTTGGTTATCCAAATGTTGGTAAATCTTCCACCATCAATGCCCTAGTTGGTAGTAAGAAGGTCTCTGTTTCTGCTACTCCAGGTAAAACAAAGCATTTCCAAACCATCAAATTGTCAGACAAGGTTACCTTATGTGATTGTCCTGGTTTGGTTTTTCCTAACTTTGCCTACACCAAGGGTGAATTGGTATTGAATGGTGTTTTACCAATTGATCAATTGAGAGACCATATCAATCCAACTGCACTACTGGTTGAAAGAATTCCAAAGTATTTCCTTGAAGCTTGTTATGGTATCCATATTCCAATCAAATCTGTTGAAGAAGGTGGTGATGGAGTCACTCCAACTGCTAGAGAGTTCTTGAATGCCTATTCTAGATCAAGAGGTTATATGACCCAAGGTTTCGGTTCTGCTGATGAGGCCAGAGGTTCCAGATATGTTTTGAAAGATTATGTCAATGGTAAACTGCTGTATGTCAACCCTCCACCAAAGATCATAGAAGCCACAGAGGATGTAGAAGCTGATGAGGATGAGTACACTTTAGAGGAATGTAAAGAATTCAACAAAGCCATCAACTCATTCCATCATCTACCTGAAACTAGACAAGAACAAATCAAGCAATCTCTGCTGAAACAAGACATTGCATTCGAAGACTTCAACCTAGCAAGAGACTTGGATAAATTAACCTTTTCTGGTCATGTGGGTTCCGATGGTAATAGCGGTGCTAAAAACATAACCCATGGTGGTAAACAAGCTAGAATAGAAAACAGCGTTGAATTGATGGATAGAGAATTTTTCAACATGGGTTTGGTTGAAGGTAAATTGACCCAAGCCTTTCATAACAGAAAGCTAACCGATGGTGATGTTGGAGGAAAGAAACATAAAAAGGGTAAGAAGAGCAAAGTTAGAAACTTAGGTGCTTAATTAATATATATTATTTTGTTTAACAACTTTTTACAAATTTGCTATTATTATTGTCTCCATGATTTTTGCTATTTTCAAAGTAAAACTTTTTAAAAAAAACAACATACTAACTTAATTATAAACTTAAAGGATAGCTTGTGATATATAATTCATTGCAATACTAAATAATTTCATCGATATGAGCGTTGAAATTACCGATGAAGGCATACATAAATGCTGTGGAAGAAAATAATGCCTTATCACTGGTCCATTCATCTACAGTGTGGAAGTTATCCATTTTTAACAAACCACCGCTGTATCTGTAAATTCTGTTGTTGACCATTTCATTGTTGAAGTAGTACTTGGTATCGGTGTTACCAGTGGAAATACTACCTTCAAAGTAGAATTTACCATCCTTGCCTTCAGTTAAGTAATCGTCGGAGTAAACAAAGGATGTTGTGTTGGCAATTAAATCCCAAACACCATCAGCAGGAGAAGCAGTGACAGGTTCTAATGGGTTGATGACTTTTACAATAAAACCACCATTAGCACTGTCCTCTCTGTAAACAGTAGGAGCAGTACCATTGGTCCATTCTAGGGTAACACCAAGATCGTATTTTTCAGCAGTAGCTAAAACAACAGATAGATCGTGATCGACTGTTTCTCCTACAGACGACTGGGTGTTGATTCTGTGGTTAATCAAGTTAACAACTTGTTCAGGCATGGCATTGGCTTTAACACCTCCTTTGAAAATATCCATGGCCTCAGTGGTCTTGAAAATGTACTTCATGGCAGTACCTTCCAAGGAATCTCTCAAGTTGGAAATGGAGCCTTTGGATATGGCATTAACCAATTTAGGATCAACAGATTCATGTTCTAAGCCATATTTGCTGAAACATTGCAAGGTGTCCACGGCTGGGTTCTTCAAGTCAATTTCAACTGGGAATTGGTTTTCAGAAATGAAGTAGTTGATTTCAGACATTAGAGAAATACCAGTCATTTCCTTATCTGGCCAATGGTTTGGAGCTGAAGAGTGACCACCTAATGTGTTCAAAGTGATTTCAATATCAACGTAACCCTTTTCAGAAGTAGCAGGTTGAGCAAAGAAGGTACCGTTACCCAAGTCCAAAACACCATTACCTTCATCAAGAACAACTTCAATACCGTTCTTACCGTATCTTTCCTTCAAGTGTTCAGCAATGAACTTAGCACCAAAGCTTCCACCCTTTTCTTCATCGAATCCATAGGCTAAGATTAAAGGTCTTTCTAGTTCAAAGCCATCTTCAATCAATAGTTCAGTAGCAGCTAATTGAGCAATGATCAAAGGCTTGGTGTCAGCAGAACCTCTACCGTAGATCTTACCAGTTTCAGGTTCGTAAACACCATCGAATGGAGGGTAGGTCCATCTGTCAAGAGTGTCGACATTGACTGGAACGACATCTTGATGGGCCATCAATAGCAATGGCTTTTTACCCTTGGTGTTCTTTGGAGCCCAAGTATAAACCAAACCAACACCATTGATTAGTTCTTTCTTCAAGGTAGAGTGAACCAATGGGAAGGCCTTTTCCAAGTAATCATGCAAAGGAGCGAACTTTCCGTAGATTGGTTCTTCTTCCAAAGGAACGGATAAATCAGGTTGACCGTAATCATCGTAAACCTCAGTAGGAATTCTGATGATGTTTTGGAACTTTTCAATCAACTCAGCTTGGAAGTCCTTGTCATTGAAGATTTTGCTGTATGACTTGTCAAATGCTAAGTCAATAGGAGCGTATTTACCACAGTCATTGGTGTAGGCAGGTAAAGCGTCGGCTGAGTTGGATTTTAAAAACTTACCAGCAGTTAGTAAAACGGCAGCAGCAACAGCAGCACCTACAACGATGGAGCCAGTTTTTTTCTTGTTTATTTTCTTGATAGCGTCAGTAGCAGAGATGGTACCGTAAGTCATGATTTATGATTAATGGTGTTGTTAATATATGTTCTTATCTTACCTTTGTGAAATATCTTGATTCATTAAAATCTCTTTCCCTTAAATTCATTCAAAAGGAGGCACTCCTTATATAGTTTGGAAGAAAAAAAATGATGGCATTTTCATTAGGTTATACATCCCTCGTTAAGTTTTTTCAAATATTTTTTTTTTTTGGCGTCTTAACGGCGGATTAAGTTTTCAAAAAACAGGAGTACTCCCGTTTCGGTAATATAAATGTATAATCATTTCAAAAAGCCGATTGCGGAT
>ERZ794949.417-NODE-417-length-13901-cov-157.492128_pt1 | contig 13901 bp, 9 predicted proteins | sample MGYA00511363_ERZ794949 | MGnify/ENA primary metagenome ERZ794949 (study PRJEB30137, sample SAMN04331402) | food metagenome | isolation source: T1 must sample point D1 replicate B | place: Australia: South Australia ...
ATACCATATTCTTAACGCTACCATATTCTCAACGCTACCATATTACCAACGCTACTGTATCCACAACGCTACCATATAACTATGTCCCATTTAACATATTTTTTTCCTTTTTTTTTTGGTGACAACTTCATTAAAATTGTAGTTAAAACTGCTTTGACCATCGATGGACTATCATGTACTGTAACACCCATTTATTTGAATTACAAATCTCACATTGTTTTGCAGTACCAACTTATAAGTAAAAATCCGTCACCAAAAAATTATCAACTGTGTAGCGTTTACTGGAATATTTCTTGCACGTGTTTTTTTTCTTTTTTTTTGAATATTTTTTTTTCCGCTTTTTTTGTTGATTTCTTTCTTTTTTTTACCTTTTTAGGACCACTATATTTCATTTGCTTACAAGATTTGTTCATGTCTTTAAAGCTAAATGAACGATTTGGAAAGAGTCATCATTAAACCAAAGAAACCACCTTCATTATATACGTAAAATTACACAATGGTTGAAGATTCCAAGATCAGAGATAAACAAAATCAAGAAAAATTTGAAAAAGGCACATACAGAAGACAACCACTTCCAGCCACATTAGTACCAAAACAGCCAACCGTTTTAACATCAAGAGATAAAGATACACAAAGATTGATTGTTGTATTATCACAAGCATCTTTGGAAACATATAAAATATCATCATCTAATTCATCAAATCATAAAGGAGGTGAAGACAGATATGTATTATTGAATTGTGATGACCATCAAGGGTTTTTGAAAAAAGCAGGAAGAGATATCTCCGAGGCAAGACCAGATATCACCCATCAATGTTTGTTGACTTTATTGGATTCTCCTATCAACAAAGCCGGTAAATTACAAGTATACATACAAACCAGCAAGGGTGTTCTTATAGAAGTCAGTCCAAGTATCAGAATACCAAGAACTTTCAAGAGATTTTCAGGTGTTATGGTTCAATTACTACATAAATTAAGCATCAAATCCATCAATTCTCATGAAAAACTATTGACTGTTATCAAAAATCCTATTACCGAACATCTACCTACCAAGTGTAAAAAAGTCACTTTATCTTTCGACTCTGAAGTGATCAAAGTCAAAGATTACGTTACTGAAAAATTAGACTCTGATGAATCCATTTGTGTTTTTGTTGGTGCTATGGCTAGAGGTAATGATGATTTTGCTGATGAATTTGTCGATGAAAAAGTTGGTTTATCTAACTATCCATTGTCTGCTTCCGTAGCATGTTCTAAGTTCTGTCACGGTTGTGAAGATGCTTGGGGTATTTTATAAGATACATATTATATAAGAAATGTAAATTGTTGGGAATGATAATACTTGGTTATATCCGATTGCTTTTATATGTGCATTTTTTTTTATATATAAATGTTTAAAACTGGTTTCATAGAGGTTTTATCAATAGTGTAATATATATATAGGAGTTATAGACGTTAAGTGAACAACAAACAATGTGTTTCCTTACTCAAAAATAATGTTCTTTTATACAATTCAATAATATAAAAAAAAAAAAATTAACACCCAACATAGTAAAATAGCAACAGAAATGGCTGAATTGAAGCCATATTTAAGATTTTTTGACAATCTTTCACAACTTTACATTAACCAATATACTCTTGGGATTGTTTTAATAGCAACAAAACTTTATTTGTTTACTTCGTCAGTAGAAAATAGACTGGAAGGCATTGAAAAAACATACACAGGAACAAAAACGTGCGTGTATTTGGATTATTTGTTGTACGAATCACCCAAGCAAATATCTCTTGCTGCTAATTATTTAATTAAAAAGGGGCTAGCAGATAGTTTAAAAGTATTTTTTACAATTATGTCTGAAACTTTGGTAATATGCTCTTCCATTATATATTTTATTTTGGATATTTGGCTAGGCACTTATGCATGTCTTTTCACAGTTGCTGCTGAGGTTACTGTGGATGTAGCAACAAACGCTACCGAAGCAGTAATAAGCGTGAGCAATAAGACAATGCATGCAGTGGCTAAAGATTTAGATATTGGATTAAATGGTTTGAGTGACGGAGTAGATGATTTGATTAAGATTTATGATAAAGTTGAGGATAAAATAAAGCAGATTTTTACATCAAGCACATCCAAAGATCAAACTAATATTTCTAATAAAGTCAAACATCTAAATTTAACAATTTCAAGTTTAAATAATTTTTATATCAATCCTAGTATAAATAGCAAATTGAAGAAATTATCTGGCGAAGTTCCTGATTTTTCAACTTTAAAAAACAAAACTAAACACTGGATAGAGACTCCATTTGAAAAAATAGCTAGTGAATTGAAAAACCAAAACTATTACGAGTTAACTGAGCCTTTAAACTCCAGTCTTAGTTTGAAGCCTTACAAATTGATTTTACCAAATAATAACACCACAGCATCTTTGCAAATTAATTACAATTCTACTTCAATGAAGTGGTGTAAAAAAGAACTAGTTCCTGAAATAAAAAAGTTTATGAAAAAAAGCAAAGAAGATTTAATAACTTTCAAGAAGGTAATTATCATAATAGCCATAATACTTTTTATAGCTTCTTTGGTTCCTGAATTTTACAAAGAATTTTTCTTTTGGAGAAAAATGTCAAGTATGAGAAGTAATTTGGAAGATAAACTGGCATTTGAAAAAAATTCAGAAGAATACAAAGTAAGCAATGGACTGTTTACTAATGATTCATCTCAATTTGATTTTAAAAATACAAAACAAGATTATAAAGAGTTTGAAGAGATAAAAGCAATGCACACAGGAGATGACTTTAATTTAGGTTCTAAGGTACAAGACGCGTATTTGATGACATTCCAAGATTGGCAAATAAACCTTTTAGGTAGGATACCATTTTTAAAAGACTTGATTATCTTCAATAGTAATAATTTAGCAGACAAAAACAACAATTTTGATATGAAAAAATTGAAAATAAACTGGACATTAAAGTATATGTTGAGTAAAAGAACATCACTGTTATTGTTGATATGCATAGCTGGTTACTTCATATGCTTAATCCAGTATTTAATAATACATAGAATAGATGTATTTATTAATACTAAAAACCGTAAAAAACTCAAAATTTTCAAGTTTTTGCTTAAAGATAATAAAATCAAGCAAGTTGTCGACGCCATTGGAAGTAGTCTCGATACATGGCAGGATACCACAAACAATTACATCAAAGGAGTAGAAACAAGAGGAAACAACGAAGTTGTTGTCAAAAACATCGATTACCTAGCCGATAAAGTCAACAAAACTGCTCTGATGATCTACACAGATATAAGCAACACTATAGATACGGCATTCAACCAATCTGTCTTTGATAAACCACTGAAAAACTTGATGAACTGTGTTATCGGAAATAAGCTGCTGAGCATAAGCAAAGGGGCTGTATGGGTCAAAAAAGAAGTACATGTGGATCTACCCAAAATATCGTTGAGCGAAGCATATTCCATATTCAATGCTAACAACTCCACGGGCTACCAAAGCCAGATAATGACGGAAATAACCAGCATAGAAGCCGATATGATCAATGAAATAAATCACATGATTCAATACTACTACAAAGACGTCATCAAATCGGAGTTAATCCTAATTTCAGCCCTGTTTGCTGTATACCTATTCCAGTACGTATCTGCCAAGACCATATTAAAGCTTCACTATGGCTGCTGATATCCTACGAATCCCTTATAACCAAAATACCTCATGTATCTCCGATAAGCTATTTTTCCGTGTAATACGCCTAGGTAAAAATTTTTCCTGGTGCACTGTTTTTTTTTTCACCCTCCAGGGAGTCCTTCTATTTATATTACTGCTGCTTGTTTTGTTTTAATTAAGGGAGGAATATTTTAAAAATACTAGGTTCTAGAACGGATACGTTTTCAGTCTATTATTAATTACAGAACCAGCAAGGCTTTTACGATACATATGAGAATCTTTTCTAAAAATAAAAGTGATTCTAACAATAAAGGCAACGTGAGATCCTTCAGTGTTGGAAATGTCGAAAAGACTACTTATAAAAAACAAGCAATTATCGAAGACGATAATGACTTTTTGAAGCCTCCACCGTCCATGAACGCAGCCATTTCAGAGAAAAAAAGATCATCAAGTTTGACCAATATGATGAGAATTTTAAGTGTCAATACTCCTAACAATGAATCCCCAAAATCGAATAATTCCAGCGACAAAACCTCACCTATTGGTTTCCATAAAGCCATTGATCTAGAAAACCATTCGATCGCACCTGAATTGGTTCCTATTGTAACATTACTATCCGCACAAGCCCACAGAAGATATCATGTTGGTGTGTTTTTATTATATAACGATCTTAACAATGATGGCTTGCCAGGTAGCAGAAAATGGCAGGAACAGTATGCTGTTCTTATAGGTAATCAATTGGCATTATGGAACTCGTCAGATTTGGATGAAACTAATATGAAATTAAACCAAAATACCAAAACACAGCAAGAATTAGCTCATGATTTGTTCAATGTTGCTTCTAAGCCAAAGTACTTAAACTTCATTGATGCCAAGTTTAAGATTCTTGATGGTAAAGACAACACTATCGTTTTATCCACCACTATGAAAAACAGATACTTTATGAAATTCTCGGATAAAAAATCGTTCAACTTATGGCGTTCGGCTTTAAGATTATGTAATTTTGAATACTCATCTTTGCAAGAAGCTTATACAGGTGCATTCTTATCCTCAAAAGGTGCTAAATTATCAGACATCAAGGTTATTTTGGCTGATTCCAAATTCAATTATGAAGATTGGGTATCTGTTAGATTTGGTGCAGGAATGCCTTGGAAGAGATGCTATGCTGTCGTAACTCCTGCTAAGCAATCTTCAAAAAAGAAAAAGAAAAACAACGGTAGCTCATATGGTGAAGTTGTATTTTATGAAAATGAAAAGAAAATCAGCAACAAAAAATATGCAATGGCTACTGTGACCAGTGCAAATTCTATTTTTGCTATTTATCCATCTTCTCCTTTATTAATCGATAATTCTACTATGTTGAAAATAGAAGGTGAAATTGAGTTTATTAATATCAACAATGATAGTAAATCTAAGAAGAGCAGTAAGTTGGAGACCACTAGCAAGCAAGGTGATATTTTCATTATGCCAGAAAAGCACAATGGTGTTCCTGGTTATGATACCATCATCAGATTTTTGGTGCCTATGTTAAATTCTTTCCATTTGTATGGTAGACCAGATAGATTGATCTCTTCCAGAGATGCAACAAACTCTTTATTATTTGGTTTACCTACATTGCCTGAAATTCATTATTTACAAGTTGCTGATTTGTTGCCATTAGCTGAAAGATCAGACAGTAGAAACTGGGGAGATAAGATATGGAAAGATCACATTAAGGAGTTGTTAGCTGGCAAAATCAGAAAAGGATATTCTGGATGTGGGTCTGCCTCTGGTTATTCAGGTGCTGTTATATCAGGTTCTATAACTACCAATGAATTGTTTGGTGGCTCTCCAAGAATGCAACCTATAGCTAGATACCTTTCTGGATCTGAATCTCCTTCAAAGCCAACAAATGCTCAAGAAAGATTAACCTCCAATCCAATACAAAACAATTTCAGTCAAGAGGCCAAAAAAGTTGATATCAATAATGTTTCAGGTACAAGTAAAATGAAGATTAATACCAAAAACATTAATGCTCCTGAAATAAAACAAGAATACAAGACCCCTGTCAATGAAGTACCTAATATGAATATTCCTTCATTCAGCAACAAGGGTTCTCATGAAAAGGAAGTCAAGAAGCCAATCTCTTCACCTTATCATGAATACAAGAAAAGCAGTAGTGTTGAGCAAAAAAAGAGTTCTCCACCTCCAAAGCCTAAGGCTGTTAAACCTGTTGATATTGGTTTTATATCTGGTGCCAATGCGAATGTATTTGCATCTTCTGTACCATATACTACTAAACAACCTGATGTTGAAAAATTGAAATCCAGCAACAAAAACAAATGGGACAGTGTTTCCAGCAATACTTCTATTATAGATTCATATGCCAATTCAAATACCCACAATACTAACTTTGCCATGCCAACTTCTGGGTTAGGTATTGTATCCTCATCCCATACAACTCCAAAAAAAACAGAATTAAAACAAGAGCAAAACTCAGCAGATGATGATGATTATGTTGTAAACACCACTGATGATCCATTAGCTGACTTTTATAAGCTTTCTAGAACCTTGTCCAATTTCAACTCTTTACCTAAACTTGCCAGCAATCAAAGAGAAAGCACTGAAAATGTTACATCAAAGAAGGCCAAGGCTGTTGAGCAAGAACCAAAGTTTTTGCAGCCTGAAATGAGAGATGCTAGTACAGGACAAATGTTTTATGATGCACCAAGTGGAGTGCCAAAACAAACAAATTTGAAGAAATCTCCACAACTTCACAACATGGCTACTTTTACAAAGGAAGAACCAAAGCCTAAGAAGGCCGAACATCACTTGTATCAAAATCCAACAATCAGCAATGCAAATAAATCCATAAAAGTACCACAAGAAAACGCCAACCCTTACTATAAACAGCAACAAGGTGATTTGTATAGCAAGAAGAATGTTAACAGTGTACCACAAATGAGAATTAAAAGTCCAACAGGAATAAATCAATACCCACCAAATGGAGGATATTCACCGGTGCAACAGAACTTCCAACACAACAATGGAGGTTACTCACCAGTGCAACAAAACTTCCAACACAGCAATGGAGGCTATTCACCAGTGCACCAAAACTTCCAACACAACAACGGAGTCTACCCACCGGTGCATCCGAATTTCCATCCAAACAACAACGGAACTCCGCCAGCTCAACAGCATTTCCAACAGAACGGGTACCAACATGGAAATTATTCCCAAATGAATAACAACAGAAATAGACAAGCAAGTCCAACAGTACCCCAACAGCAATATGTTATGCCTTCTGGAATCCCTGTTAAGAAGAAAGTTCCTGTGAGCCAGCAGTACAAAAACGCCAATAACGGTGGTTACTCTCAATTTATGCCTAACTGATATACATATATCATTTGCTATTGTAATACATAGACTATATACTTTTTTTGAAGAAAAATACCCCAAAGAAGAGACTTTGGCCTGTTTAACCAAGCTTCTAATAGCTTCTTCATTTGTCGGAGATAATTACTTCGTTGTAGGTCGCTGTGCTTTCACTGGCGGTATCGTGTTATACTCAGAGGTAGTGCTTAATCTTGTTTTAAACAAGTGAAAACGCAATAAAGTGTTTTTAATCTAGAGGGTTTGAGTATACATTTCTCTTGACTCAACTTACAATCAAATGTTGTAATTTTATGTCAGTCCTAACTCTTATATAGTAACAGAAAACTTCGGATACATCACCAGCAGATCCTGAAACAAGCTTGCAGGTATTTTAGACTCTGCTTTAAATTATAAAACAAGACTTTAGGCTCCAATTTTTTAATGCAGTCGAAGTTTCACGTTGGTATTTCCGACAGGCTTAGGTTCGTATTTTGGACTTCTTTGCACGTCACGTGTGTCTTCATTTTGCTCTTCAGCTTATTTTTACACCTCAGTTAAGTACCGTGTAATATTTTTTATTCAAATTTCAGAGAGGAGAATTTCGCCGGTATACGACGTAGGAGTTAAACATTTTGAAATAATTTAAAAATCATAATTAAACAGAAGAACTAGTATAACCAAAAAAAAAAAAAAAAAGGATTGAAAACTCTATAAACATATACTTTGAAGATGTTTAAAAACACTTTGTTTGCATACAATGCATGTAGACAATGGAGTATGCGATCATTTGCGAACCCACGTATTCACAAAACAAATGGGATGTGGAGGATGTATGGGTCTATGAGAATTAATAGCCATGCACGTTTGACGTATTCTACAAAGACTACAGAGAGCAACAAAAACAAAGAAGGCAAAAGTTCAGAAGGTAAAAGCACCGATAAAGGAAACTTTCGTGAAGAAGCCAAGCGTCTCTTCAAGCTGCTGAGACCAGAGTACAAGTGGATTTCTTTTGCTGTATTTTGTTTGATTCTTCAATCCACAAGTTCGATGTTTGTGCCGAAACTAACAGGTGATCTATTGGATTTATCTAACACTTACATCTTAAAGAACAATTCTTCAGAGGAAGGGGAAAAAGCCTTGAACTATACAGAATCTGGGAGAATGAAGTTTGAATTATGGGGGTTATCAGAAACTCAATTTTTCACAGTTGTTGGTTCTGTTCTTGTAGTAGGATGTTTGAGTAATGCTTTAAGATTGATTATATTGAGAACTACAGGTGAGAGAATTATAGCAAGATTAAGAACACGACTTTTGAATAGAATATTTGAGCAAGATTCTAAGTTCTGGGATGTGAACAAAACCGGTGATATTCTTTCAAGATTAAATTCTGACTGTGTTGTTGTTTCGAGATCATTGACAAATAACATCTCGGATGGTGCTAGATCTTTGTTTCAAGGGGGTATTGGTATTTTCATGATGTTGACTATATCCACCGAATTAGCTGGATCTATTATTTTGTTTTTGACTCCTGCTGTGGTAATATCAAGATTTTTAGGTAAAAGAGCCAAGACAATATCCAAAAAAGTACAAGAGAAAATAGGTGAAATCTTAAAAATCAATGAGTATCAATTAAACAATCAAAATCTAATAAGAAATTACTCTGCTGAAAGAGTTGAGCTTGTTAGATACTCAGATTCCATTAGAAATTTCTACAAAGCTTCTTTAAAGGATGTTATGAATTCTGCATTGGCTCAATCTACTAATCAAATTTTAGGTACTACTTCTTTAGTAGCATGTTTGCTAATAGGTACTAATATGGTTCAACAAGGACACTTAACTGCTGGTGAATTATCTTCCTTTGCCATGTATGCAATTTACTCCGCTAGTGCATTTGCTGGATTATTCAACTTTTACAATGAAATCAACAAAGGTATAGGTTCCTACTCAAGGGTTATTGAGATATACGATGAAAAACCATCTATTTCTCCGTACAAAGGTAAAAAAGATATTTATAAAGCTATAGAAAACTACAATCACAACAATGTAAACAACCAAACACCTATAGTAGAATTCCAAGATGTTAAGTTCAGTTATCCTACAAGAAAAGAAGTTGCCATTTTTAATCATTTGAATTTTAAGATAAACAAGGGTGAAAATATCTGTATAGTAGGTTCTTCAGGTAAAGGAAAGTCATCTCTATTACATTTATTGTTCAGAACTTATGATATAGAGAATGGGACTATAAAGGTTTATAATGAAGATATCAAAAACTTTTCTTTAAGAAAGTATAGAAGACACGTAGGAGTAGTTCCACAAGAACCACCCTTGATATCTGGTTCTATTTTAGACAATATTACGTATGCATTAACAGATTCCAGTAGCAAAAAAAGAAAGTTTACTAAAGAAGAACTTGCCGCTGCCATTGAAAAAGCTAACTGTACTGACTTTATTAACTCCTTCCCCGAAGGTTTGAAGACCAGAGTTAGCAATAAATCCGGGTTATCTGTAGGTCAAAAGCAAAGATTGGCCTTAGCTAGACAATTTTTGAATAATCCTGATATTTTGTTCTTAGACGAATCAACTTCGGCTTTGGATGGTGTCAGTGAAAATATTGTTGTATCCAACATTCAAAAGAGATCTTCTTTGGAAGGAAAAACTACTATCAGTATAGCCCATAGAAAGTCCACAATCAAATTTGCCTCAAGAATTATAGTGTTGGGTGATGATGGAAAAGTTGCTGAAACAGGATCATATGAAGAATTAGTTGCTAAAAAGGATTCCAAGTTGAATGATTTGTTAGCTCATAACATGAACAACTTGTAAATAGATGAATATATAATGAAATGATAAAAAAAAATAAAATAAAAAAATTAATAGTAAAACCAGCTTATAAATTGTTTTTGCACTGATTTTATTGGTCATGTTTATTAGTAATGGTTTAAGTTTTCCGGCAACAAATTCTTTATTGATTCTCTTGATACGACTTTGTTGTCTAATATTTCTAATTCCTCATTGGTGAAGATATATTTTAAGAAAAATGTAACAAAAATGCTAATGATTAAGATGATCGGAAATGCAATTGAAACATAATCCAGCTGAGATATTAGTACTTCTATAACAGCGAGAAATACAGATATCATTGCAAATAGAAACAATTTGGAAGCTTTTACTTGCTCTAAAGAACCTGTTTTGTAATCTGATAATAAAAACAAAATTCTAGCAATTATGGCATTGCCTTGTATCCCACCAATACCCAAAATAAAGAACAGTCCCGAAAGAACACATTGTGGAATTTGATTTAAACATACCAAAAAAGGTCTGCACATACAAACAATCATCAGCAAGCCTTGCATCGAGTTAGTAAATCTTTGTTCAACAACACCTGAGATGTATATATTAGCAGAATCATCAGCATTAACTTCGTCTGTTTTCTTTTCCTTTTTGGCATCCTTATAAATAATCAAAGTTTCAGTGTGTATGAAACTTTGAGGAATCAAGCAGTGGCCAGCAGGTAATCCCAAAATGCCGCATAAAAAGGTGTGTACAGAAAGCAAACAAAAGTCCCAATTATACATGGATTTCTTTTTAAGTTTGTATTCATGACTTTGGGCCATTAAGGATGAAATGTTATGATCAAAAAATAATAAGATCCATACAATTATACCGAAAGGAAGAGCTAAGAAGACATACTTAGCAGAAATACTGTGGTTTACAGCCAGCCATGACGAGTTTCTGGCTTTTGAAGTAGGTTCAAAAGATTTTGAAATATTTAATTTCTCAAAATGAACAAATTTGAAGGCATTTCCAAAGTGGATAACTCCAGACCAAAATATAACAGAAATAAAAATACAATAATCTTTTATTATAATTCTGATTTTATGGTTGAATAATCTTGTTGATGTAATGTTTTTTGCTAATAGTCCAAAAAAGGTCATACACAAGGCAATGGTAATATTGCCAAACCCATCAGCCACATGATCAAGCGTGTCATTTTTGTGAAATGATTCACCAAGCAGTTGACAACCTTTGACAACATAAACAACATTGATGAACAATCCAAAGATATCACAAGGAAACACAGTGACGTATTGGAAAAACGACAAGAAGTTGAAAATGGAACTCAAAAAGGTAAAGATTGCTGACCATAGGTATACCCAAAACATGAATGGGAAAAATTCAAAGCCATCGTCATATTTTGTCTTAGGAATATTAGTTTGCTTATCAACAAAAATGTTATATATGGTGTAGCACAAAATACAACTTGGTGCACTCACACCTACTATACTCAATGGATACCCTGCCAACCCAAACAACAGCCCACTTATTCCCTGAGATAATAAAATTTCGTTTATTCCGTATTGATATGATGTTCGGTTACTTAAGTCCTGAGAAAAGGCTATGGCTGGAAGAAGATTGTTGAAAAATATTTCTATAGTTGAAGGAAGAACCCTATATGAAAGGGCATCTGTCCAATCAGATTTGTAGCTCTTAAATGTAAGTCTGTCTTTCCAATCCTTGTAAATACCAGCACCTATCTTTAGCATTCCTCTGGTTTAATATATGGTTGGTTACTAGTTCTTGTTCATTATTAAAAAAAAAAAAAGAAATTTTAAAATTTAATAAAAATTTGAAACGTTTTTTTTTAAATGGGAAAAAGAATATGCTTGAGGGGTAAAAAAGTAATAATTGCAGAACTAAAAACGGTAACGCATATAATGCATTAACTACAGGAAAGAAATGGCATTTTAAAGAGATCAAACGCATTAAAAAATGAAAAACGACTGAAAGGAGTGTTGACAAAATATATAAATACCAATGCATTCAATTCTTTATTGAACCCATCAAAGCTTTGTAATCTTCTATAAAAAATTCGTACAAGTAGAAGCTAGGCAGGATGGTAAGTCCATGCCATATAGCATGGCTATCTAGCTGTAACCATGGGATGAAGATGTCAAACAGTTCAAAAGACATGCTCAAACTGGTACCTATGACCAAAAGCACAGGCAAAAAGCTGACTTTAAACAAAGATACGTATCTGTTGTTTTTATATGTGTAGTAGTTCCTCACAGCAATGGTGATGAGCATGATGTACTGAAGAACACCAAACAAAATGTTGAATCTCATGTTATATGTGTATGACCAATCAATGTACAATCTAAAAACATGGCTTGTGAAAATCAATAAACATATGGAGAACCCTAATGATCCATATTTTTGGTGTTTGCGTAAATCACCTCCTAACAGAAACCTCATCGTACAGGCATAAAAACCGGATAACACCGTACCTCCAGCAAAGAAGTAATCCAGCTTTTCAGTTAGAATTGTGTCTCTAAAATGAAAGATTGTACTAAAAAACCAAGCTAATGATCCCATTATGCTGACTAGTTTGTAATTGTTGATAAGAAGGTGTCTTTTTTGTAGTTTAAATTTATTTAGCTTTTTATACGCAAGGAAATGCGGAATAAAGTTACCAAGAGAAAACAAAGTGGACCAAAACTCTTGAATGTAAAAAATTCTAACAAACGGCCACTTGCCATGAAATTGAACAATCTTTTCGTCAGTGTTACTCATTCTTGAGGTGATCATGTCTGTTGTTAATTGTTGGCATTGATAATCACACAAAGAGATACAGTCCCAAAAGAGTAATTTATCAATGAAAGAGGGATTCACTTGTGAAAATGTTGGTTTGTATAGATATGAGGAAACATCGACATCTTCATCCATGAGAGATGTTGTATAATCGCAATTGTCCTTTTCACAATGGTATTTACATTGGATCTGTTCAGGATACCAATCCCCTATGGACCCAGACACAGATTTTATGTATATCAGTAAAGTTATTAAGCTGTATTTGAGTAACATGATTTTTGTGCCTTATGAAATGTTATCTTTTTGGTTCATTAACTTGTACTTTTTATTTAAAAAATTTAAAAAATAAACAGAAATACATAATTTTTATTTTTTTAAAAAAAATATCTACAGAGAACGTGGTAGCGTTTGTTATGAATATCATTTATATATATTTTTGATCACTTAATTAACAACTCACGTACATTCACAATCCATGACTTTAGGTCCATACTATTAAACTCCTTTTCTAGTTTGTTTCTGTCTGAAATTGATAAATTATAAGATTTGGACTTCCAATCTGTGATTTTGTTAGTGTTGTTGGTATCTTTTGTTAAAGTTACTGAGTACTTATTTTTAAATTGAAAAACTATACTGTTTCTGATGATTTCTATCTTCAATTGCAAGATTTTACTTATAAGCTCATTTTTGCTGTTTATGGTTTCATTTTCAGCCTTGTGGTCATTCATTAACTGTTTTTTTTCGTTGGTTTTGTTGGCTAGAACAGAGTTTTTTAAGTTTTCTATGTATTCATTGTATTGCTCGCAATTTAGCTTCAAATCGTTAATAGTATTTTGTAGATCTGTTTCAATACTTTCTTGAGTCTTACGTAATTGATCAATTTCATTTTTTTTTGATTCTATTAAATTTTCCAACTCGTTATTCTTGTCCTTGAGCAGCTTTATTTCTATGTCGTCATTATCTTCATTTGAATCAACTTGATTAGAGTTGGAGTTATTTTGGTCATTAATAGAGTATTGATCAATTAAGGCTTTTTTGTTTTGAAAGAGCCTTACTCTTATAAGATCTTTGATTACTTTTTCTTGCAAAAAGTCTATTTTGGTATTTATATCTTTTTGGATATCTTCAAGTTCATTGTCTACGAACGGTTCGCTTTCAAGATTGTTATAGTTCATATGTTGTTGCTTTGGTTATTATGAATGGAATAGAGATGTGTACGCGTTTCTTATGTTTTTCTGTATAAAGCTATTTCGCCTATTTCTTTTTCTTATGGCTGTTAGGCAAAAA
>ERZ794949.418-NODE-418-length-13901-cov-2.693630_pt1 | contig 13901 bp, 11 predicted proteins | sample MGYA00511363_ERZ794949 | MGnify/ENA primary metagenome ERZ794949 (study PRJEB30137, sample SAMN04331402) | food metagenome | isolation source: T1 must sample point D1 replicate B | place: Australia: South Australia ...
TCCTCGGCCCCTGCGGCGACCGACCCGCCCTCGCCCGCCGCTCTCGCCGCCCTCAAGGCGCACAACGACCGCCTCGGCCACGCCAAGGAGGACGTCGCACACCTCTCGGCGCGCGACCTCCTGCGGCGCGACTACAAGGAGTACCTCGTGTCGGGCAGGCGCTACGGCCTGAGCACCGTCCCGCTCGCGCTCTCGACCCTGCTCGACGCCGACCCGTCGGCCTCGCTCGCGCCCGAGGAGCGCGTCGCGCGCCTCGTCGACGCCGTGCGCAGCTGGATGGACGAGCGCGAGCTCGACATGGCCGGCGTCCTGACGAGCTACGTGCACGTCAAGCGCAAGAGCGGCAAGGAGGGCAAGCACCGGCGCGAGCTCGCGCTCGTCTTGCGCGGCGGCGCGGCGCACGCGCACGGGCTGGAGGGCGTCTTCGAGGCGCTCGAGCGCGACGAGGTGCTCGAGCTCAAGGAGTGGAAGGACGCGAGCGTGTACGGCGTCGCCGAGGGCGGGTGGAAGGGCGGCGAGCAGGGCGAGGACCGGTGGCGCATCTGGCAGCAGGGCAACGACCGCGCGACGAGGAAGCAAGTCGCGCCGAGCATGAAGAGCGCCGTCGAGCATGTTGTCGGCGCAGAGGGCAACGAGGCGTAGCTGTACTTTCTCTCGAAGGAGGACCGGGCGGGGCGAGAAACTTAGACGCTCCATTGTTCACTGCACTCGAGCGAGCGAGCTACAGCTAGAACGGGACCCTCGCGCCCAGTCCTCTTCGCTCGGCCTCGTCGACGACGAGCCTCGTGATCGCGACGTCCATGCCGCCGACCCCGACGCACTTGAACAAGCTCCTGCCCGAGCTCCTCAGCTGCTTGACGCGCTCGCTCGTCTCGCTGTCCTCGCGCAGGTCGCCGCTCGCAGGGTCGAGCAGCGCGCCGATCTCTACGAGCTGCGCCGCCGTGACGTGCGCGGCGATGAGCTCGCCGGCTTCAGCGAGGCAGGCCGGCGCCGAGTCGACGAGGAGGGTCGGGATGTGCGGCGCCGTGGGCGAGGTGGGAGAGGGTGCGATGAGGGCGGGAGGGAACTCGCGCATCGAGGGCGTGTACGAGCCGACTGCGGGCGAGAGGTGCCGGGTCAGGGAGGAGCAAAAGGACCGAGTAGGAGAGAGCGAAGGACGCACTCGCGTTGATGTGGACGCCGGGCTTGAGCGCGTCGAGCGAGAAGAGCGGCTCGGTCGAGGGCACGCAGCTGCACGACGGCGAGGGAGGGAAGAGAGCGCAGCGTCAGCTTCGGTCCTGAGAGGCCTGAGCGTGAGAGAGACGAGCCGACGCACGTGCAGATGATGTCGGCGCTCTTGACGGTCTCGTCCGCGTTCTTGCCGGCACAAGCTCGCACGGCAACCTTGTCGAACTCGGCCTGAATGCGGTCAAGGAGCGCTTGCGCTCGAGGCGAGATTGAGCGAACGACGAAAGTGGCCGAGGTGACCGAGGGGAAGAGCTGCAGGATGAGGCCTGCGAAGCCGCGTTGACGTCAGTCTCTAGTTGGCAGCGTGACTGAGAGAGAGAGAGAGAAAGAGAGAGACGCGCGAGCGTGGTAGTAGGCCTGGGTCCCGGAGCCAAAGACGACGAGCGAGGCGGACGACGGGTTGGCGAGGAGCTTGGTCGCGAGGGCCGAGGCGGCACTGCAGGAGCGGCATCTTCGTCAGCCTGTGCCATCGCGGCAGGGAAAAGTGAGAGTGGGACGCACGCAGTCCGGATGCCCGTCAGCTCGGCGGCGTTGACGCAGGCTCGGGTGAGCCCGCTCGACTCGTCGAACAGGAGCGTTGTGGCGGGCAGGCCGGGAATCGAGCAGCTCGGCTTGGGCACGCTCACGACCTTGATGGCTGTCGCAGGACCCTGTGCGGTCGGAGGGAGGCGTGCGTCAGTCCTCGCTGAGCCACACGTTTGGCGAGAAGAGCGAAGGGCGCGAACGCTCGACGTGCGCGAGAGGGGACGCACCTCGGAAGTCGTGAGCCTCGAAGGCATGTACAAGGTCTTGTGCAGCTCTGACTCGGTCGCGACGCGCTGCAGGACGGCGTGCGAGTCAGCTCGGCGAGCCGAAGAGTGCGGTGCGCGAGAGCTGAGAGGGACGGACCTGAGGGTTCTGGATGGCGAGGGCGTCGTCGCCCGGGTTCGAGATGGCGGCCATCGTCTTGCCGAGCATGGTGCACTGCGAGGAAGGGCGCATCAGCGAGGGTGCGGCGAACAAGTGGGGGAGGAGGGAGGAGGAGGAGAGAGGGGACGGACGAACGAGGTGGCAGGGATCGAGGCCGTCACGGCAGCGACGTCGGCGGCCGACAGGACGAGTAAGGACATGTCGGGCTTGGCGGCTCGAGGCTTGAGGCGAGTGCAGACGAGAGAGGCTGGCGAACGGCGAGGCTTGAGAAGAGAGGAGGAGAGGTCGAGCGAGGGAGGCGCGAACGGGTGGCTGCGCGGTTCAGCACGTGCAGAGGTAGCCTGCCGAGGTCGCAGTGCACTCAAGCTAAGCCCAGACTGAGCGGGTGGGAGCAGGACGAGGTGCGCGCCGCGTCCGGTTCGAATTGGCGCGCGGCGGCTCGGCTCTCGCTCCTCGTCCTCGTCCACTCGGCGACTCAGAGCGAGTGCAGCTACTCGAGCCGCCAGCTCCCCCCTCCAGCTCAGACCGACCCCGCCAGCGACCGCCGCAACCATGTGCGTCGAGCCTCGCTCTCCCCCTCCCCCGCCTCATCACCATCCTCCGCTCGACCCTCGCTCTCCTCTCCCGCACAGCCTCGAGAGGGCCTGCAGCTGACCTCGCTGCACTCCACAGGTCCGCCTTCCTCTCGTCCATGGGCATCGGCGCGCGCAGCAGCAACAACGCCCGCAGCCCCTCTCGCCCGCCCGCAGCCAACGCCCCTCCGCCGCCTCAGCCCTCGCAGCCCCAACCAGGCCAGGGCTACTCGAACGCGCCCTTGCCTCGAGGCCAGCCCGCCAACGGCGCCGCCCAGACCGCCAACAAGCAGTCGAGCCCGCTCTACCTGTGCTACCCCTTTGTCAAGGCCGCCCTCGTCAAGGGCAACTTCAAGACCATCGTCGCCCTCCCCAAGTGTGCGTCCATCTCCTCTACAGCGACCTTGAGAGTGAGGGCGGTGAGCTGACCTGCGTCGCGCCATCCCTGCAGACGTCGACGTCAACGAGTGGGTCGCCGTCAACCGTGAGCCTTCCCTCTCCCCCTCCTCGTCTCTCGCGCGCACGTCACGCCGACGGCTGACGCTCTCGCTCTCCTTGCAGTCGTCGACTTGTTCAACAACCTCAACCTGTTCTACGCCGTCGTCACCGAGTTCTGCACCGTCGAGAACAACCCGACCATGTCGGCCGGACCCGGGTGCGTCTCGCTCCCCCTCGTCGTCGGCAAACCTTGCCCTCGAGCGACTCGCTGACCCTCTCCCACCTTCTCGCACCCAGCATGGACTACACGTGGATCGACGCGAGCCGCAAGCGGGTCAAGCTCCCCGCGCCGCAGTACATCGACTACGTCCTCACCTGGGTCGAGGGCCTGATCAAGGACGAGGCCGTCTTTCCGACCAAGGCCGGGCGCGAGTTCTCGCCCAACTTTCCCTCGGTCGCGCGCCACATCTACACGCAGCTCCTGCGCATCTTTGCGCACCTGTACCACGCCCACTACGAGGTCTACCTGCACCTGAGCATGGAGGGCCACCTCAACAGCCTCTTTGCGCACTTCCTCACGTTTGGGCGCGAGTTTGACCTCCTCGAGCCCAAGGAGTGCCGTGCGCCAAAGGAGGGCTGGCCGTTCGTCATCGGCGATCTCATGGACGTGCGTCCCGGACCCGTCCTCTCCTCTTCGCCCGGCAGCGCGCGCGTGCTTTGCCCGACCTTGTTGTCCTCGATGGTCGCTGACTCTCACCTTCTTGCCTCGCAGGCATGGCGCGGTCTCGGCATCCTCGAGCCCTGAGGCGGTCTCGCCTCTCGCTCGCCGTCGCCGCTCGGCAGGCAGGTCCTGCTTGCGCGCTCGTTCCCAGCGCGTCTCTCTCTTTCTCTCTCACGAGTTCTCGAACGTCGCTGACCTCGCGCTTACCGCCCGCAGCCTCTCGCACCGCTTCACGCCGCTACCGCATCCCCTCTCGTCTCCCTCGCTCCCCGCCGCACTCGTAGCATGCCCTCCCTCTGTCACGCCCGCTCGTTCACGTCGCTGTATTTCCATGCCTTCGTTCTCTTGGTATCGGCGAACTCGAGAGCGGCTGAAAAAGCTGAGTCGAACTCTGCGCGCGGCCGCCGTCGACAACCTGTGCGGTCCTCCGCCCGACCCTGGTCAGCTCGTCCTCGCTTTTCAGCGCAGCCGCAGAGAGCTTCCGCGCGCGCATACTCGGAGCATGGTGCGTCCCTAGTCGCCGCTGATGCAGCTCGTGACGCAGCAGGCTGACGGCTTGCCCCTCGCTCTCCCTCTCCTCCTCGTCGCCTCTCCGCTCGGCCGGCCCTGGTCCCGCCTCATCGCCGTCTCGCCCTCGTTCAACCCCGGTGTGCTCGCCGTGGCGGTGCAGGCAGAAGAAGCAGCGCCTGCATGTGGCTCGGGCTCGCCCTACGACGGCAACCTCGGCCTGCGCGTCGGCGCCATCTTCCTCATCCTCGTGCGTCCCCTCTCGCCCCCTCGCCGCCCCCGATCGCTCGAGCTGACCCTCCCGACTCGCTCCCACAGGTCACGAGCGGCTGCGGCACCCTCTTCCCGGTGCGCTGGGCTCCCTCTCGGCCTCTCCGCTCGACGACAGAGCTGACCTCTTTCGCAACAGGTCCTCGCCCGCCGAACGCGGTTGCGCATCAGCGAGTACGTGTACAACAGCTTCAAGTACTTCGGCAGCGGTGTCATCATCGCCACGGCCTTCATCCATGTGCGTCCGCCCCCGCCCCCTCGACCCTCGACGAGGAGAGCTCGCGAGCTGACCTCGGCCTCTTTCGCTCGCCCGCAGCTTCTCGCACCAGCGTTCGACGCTCTCGGCAGCGACTGCCTGACTGGCGCATGGACTGGTGCGTCTCTGACTGGCCTGACCTCGCTCTGCACGTTCGCAGCACTGACCCCGAGCCTGCCTCTCCCTCGCCCGCAGAGTACGACTGGGCACCGGCAATCGCCATGGCCTCGGTCTTCGGCATCTTCCTCCTCGAGCTCATCGCGACGCGCATGGGCCGCTCGTTCCTCCAGAAGCGCGGCCTCAAGGAGCACGACCCGCACAAGGTTCGTGGCAACGACGCCGTCGGGCACACCGGGCACGGCACGCACGCGCCGCCGAGCGGGACGGCGACGGGCCTGGCCAGTGCGGGCGCGGCGCCGGCTCTCGCAGGCGCGGCGGGCGACAGCATCGAGACGGTCAAGAGCCGGGACGCGGTCGTGCAGCAGCATCAGCAGGGCGACCTCGAGTCGGGCTCAGAGGGCAAGCCGCACGGGCACGGGCACGGGCACGATGGCGAGGACGACGACGACGAGCTGCAGGAGAGCGCGGTGGCGCAGATCATCGGCGTCGCGATTCTCGAGGCGGGCGTCCTCTTCCACTCGTGCGTCGTCCCTTCTCTCCTTGCTTCCTCCCTTCTGCACCTGTCTCTCTCTCTTCGAGGGTGCGCCCGATGCTGACTCTCAGTCTGCAGATTCGTCATCGGGCTCACGCTCGCCGTCAGCGACAACCTCGGCCCGCTCCTCGCCGTCCTCACCTTCCACCAGACGTTCGAGGGCATCGGTCTCGGCAGCCGTCTCTCGGTTCTCCCGCTGCCACGCAAGTACAACTACGGTGCGTCCTGTCTCCTTTTCTTCGTCGCCCTCGACGACGAACCGGCGCTGATGCACGTCTCGCCGCAGTGCCAATCGTCGCCGCGCTCGTCTACGCCTGCACGACTCCTCTCGGCATCGCCGTCGGCCTCGGCATCCGCACGACGTACAACCCCGAGTCGGCCGTCGCAAGCATCGTCGCCGGCACGCTCGACGCGACCTCGGCGGGCATCCTCCTCTGGGCCGGCCTGGTCGAGTGCCTCGCGCACGACTTTGTCTTCTCGGCTGCGAGTGCGTCTCTCTCCTCCTTTCCTCTCGACCATGCATTTCGACGGCGTGCTGACGTTCTCGCTCTCTTGCGCGCGCAGTGGCCGAAGCGTCCAACGGCGAGGTATCGTTCGCCGTTTTCTTCCTCCTTCTCGGCGCGGGCTTGATGGCGCTCCTCGGCCGGTGGGCATAGACTCTCTCCCTTCTCCCCTCGGCATACCTCGCCCGTCGATATCCTGTTTGTAGATCAGCTGCATCGCGCGAGAGGAGGAGGAGCTGCAACACCTCGCATCCAGCAGCGCGCGCTCGCCCGAGAGACTCCTGCTTTGGGGCACGAGTGTCGATGAGGAGTTACAAACGGCCTCTCGGAACGAAACTGGCCTAGCAGAGCAGTCGCCTCGTTGTGTTTGCGCGCTTGAGCTGCTGGTCGGCGCGAGCGGGGAGCCGGCGCCTCGTCCCTCCCGCCTCGACCACCTCGTCGCACCGAGCGGGGCATCGCTGCCCCCAGAAGACGCAGCAGTACCACTGCAGAGCTCTCGACATGGCCGACGAGCCCTCTTCGTTGGTGCGTCGCCTGCCCGCAACGTACACCCTATGCGCTGCGCGAGGAGCTGACTTGCTCGGCCCGCTCCTCCCGCCCGCCCGCACCGCCCTCCTCTTTGCCTCGCGCAGACAAGCTCCTCGATTTCCGCCTGCACGACAACGAGGGCCTGGCGCCGCAAGAAGCGTGGGCCAACCCGAAGCACCGTTGGGAGATCCGCTTCCTCGTCTCGTGCGTCCGCCTCCCTCTTCTAGCCCGGCGCGTACAGTCGAGCCGGCCTTGACATGGTTCCCTGCGCGCAGCTGGGTCAACTACGGCCCCCAGGAGTACGTCAAGCTGTCTCAGGCCTCCTGTCCAGATCACGCGCGCTGGATGGGGCTGATCCCGCTCTCCTCCTCGTCCCGCCCGCAGCAACTCCTGGGAACCGCGCGAGATGTTCGGCACGTGGCCCGACTCGTACGACCAGAACATCGCCGCCATCGAGGCGGCCGACCCGTCGCACCGCACCCTCGCAGCTCTCGAGCGGGAGGTCAAGCGGCTCAACTCGCGGTGGCGCAAGAAGGAGAAGGAGCGCGAGCACGAGGAGCGCAAGGAGCGCAAGGGCAAGTCGGTCAAGGGCAAAGGTAAGAAGGAGAAGGGCAAGGCGCGCAAGGACGACGGCAAGGGCAAGAGCCAGGCGCAGGAGCTCGAGGTCGGCAAGGCGGACGACCCGAAGAAGACCAAGCAGGTGCGTCCAACCGTCTCTCTTCCTTCTCTCGTGCTCCCTCGGAGCTGATACAGCTGTGCGCGCTCGCAGAAGCGCACCACGTCAAGCGCGTCTCGCGCCGGCTCGGCCGCGTCGAGCTCGACCTTAGCCGGCAGTCCCGCCGGCCTGCACGCTCCGAGGACCCGACACACCCGCCGATCGATTGCCGAGAACGACATCGACCCGCACGCCTGGCACGAGTACCTCGAGACCAACGCGCCGTCGGACCTGCGCAAGCTCCGCCGCACGCCGTCGCCCGAGCGCGACGAGAACGGCCGCCTCGTCTCGCCGCCGCCCAGCAGCGAGCGCGGCGACAGCGTCGGTGCGCGCACGGCGAGCGGTAGGGCCGGGCCCGGCATCGTCGGCGCGAGCGGCGAGGACGTCGAGATGGGCGAGTCGGCGGCGGTGACGCAGGACCGAGCCGCGGTCGGTCCCACCGCCCAGGCGGCCGGCGCGCTCGGCCAGCCTCGCTCGACTGTTGTTGTCGGCGGGTTCGCCGGCAGCGGCGGCGGCGAGAGCGACGACGACGAGGCGGCGAGCGCGCCAACCGGCGCCTCGACCGCCGAGGTCAGCGGCTTCGCAAAGGCCGAGAGCGACAGCGACGACGACGGCCCGGGCCCCTACTTCCCGCCGCTCGCGCCGCTCGCACCGCTCGCACCGTCGCAGTCGCAGCCGGCGAGCGCGCAGCCGGCGCAGGGCCAGGTCGCGCCCTCCGCCGACTCGTCGCACGACCTCAAGCCCGACATCACGTCGCGCCTCCTCGACGCCCAGCGCACGATGGGCACGGCTGCGACGACATCGTGCTCGGCAGGCGCGATGTCAACGCACGAGGTCGTCGCGTCGAGGTTCGGCGGCGAGGGCTACGGCGCGACCGTGTCTGCGGCAACGGCGTCGGCCGCCGGCGGGCAGCACGGCGGCTTTGCGGCCGACAGCGGCAGCAGCGACGAGGAGCCGCTCGCCGACGTCGTCGCTGCCCGACTCGCGCTGCAGGAGCTCGCGAGCGCGCGCGCAGTCGGCGAGGACGACAAGCCGCCCGAGTCGGTCCACCGCCGCGCCGCGCCTCGAGTCTGGGCCGGCGACAGCGACGACGACGATGACGCTCTCGTCGTCGACGAGCCTGCGGCGCCCGCAGCTGCGCTCCCCTCGACGGCGACTGCGGCGGCGGCGGCGGCGGCTCAGCCCGCTCAACCTTTGGGCGGCTTTGCCCACAGCAGCGACGAGGACGATCCCGTCACGCTGTCACCTCCTCCGCCCGCCATCTCGACGCAGCAGCAGCAGCAGCAGCAGCGCGTCGCCTCGAGCAGAGCCTCGTCCGCCCAAGCGGCTGAGCGGCGCCCGTCGAGGCCGTCTCTCGGCGTCGGCGCACCGCCCTCGAGGGCCGACCAGCCCGAGCTCGCCGGCCCTTCTTCGTCACGGAGAGCCAGTACGAGTCGGCGTCCGTCGCCGACGCTCGACGAGCCGAGTCGCCCCCGACCCCTCAAGAGGGTCCGGCCGAGCGTCTGCGACGAGACGCACGGTGCGAGCGTCGTCGGCACCGGCGCCAGCTCCCGCGACACGTCGCCGCCGAGCACCTCGCGAGCGCAGCAGCTCAAGCGCCTCAAGATCGGCAGGGTCGGCCCGCCTCCTCCCCCTCCTCCTCCACCTCCTCCCCCTCCGGCCGCGCCCTCTCCCGCCCCCTCTGCGGCCGCCAGCTCGGCCAAGTCGCCCATCGTGCTGGCCGGCAACGACCGCGCTCCTCACGCGTCGGCCGTGTCGAGCGAGACGTCGTCGCTCGGCAGCGGCGCTCAGGCCCGCAAGGTCCTCGACCCGTTCAACCACGGCGTCCAGCGCGCCAAGAGCTCCAACGGCTACGTCATCCTCAACGGCAACCTCCTGCGCGAGAAGAAGCTGTCGACGCTCCTCGCGCCCGGCGGCTCGGTGCGCTGGCCGTCCGACGTCGAGAGCGAGGTCGACCGGATCCGCCACCTGTGGGGCATCCGGACGCCGAGCGGGCCGATCAACGGCGTCTACGACTTCGACGGCGCTATGCACCTCGACGGCGAGCCGCGCAAGGTCTACATCGCCTCGCCGCCGAGCGAGAACCTCGCCGGGCGCGACAAGAGCGCTCGAGCCCACCTCAACGACTACGCGGCGCTCCAGCTCGTCCTGTCGAGCATCCAGGGCGTCAAGCAGGCCGACTCGGCGCGCGAGTCGGTGACGGCCGTCTTCGTCCACGCCACCGAGCTCGGCAAGGTCGGCCTCTTCCCGGACGGCCTTCTCCACCTCGAGCGCTACCGCATGGTCGAGAACGCCATCTACCTGGTCTACGGCACGGGCGAGGACCACAAAAGGGCGATGCGCCCATTTTGGCACCCCAGTGCGTCTTCCACGTCCTCGTCGTCGTCGTCCCTGCCCCGCTCGAGCCTTCTGACGCCGACACCCCCGCCCGCAGTCACCGCCTGGACCTTCACGCCCGCCGCCTTCCGCCTCAACCCGGCCCGCATCTCGGCCCTCGTCGAGCGCGCGCCCGACGTGTACTCGGACCTCGGGTACCGCAGCCAGTTCCCCTGGGTGCCGTCGCAGTACCTCCTCCGCGGCGGCGCGTTCGGGCCCGCCGAGGACGTCGTCGGCCCCGAGCCTCGTCTCCCTACAGATGAACAGTGCGTGCTGCCCTCCTCGGTCCTGCTCGAGAGCCTGAGCTGATGCCTGACTCGCTCGCTCGCAGCTCCGCCTTGACCGTCCAGCTGCACTCGCTCGCGATCGAGGGCAAGCTCGCCATCTCGACCGTCGCGCCCTGCAGCCAAAAATCGCGCAAGTGGCTCGGCTTCCCGGACCCGGACGACGGGCCTGCGTACGGCGACCGGTCGTGGAGCCTGATCGACAAGTGGTACCCGCCGTCGCGTTGCCACGTCGACCTCGCCGAGCTGCAGCGGTACGTGTGCGCCTGGAGGTGCGACTACACGCAGGTGTGCGCTCCACGTTCCTCATGTCCTGCTCTCGATGCGGCGTGCCGTCGAGGAGCCAGAGCTGACCCTCTTCGCCTCCTCGTCGTCCGCCCGCAGCCGCCGATGGCTCATCATCGCTACGCCCGACGAGATGGCGACGTGCGCAGCCCTCGATGGAGTGCGTGACTCTCTCTCGCTCTTGGCCGTGCATGTCGCTGCGGGCGCTGACCTCGTCGCTTCGAGCAGATCTACATCTTGCCGGTCGCCGCCGCCGAGCAGGCTCTCGGTTGAATTTCCGCCGTCCCTCTTTCCTAGTCCCCGTCCCTTTCTCTCGTTCCTTGAGTACTCTCTGTTGTTCGCTTTCCTCTACGCAATGCAGCCTGCGCGCGCTTCGCTTTCTTGATTTTTCCCCACTTGGCGTCGCACTTCGGCTCGGCACGGCTCGCCGACTTGGCCTCGCTCTTCGTCCCTCTCCTTCCAGCCGCCACCTCTCTCGCTCGCGCACCGACTCCGAGATGAGCCTCTACACGCCTACTCGCCTCCTCGGCACCACCGCACGCGCTGTCGCCCGCCCACGAGCCGTCGCTCAGCCCGCACCCGCCTCGAGGCGGGTTGCCGTCGCTCGCGCTTACTCCGGCTATGCGGCGCACCTGACTGGGCTCACGGAGGACCAGCTCGAGGTGCGTGACTGCTCACTACTCGCACGTTGCTCGGAGCGCAAGCTGACTCGAGCCCGCGCAACAGCTCCGCGAGTCGGTCGCCTCGTTCGCCCAGAAGGAGATCGCGCCCATCGCCGCCCAGACCGACAAGGACAACGCGTTCCCGCTCGACCTGTGGAAGAAGCTCGGCGACATGGGCCTGCTCGGCATCACGGTCCCGGAGGCGGACGGCGGGCTCGGCAAAGGCGTGCGTCCACTCCTGCTTCGTCTCCCTCAGCTCCTGGCTTTCTTGCTGACGCTACACCCCCTCCTGCAGTACCTCGACCACCTCGTCGTTATGGAAGAGCTGTCGCGCGCGTCTGGGTCGATCGCGCTTTCGTACGGTGCACAGTGCGTCCCCTTACCCCTCCTCGACGCTCGACCGCCCCAGCTGACCCCGTCCTTTCCCCCCTGCAGCTCCAACCTCTGCATCAACCAGCTCAACCGTCACGGAACCGAGGAGCAGAAGAACAAGTACCTGCCCGGCCTCCTGAGCGGCGACTCGGTCGGCTCGCTCGCCATGAGCGAGACTGGGTCCGGCAGCGACGTCGTCTCGATGCGGCTGCGCGCCGAGAAGACGACGCGCGACGGCGAGGAGGGCTACGTCCTCAATGGCCAGAAGATGTGGATCACGAACGGGCCCGACGCCGACGTGCTCCTCGTCTACGCCAAGACGGGCGAGGGGTCCAAGGGCATCACGACCTTCATGTGCGTCTCTCTCTCTCTCACCACTCTTGCCTCGGCCCGCTCTCTCGCTCACTCGAGCACTACAGCGTCGAGAAGGGCTTCGACGGCTTCTCGACCGCGCAGAAGCTCGACAAGCTCGGCATGCGCGGCAGCAATACGTGCGAGGTGCGTCCCTCCTCCTCCTCGACGGCCTGCACCTCGTTCTCGAGCTGACTCTCCCTCTGCACGCTCGCAGCTCGTCTTCGAGGACTGCTTCATCCCCTCGAGCCAGGTGCTCGGCAAGCTCAACCGCGGCGCCGCCGTCCTCATGTCGGGTCTCGACCTCGAGCGCATCGTCCTGAGCGGCGGGCCTCTCGGCCTGATGCAGGCAGCGTTCGACGTGCGTCCTCTCCCTCTCCCTCAGACCGTCACCTGCGAGCGTGCTGTCGCTGACGATGTCGCCCTGCTCGCAGTACGCCATGCCGTACGTGCACGACCGCAAGCAGTTTGGCGAGCCCGTCGCGCACTTCCAGCTCATGCAGGGCAAGATCGCCGACATGTTCACCAAGGTCTCGGCTTCGAGGGCCTACCTGTACAGCGTCGCGCGAGGTGCGTCGTCCATCCTCCCGCTCGGGCCTCGTCGTCGGTCACTCGAGGTCGTTCGCTGACTCGTGCTCTCTCCCTCGCAGCTTGTGACGCCGGTCATGTCTCGAGGAGGGTACGTCGTCACCTTGTGCTCGCTCATGGGCGTCGAGCTGACTCTCTTGCTCGACTTTGCGCGCAGGATTGCGCCGGCGCCATCCTCTACTCGTCCGACCGGGCGACCGAGGTCTGCCTCGAGGCGCTCCAGATGCTCGGGTGCGTGCGACGCTCCTCTTCGGCTTCAGATGACCTCGTCTTGAGATCCGGGCTGACGAGGCGACGGCGTGCAGCGGCAACGGCTACACGCACGACTACGAGGTCAACCGCTTCCTGCGCGACGCCCTCCTGTACAAGGTGGGCGCAGGCACGCAGGAGATCCGCAGGATGCTCATCGGGAGGGAGTTCAGTGCGTCGTCTCTCCCTCTCCTCCCCTCTCCCGCGCTCGAGCAGCCGAGGATCTTTCGCGCGAGGCGGGGAGCGCTCGGGGCCTGCCTCGTCGATGCCAGCAGGACTTGGACACCTGCCTGCGTTCGTGCTCTGCGGTGTGCTCATGCCCGACCCTTTGCACCCCGCAGACAACGACTTTGCGTCGGCATGAGCAGGAGAGGAGGCGGAGCGGGAGAGGAGAAGGAGAGGTCGGTGCGCCGTCCACCCGATTGTATAACTTGTTGGCGCAGCACCTTGGAACGAGCATACAGGGCGCTGCCAGGCTGTACTGAGCGAGCTGGGGCTGCGCAGAGTCGAGAGAGGGCGCGCCGCCTCGACTCGGCCGGCGGCGGCCGACGACGAGGGAGCAAGCACCGCTCTCGCTCACCCCAAGCAGCGCTCACCCGCCAGACGCGCTCGTACACCTCGACTACCCAGCTGCACGACCTCGCTGCGCCTCCTGCCGAGCCACGGCGGCCCTCCCTCAGCTCGCCTCGTCCCTCATCTCCCCACTTCGCCAACCAGCCTCCTCCCTCCACCAACACCCCTCGCCCGGCCATGGAGAGCGCAGCACAGGTCGCCTGTGCTACCCTCGGCCTCTTCATCCTCGACCGCTTCGAGTGGCGCACTCTGGGCGACGACGGTTCGGTCCAGTCGACCAAGCGCGAGGACGACATCATCGGCGGCGGCGGCACGTACGCCATCCTGGGCGCGCGCATGTGGCTGCCGGCCCAGCGAGTTGGGATCGTCGTCGATAGGGGCAGTGACTGGCCGGACAAGGTCGAGCAGGAGCTCAAGGCGTACGGCGAGGACATGTGGGAATTTCGCGACAAGCCCGAGGAGCCGACGACGCGAGCGCTGAACCTGTACACGGGCGAGCATCGAGGTGCGTGAGCCCCACTCTCCGTCCCGAGCGCCGAGCGCTCGCCGCTGACCTCCCCTCCGCTCCGACCCGCTCGCAGACTTCCAGTACCTCACCCCGCGCAAGCGCCTCGAGCCCAAGGACCTCCCGCCTCGACTGCGCACCGCCGAGTACCTGCACTTTGTGTGCTCGCCGACCCGCTCCCTCGTCATCGCCTCGCAGCTCTCGCCCGCCTTCTCGCCCTCGCTCGTGTACGAGCCCATCCCGGACCGCTGCGTCCCCGCCGAGCTGCCCGCCCTGCGCGAGGTCCTCCCGCGCGTCGACGTGTTCAGCCCGAACCACGAGGAGGCGGCCGCCTTCTTCGGCATCAGCGCCGACGAGG
>ERZ794949.419-NODE-419-length-13870-cov-3.573218_pt1 | contig 13870 bp, 7 predicted proteins | sample MGYA00511363_ERZ794949 | MGnify/ENA primary metagenome ERZ794949 (study PRJEB30137, sample SAMN04331402) | food metagenome | isolation source: T1 must sample point D1 replicate B | place: Australia: South Australia ...
TGGTGGCAAAATCATTGGCCGTGCCCAGCGGTAATATGCCAAGGATCGGGCGCTCTGCAGAGGGCAGTCGGGCCAGACCGCTGACAATTTCGTTAATAGTGCCATCACCCCCCCCGGCAATCACGGTATGAACAGATAATTCCCGGGCTTCCTGCAGGTAACGTGCGGCATCCCCTGGCTCCCAGGTGACGCGAACTGCAATAGTGTAGCCTTCGGAACGAAGGTCCTGTATCGCCTGCCGGAGAACATCGTTACCGGCGCTTTTTCCGTTAAGGATCGCCAATACATTGTACGTATTTGCCATCAGTACTTCCTGCTGTTCAAACTAAGATGGGGGAAGGTATAGCATAAAACGGCGTAACATCGCACGGTGAGAAAGGCTGAAAAAGAACACCCGCCAGGGGGGCCGGGCGGGTGAATAAGATGTTGTCTGAGGTTATCAGAGCATCAATACTCTTCGTTATAATGGAGCCATACTAGCGGATAGCCTGCCCCTTCGTTGTGATCGGATTCTCAAACGCGCGCAGTTATACTTTTTCAGTCCCCATAGGGGCCTGAGTGGTGGCGCCCGTCGGTAAATTACGCAGCAGCAGGGCGAAATCCAGTTCGAGCTCCTCCGGGACTTCCAGCCAGACTTTATGGCCGTCGCCCGGGGCGACCTCGACCGGCTGGCCTTTACCGTTTTGCAGGGCCTGTAGCGTAAACGTCAGGTTGCCTGCCGGGGTCATGATTTCTAACGAGTCGTTCAGTAAAAACTTATTTTTAACCGCCACTTCCGCCAGATTTCCCCGGCGCTGACCGGTAAAGTCGCCGACAAACTGCTGGCGATCAGAGGCAGAATACCCCTGCTGATAGTTCTGATAGCTGTCATGGGTATGACGGCGCAGGAAGCCTTCGGTATAACCGCGATGGGCCAGCCCCTCAAGGGTGTTTAACAGATCGGGGTCAAAGGGTTTACCTGCCGCGGCATCATCGATGGCCCGGCGATAGACCTGAGCAGTTCTTGCGCAGTAGTAGAAAGACTTGGTCCGGCCCTCGATTTTCAGTGAGTGCACACCGGCCTGACTCAGTCGCTCTACGTGTGCGACTGCCCGCAGGTCTTTGGAGTTCATGATATACGTACCATGCTCGTCTTCAAACGCACTCATGGGCTCTTCAGGGCGCATTTTTTCACTCAGCAGAAAAACTTTATCGGTGGCAGGGCCTTGTCCGAGTGTCGGTTCGAGGGTGGTCACCGGGATCGGGTCGTATTTTTCTACGATATTCCCGTTCTGGTCTTCTTTCCCTTCCTCGACTTTATAATCCCAGCGGCAGGCATTGGTACAGGTACCCTGATTCGGGTCCCGTTTATTCAGATATCCGGACAGCAGGCAGCGTCCGGAATAGGCCATGCACAGGGCACCATGGACAAAAACCTCAATTTCCATCTCCGGCACCTGCTGACGGATCTCTTCTATCTCTTCCAGAGAAAGTTCGCGCGACAGAATAACGCGGGTCAGCCCCATCTGTTTCCAGAACTTCACGGTGGCCCAGTTGACGGCATTCGCCTGCACGGAAAGATGAACAGGCATCTGCGGGAAGGCTTCTCTGACCAGCATAATCAGCCCCGGATCCGACATAATTAATGCATCCGGTTGCATATCAATGACCGGCTGCAGGTCACGGATAAAAGTCTTCAGCTTGGCATTATGGGGGGCAATGTTGACCACCACGTAAAATTTCTTCCCGAGCTGATGGGCTTCGTTGATCCCCTGTTGCAGGTTTTCATGGCTGAATTCATTGTTACGTACCCGTAAGCTATAGCGTGGCTGGCCGGCGTATACGGCATCTGCACCGTAAGCGAAGGCATAACGCATATTCTTCAGGGTACCTGCGGGGGACAGAAGTTCTGGCTTAAACATGGTCACTCTCATTTCTGATGTCAGGTCAGTGCACTCGGCGAGCGCATCAGGGCTCAGCAAGACAACCCTACAAAAAGAAGGGGATTGTAGTGAGGGAATATCGGGTTGTAAATCTTTCTGTATGAACGGCCGTCTGGCCGTCATCTCAGAGCAGGCGGCTGCGCTGACCTTCCCAGCGGTAACCCAGGCCGTAGACCGCACGGATAAACGTCTGTTCCTGATCCTGTGTTTCCAGTTTACGACGGAGATTTTTTATGTGACTGTCGATGGTCCGGTCGGCCACCACCCGGTAATCGTCATAGAGCAGATCAAGCAGTTGTTCACGGGTGAACACCTTCCCCGGTTCCTGTGACAGAGCCGTCAGTAACCGGAATTCAGCCGGTGTCAGCTCGACAGGTTGACCGTCCCAGCGGGCACGAAATCGCCCTTTATCAATTTCCAGTCGGGCAGAGACCTCGACGGACTCTTCAGCGACGCGCAGACAGCGACGCAGGATAATCTTCACTCTGGCGACCACTTCCCTCGGGCTGAAAGGTTTACAGACATAATCATCCGCACCGATTTCCAGCCCCAGTAAACGGTCTATTTCTTCGCTGCGGGCGGTCAGCATAATCACAGGCAGATCCGAGAACTGGCGAAGTTCGCGACAGACCGACAGTCCGTCTTTGCCCGGCAGCATCAAATCCAGGATCAACAGGTCCGGCGGCGTGGCTTTTACCTGCGGGATCACGTCATCGCCGCGGCTGACGACATGGGTACGGTAACCGGCGGCCTGTAAATAATCGACCAGCAGCATGGCCAGTTTTGGCTCATCCTCAACAATCATCACCCGTGGAGAAAGGGTAGGTTCTGTCATATGTTTTGCTCACCTGTCATCAATGGCAACCTGACGAGGATAGTAACACCTCCGGCCCCGGAATGCTGGCAGTCAATGGTGCCCTGATGTGCGTCTGTGATGGCCCGGCAGATAGCCAGTCCCAGACCGGACCCTCCGCTTGCGCGGTTACGGGAGTCTTCAGCCCGGTAAAACCGGTCAAAAATATGTTGCTGCTGTTCATCACTGATGCCGGGCGCACTATCACTGAAAGATAACTGAAGGTCGTCCTGCCGTTGTTGCAGAGTGACCACCAGGCTGCCGCCGGAACGGGTATAACGCAGGCTGTTCTCCAACAGGTTATGGCATAACTGACTCAGCCTGCCGATGTCACCGACGCAGGGGGCGGTGGGCGGTAACTGAAAGTGCAGCGACAGGCCGGCATCGCGGAATCGCTGTACATAGGTGGCGCAGACACTTTCTGTCAGCTCGCTCAGGCACAGGGGCTGCATCTGATAACGTAGCGCCCCTGCATCAGAAAGTGCCAGTTGATGCAGGTCATCGACCAGTTTTTTCAGGGTCATCACTTCACTTTGTAACGAGGTGACGGCGGCCGGAGTCAGGTGGCGAACCCCGTCCTGGATAGCTTCAAGTTCCCCCTGCAGGATGGCCAGCGGCGTGCGTAGCTCATGGGAGATGTCCGCCATAAACGCCCGGCGATTGGTTTCATTTTTTTCCAGTGACTCAGCCAGTTGATTAAAATCGCGGGCCAGTTGGCCCAGTTCATCATCGCTGGTCACCCTGACCCGGGTTGCCAGTTGACCTGCCGCCAGCTGGTGGGTACCGCTAACCAGCCGTTTCACCGGGGCCAGCAGTTCGCGCGAAAGGCGCCAGGTCACGATGGCAGCCAGCAACGTTGTCAGAGCCGCGATGAGCCAGCTGGCCCGTTTTTGCTGATGGTCAAAGTTGATATCCGTGCTGCGTGTCAGTTGCTCCGGGGGAGAACCAATGACCCAACCGGCTACTCGTCCCTCCGGGGTGGTGATCGGATGTTCAACCCGCTGAACCGGTAGTTTTTTTCGTGGTCCGATCAGCACATGGTATTGACTATCCACAATCCAGAATGGGGTACGCCAGCCAGGCGAGGGGAAGTTATCCCGCGGCTGACTTTGTTCCAGCGAGTGCAGCAGGGTGTAGATGATCCGGTTATTCTTCTGCAGAAAAGTCCAGTTCCCGTGCTGCTGATATTGCTCGGCCAGGGCATCGCTTAACAGGTTCAGGCGTTGTTCATTACTCTCACGGATATAATCGACAAACCCGTGCTCGAAGCTCATACGCATCGCCCAGTGCATGACTACCAGTACCAGCAGACAGCTACCGAAAATAGTCATAAACAGCTTCGCCCGGATGTTCACCCGCCAGTGCAGTTTCATGATTTCCGATGCCCTTTGTTTAACAGCGTATTACGGCTGAGGTCTTCAGGGACGAACCAGAAGACTATGATCGGTAGCCAGAGGAATAATCCGATCAGCAGCCAGGCCATGCTGAATGTCTGACGCAGGGCGGCAGTATCGGCGAGGGCCGCATGCCCTGAGCTTGCCAGCAGTAACCCTGCCAGGGTGACGCCGGTACTCATAGATAACTGCATCACCATCGAAAGCAAACTGTTTCCTGAAGAGGCCAGAGTGTCCGGTAGCTCTTTCAGGGTCAGGGTATTCATGGTCGTAAAACGGACCGAGTTGACGCCACCGAGCAGGAACATGACCAACGGTAATCCTTCAATCCGGTCCAGCCGTAACAAGAGCGGGAACAGCATGACCACCAGTCCCAGTAACAGTGTGGAACTGATCAGCGCACGACGATAACCGACGGTATTGACCAGCCTGACCACCACACGCTTAATCAGCATACTGCCCGCGACCATCGGTATCATCATCAGCCCGGCATGAAACGGGCTGAGACCGAGCGCCAGTTGCAGGAAAAGCGGGATCATAAACGGTAACATGCCACTGCCGGTACGGGCGACCATACTGCCGATTAACCCGATGCGGTACACCGGATTCTTAAATAAATCGAGGCTGAACAGCGCATTATCCCGGTTGAAGGCGTACACAGGGTAAAGCACCAGACAACCTATCCCCGCACTGAGCAGGACGGATAACCAGAGCGTGCGGTCTCCTGTCCATTCGCGGCTTTCCAGTGCCAGTGTCAGCGAAGCCATCGCAATGGCCAGCAGCAGAAACCCCCGGAAATCAAAGCGTCGCCCGGGTAAGCGGTAGTTTGGCAGCAGGCGGAGAGTCGCCCAGGCGCCGATGATCCCGACCGGGATATTGATCAAAAAAATCCAGTGCCAGCTGGTGTATTCCACCAGCAGGCCGCCAAGGGTAGGGCCGGCCAGCGGACCGACCTGGCCCGGTAAGGTCACGAAAGCCATCGCCGCCATATATTGGGCCCGCGGCACAATTTTCATTACCGTCAGCCTGCCGACCGGCACCATCATGGCCCCGCCCATGCCCTGCAGCACCCGCGCCATCACCAGCTGATCCAGCGTGGAGGAGAGGGCACAGCAGACCGAACCCAGCGTGAACAGTACGATAGCACTGCAGAAAATATTTCGTACCCCCAGACGATCCGCAAGCCAGCCGCTTAACGGCAGCATCACTGCGACCGTTAATACATAGGAAACAATCACCATATGCATATTCAGCGGGCTGCTATGCAGGGCCTTTGCCATGGAAGGCAGCGCCGTGTTCACAATCGTGGTATCCAGCGATTGCATAAAAAAGCCGATGGCGACGATCCACAACTGCCAGCGCACAGAGGTCGGGGTCGGTGCAGAGGCATTACCGGGTTCTGAGTGCATCACGGTTCTCCTGTGACAGGCCTGCGGCCTTTACTGAGTTTATCCATGAACAGAAATACCACCGGGGTCGTGTACAGCGTCAGTAACTGACTGATAATTAATCCGCCGGCGATGGCTATTCCTAAAGGTTGCCGTAATTCTGCGCCATCTCCGGAGGTAAATACCAGCGGAAGTGCACCAAAAAGTGCCGCCAGGGTAGTCATCAGTATCGGGCGGAAACGCAGCAGACAGGCCTGATAGATAGCCTCGCGTGCAGAGAGCCTGCCTTCCCGCTCTGCGGCCAGCGCAAAATCAATCAGCATAATGGCATTCTTTTTCACTATGCCTATCAGTAGCAGGATACCTAACATCGCAATCAGGCTGAAGGGGGTGCCGGACAGGCGTAAGGCCAGCAAGGCACCCACCCCGGCCGGGGGGAGGGTCGAGAGAATGGTCACCGGATGAATATAGCTTTCATACAGCATGCCGGTCACGATATAGACCGTGGCAATCGCCCCGATAATCAGCCATAGCTGGCTGGACTGGCTGTCACGGAACAGTTTTGCATCGCCGGCAAACTCGCCGCGAATGGAGGCCGGAACCCCCAGACGAACCATCGTCTGGTCAATGGCCGCGGAAGCCTGCGACAGCGCGACACCGTCGGGCAGGTTAAACGAAAGTGTGGCAGCGGCAGACAGTCCCTGGTGGTTAACCGCGGTCGGTGTATTGCCTGGCGCCCAGTGTGCAATACGTGATAACGGTATCGACTGACCCTGATCATTGATCAGGTACATCTGGTCGAGGGCAGAGGCATTCTGCAGATACCGGGGATCCACCTCCAGGACCACTTTGTACTGATTCATCGGCCGGTAAATAGTGGAGATTTCCCGCTGACCAAAGGCATCATTCAGTAAGGCATTCGCCTGTGCCACGTTAATCCCCAGTCTGGCCATGCTGGCCCGGTCATACACCAGTTGCAGTTCACCCCCGTGGTCTTCCTGGTCTGAACTCACATCGGTCAGTTGCGGTAGATGCCGGAATGCCTCAAGTATTTTAGGGGACCACTGGCGGAGAGCCTGCAGATCATCCGACAGCAATGTGTACTGATAACTGGCGTTCGACGAGCGGCCGCCGGTATGAATATCCTGAACCGGATTCAGGTATAAGCGTGCGCCTGGCTCATTCGCCAGTGCATTTCGCAGCCTGTCGATCACCTGTCGGGCACTGACCTTTCGTTCTGCCAACGGTTTGAGCGAAATATAGAGCGAACCGCTATTGGTACGCATACCCCCGGTAAAACCGGTGACATTATCGACGGCGGGATCCGCACTGACAATGCGCATAAAATCGGCCAGTTTATCGCGCATGGCCTGGAAAGAAATACTCTGGTCAGCCTGGATATTGCCGGAGATACGGCCGGTATCCTGTTCAGGTAAAAACGTCTTCGGAAGGGTGATAAATAATCCGACCGTCAGCGCGACCGTGGCCAGTAATACGCAGAGGGTTGTTTTCGGATGGCGCAGTACGCGGCGTAATGAGCGGGCATAACCGGTCTGAATGCCGTCCATGCCTTTCTGAAACCAGGAACGGCGCCGCGGGGTGTCTGCCGGCGTCAGCTTCAGCAACCGGGCACACATCATCGGGGTCAGGGTCAGGGAAATCACCAAAGAAATCAGGATCGCGACCGACAGGGTAATGGCAAATTCATTGAAAAACCGGCCAATCAGTCCGCCCAGGAACATCAGTGGTAAAAATACCGCGACCAGCGACAGACTCATCGCCAGTACGGTGAACCCGACTTCGCGGATCCCGCGCAGAGCGGCGGCAAAAGGCTTCATGCCGGCTTCCACGTGACGGGCAATATTCTCCAGCACGACAATAGCATCGTCCACCACAAAGCCTGTGGCGATGGTCAGGGCCATCAGTGACAGATTATTCAGGCTGAAACCACAAAGATACATGGCAGAGAAACTGCCAATCAGGGAGACAGGCACCACGATCGCCGGGATCAATGTCGCTCTGGCCGATCCCAGAAACAGGAAGACCACCAGGATCACCAGGGCAATCGCGATAATCAGTGACTGTTCCACTTCATTAAGTGAGGCCCGGATAGTCGGTGAGCGGTCCTGGGCGATACTGAGCTGGATAGCCGCAGGAATTTCCTGGCGCAGTACCGGCAGTCTTTCACGGATACGGTCCACCGTTGAGATAACGTTGGCGTCAGCGGTTTTACGGATCATCATCAGGATCGCCGGTTTTCCGTCGCTCAGACCAATATTACGTATGTCCTGGACATCATTTGTCACGGTCGCAATATCGCCCAGCCGCACGGCGGCCCCGTTGTTGTAGTGAACAATGACCGAACGGTAATGGCTGGCATCATCCAGCACATCATTTGTCGCCAGCTGCCAGCGTTGTTCCCCGTCATCAATAGCCCCGAGCGGCAGGCGCTGGTTTGCTGCGCTGAGCTGGCTGCGGATCTTATCCAGCGAAATGCCCTGACTGAATAATTGCTGCGGGTTAACATCGACACGCACGGCAGGGAGGGATCCGCCGCCGATGGTGACATCGCCGACGCCGTCTATCTGGGAAATCGTTTGTGCCAGACGGGTGGTGGCATAATCGTATAGCTGGCCCCGGGAATAGGTATCTGAGGTCAGTGTCAGGATCATGACCGGTGCATCGGACGGGTTGGCTTTACGGTAGGTCGGGCGTGACGACATACCGCTTGGCAACAGACTTTGGGCAGCATTCAGTGCGGCCTGGACATCGCGGGCAGCGCCGTTAATATCCCGGTTAAGATCAAAAATCAGGATAATACGGGTCGTCCCCAGCGTACTGGTGGAGGTCATTTCGCTGATACCGGAAATCCGGCCCAGAGAGCGCTCCAGTGGCGTGGCCACGGAGGCCGCCATCGTCTCTGCCGAGGCCCCTGACATACTGGCCGAGACCACTACGGCAGGAAAATCCACCTGCGGTAAGGCCGCGACCGGCAGTAAACGAAAGCCAAGGACACCCGCCAGCACGATCGCCAGCGAAAACAGCAGGGTGGCGACCGGGCGGTGAATAAACAGGTCCAGCGCCTTCACAATGGCAGATCCTGTGCTGAGCCGATGTTCTGTTTACGTCTCAGTTTTTTCGACAGGCTGTCAAACAGCAGGTAGATCACCGGGGTGGTAAACAGTGTCAGCACCTGACTGACAATCAGGCCACCGACCATTGAGATCCCCAGTGGCCTGCGTAACTCTGCGCCGACACCGGTACTCAGCATCAGAGGGAGCGCCCCGAGCAGAGCTGCCATGGTCGTCATCAGAATAGGGCGGAAACGTAGCAGGCAGGCCCGGAAGATGGCTTCCTCCGGCGACATACCCTCATTCCGCTCGGCAGATAAGGCGAAGTCAATCATCATAATGGCATTTTTCTTCACAATACCGATCAGCAGAATAATACCGATAATGGCAATAATATCGAGTTCATGCCCTGAAATCTGTAAGGCCAGCAATGCACCCACGCCGGCACCCGGCAGGGTCGACAGAATGGTGACCGGATGGATAAAGCTTTCATACAGGATCCCCAGCACGATATACATGGCGATGATGGCGGCTATCACCAGCCAGACGGTACTGCTGAGGGCTGCCCGGAAGGCGAGGGCACTGCCTTCGAAGCGGGTCATCATATCTGCAGGTAAATTCAGCGACTGTTCAATGTGCGTAATCGCATCCACGGCGTCTCCCAGTGAATGACCCTCAGCAATATCAAACGATATTGTCGCCGAAGGGAACTGATCCAGATGGTTAACGGTCAGCAGCGTGTGGCGCTGTTCAATACTGGCAATGGAAGTCAGCGGAAGGGTGCCGCCTTCACTGGTGGTCAGGCGGATATTCTGCAGAGCACTGAGTCCCCCGCTGGCTGGCATAGGCTGGCCCAGCACCACGCGGTACTGGTTGGACTGAGTATAAATGGTCGAGATCAGCCGTTGTCCGAAAGCATCGTACAGTGCGTTGTCGATATCTGACATAGAAATACCCAGCCGGCTGGCGGTATCCCTGTCGACACGAATATAGGCCTCATTCCCCTGGTCCTGCCAGTCACTGCTGACACTCCGTAATTGCGGTGCCTGTTGTAACCGTGAAACCAGCCGCGGGATCCATAAAGCCAGCTCTGATTGTGACGGTGACTGCAGAGTGAACTGATAAGGCGTCCGGCTGGCGGATGTATCAATGGTCAGGTCCTGTACTGCCTGCATCCATAGCTGAATGCCGGGCAGCTGACTCACCGCGTGCTGTAAACGGTTCTCTATGGCAGGGATCCGCTCGCTACGCTGAGAGAGCGGTTTCAGGGTGATCTGTAAGCGTGCGGTATTCAGCGCGGTATTCGTCCCGTCGACACCGACAAACGAGGTAACATTCGACACATCCGGGTCTTTCTGAATGATGGCGGCCACCTGCCGTGTACGATCGGCCATTCCCTGCCAGGAGACGGACTGAGGCCCCTGCAGAGTTGCCTGAATCAGGCCATTGTCCTGGGCCGGGAAGAAGCCTTTCGGGATCCCCATCCACAGCAGAACCGTCAGTATCAGGGTGCCGACAGCCACCCCCAGCGTCAGCCAGCGGTGACGCAATACCCGCGTCAGCAGACGCCCGTAACCGGCCACTGTCCGTTCAAACAGGGCCTCACAGGCCAGAGAAAAACGATTTTGCTGGTGATGGATTCCCCCTTTCAGCATCCTGGCACACATCATCGGAGACAGGGTAAGTGAGACCAGGGCCGAGATTAAAATGGAAACGGCCAGAGTCACTGCAAATTCACGGAACAGGCGGCCGACCACATCCCCCATAAATAACAGCGGGATCAGCACCGCTATCAGTGAAATGGTCAGTGAAATGATTGTGAAGCCGATTTCTGAAGCCCCTTTCAGGGCGGCCTGTAGCGGAGAGAGGCCATTTTCGATATGGCGTGATATGTTTTCGATCACGACAATCGCGTCATCCACCACAAAACCTGTCGCAATAGTGAGTGCCATTAGCGTCAGATTGTTCACTGAAAAGCCCAGCATATAAATGACGGCAAAAGTGCCGATCAGCGACAATGGCACAGCCACGGCAGGGATAATGGTGGCAGGAATATTCCTCAGGAAAAGGTAGATAATCATCACCACCAGGGCGATCGCCAGCATCAGTTCAGACTGAGTATCACTGACGGAGGCGCGGATATTCTGCGTACGATCACTGACCAGCTGAAGCTTCACTGAGGCCGGCAGGCTGCTTTGCAGAGAGGGGAGCAGGGCACGAATATTGTCAGCGGTGGCTATAATATTCGCCCCGGGCTGGCGCAATACATTCATCACTATCGCGCCCTGACCATTATTCCAGGCACCAAGCCACTGATTTTCAGCCCCTTGCGTGACGGTGGCAACATCGCCCAGACGGACAGGGGCATTATTCCGGTAACTGATAATCAGCTGCCGATAGTCTTCGGCATTTTTCAACTGGTCGTTCGCGGAGAGCGTTAGTGAACGTTCCGGACCATCAAGGCTGCCTTTGGGAGTATTCACATTGGCAGCACCGATAGCGGTACGGATATCTTCACTGGTTAATCCCAGTGCAGCGAGTGCCGGGGCATTCAGACTGATGCGGATAGCCGGTCGTTGCCCCCCGGCCAGAGTCACCATACCGACGCCAGTAACCTGGGAGATCTTTTGGGCAATACGGGTTTCTACCAGGTCTTCAACCTGCGTCAGTGGCAGACTTTGGGTGGTCACGGCCAGAGTCATAATCGGCGGGTCCGCCGGGTTGACCTTGTTATACACCGGCGGATCAGGTAAGTCATCAGGCAGGTAATTCATCGAGGCGTTAATGGCAGCCTGAACTTCCTGTTCAGCAATATCCAGCGGCAGGGAGAGCTGAAATTGCAGGGTGATCACGGAGGCACCGGCGGAACTGGCGGACGCCATCTGTTTCAGCCCGGACATCTGCCCGAGCTGACGTTCCAGCGGGGCGGTAACCGACGTTGTCATCACTTCTGCACTGGCTCCGGGATAGCCTGTGACCACCTGGATGGTCGGGTAATCCACTTCCGGCAGGGCGGACACCGGTAAAAAGCGATAACCCATGATACCTGCCAGCACAATGGCTACCATCAACAGGGTTGTGGCGACAGGCCGCAGGATAAAACGACGTGAAGGCCCTCCGCCCGGGAGCCCGGAGTAGGTATTCATCAGGTGGCGTCCCCGGTGTTTTCTGCCGTTGCCGGGGTGACGATGTTGACGGCGGTACCTTCATTCAGACGATCGAGGCCATCAGTCACTACGCGGTCCCCCGCCTGTAAACCACTATCGATTACCTGTAACGCGCCCTGCTGCGGTCCCGTGGTCACGGAGGCTCTGCGCACTTTATTTTGCGGCCCGACCACCCAGACAAAGTAACCTTTGGTATTCATCTGTAATGCCGCGACAGGGATGACTAACGCATTCTTCAGGGTGTTGACCCGCAGGCGGATATTGACAAACTGGTTCGGGAACAGCTGATTATTCTGATTGGTAAACCGGGCTTTTAGTTTCAGGGTACCGGTACTGCTGTCTATCTGGTTGTCCAGACTCAGCAGGGAGCCTTCCGCCAGCAGGCGGGTATCGGTACGGTCACGGGCCTCTGCGGGCAGTGGCTGCCCCTGTTTTTGTGCCTGAACAATGCGGTCAATATCGCCTTCCTGAACCGTGAAAATCACATCTGCCGGGTGGGTCTGTGTGATCACGACGATGCCATTGGTATCCCCGGCGGTAATGTAGTTACCGGCATCCACCTGTTTCAGACCGACAATGCCACTAATAGGCGCGGTGATTTGGCTGTACGTCAGGTTCAGGCGGGCACTCTCAACGGATGCCTGATCACTTTTGACGGTTCCCTCGGTTTCGCTGACCAGTGCCTGCTGATTATCCAGTTCCTGGCGCGCGACCAGTCCTGTCGCCGACAGTTTCTGGTAACGTCGCAGGTCGGCACGGGCATTAGCCAGCGTCGCCTGGTCTTTCGCCAGCTGGCCTTCGGCCTGTAACAGAGCAACACGAAAAGGACGGGGGTCAATCTCAGCCAGTAATTGCCCGGCAGTGACCGGCTGACCTTCATGAAAATGCAGAGATATCAGTTGCCCGTCGACACGGCTGCGGACAGTGACGGTTGAAGAGGCTGTCACGGTGCCGAGAGCGGAAATATATTGCGGGACGGTCATCACCTTAACTTCAGCCACCTGAACCGGCGGGGTGGAAGAAGCCGTACGTCGGGCAGGAGAGGCGGCCTTAGCGCTCTCCGTCTGCCAGAAATACATACCGGCCAGTACGGCAATGATCACAACACAAAAAATAAGAAAGAGACGAGTGACTCGAAGTTTTGCTTTCATGCTTAATTATGCTCTCCCGCATCATTAAATCAGGCAATATCCGCACGTTGGCCTGTCAGTATAACGATAAATCAGCAGGGAAAGTTGAAGGAAATAAGGAAATGCATCGCAGAAAGGAATAAAAGCGCTTCACGGTGCCGGGAGGAACCGGCACCGGACAAGTATTAACTGAACAAGGTTTTCGCCCAGCGGGTCAGACCGAGTGTCACCGAGCCGAAGTCATCGCCGCTGGCCAACGGGATGCCCGGCAGAACGCGGCTGATGGCCTCACGTAATAACGGAGAGCGGGCACTGCCCCCGGTCAGATAGATGACGTCCGGCCGGGTGCATGATTCGGCCATCACGCCGGAAATCTGCCGGATCATCTTCTCCAGCGGTTGTGCAATGGCGTCTTCCATTTGTTGCACTTCCAGTGCGGCAGCCAGCCCTGCATCGATATAGTCCAGTGGAACTGTGGTTTCCGGGGTTTTGGACAGGCGGATTTTACTCTCCTCCGCACTGCGGACCAGCTGATAACTCTGCTTATTTTTCCAGACATTCAGCAGGCGGGTGACTAAATCCGCATGCTCAGCATCTTTCACCATCTGGCGGAGTAACTGACCGCACTCGCCGGAGTAGAACTGACTTTGTGCATTGACATCATTGATGGCCACCGCATTCCACCAGGGGAGTGCCGGCAGGGCCGTGCCTTTACGGGCACTGCCCCCCAGCCCCAGTAATGGCATCAGCGTTTTAAAGGCCAGCATGATATCCAGATCATTTCCGCCGACACGACAACCGCTGTGGCCGAGCAGGCTATCCACACGGTCGGCTTTATGCTGCCACGCAGGCCCCATCAGTAACAGAGAACAGTCGGTCGTACCTCCGCCGATATCCACCACCAGCACCCGGGTTTCACGGGTGAGTGTGGATTCAAATTCCAGC
>ERZ794949.422-NODE-422-length-13692-cov-2.736892_pt1 | contig 13692 bp, 9 predicted proteins | sample MGYA00511363_ERZ794949 | MGnify/ENA primary metagenome ERZ794949 (study PRJEB30137, sample SAMN04331402) | food metagenome | isolation source: T1 must sample point D1 replicate B | place: Australia: South Australia ...
CCCCGAGCTTCCCGCCGTCGACTGGACGGCCAAAACGGTGGCCACCTCGATCCTCGCCGTCGTTGTGACCCTGCTCCTCGCAGAGCAGGTTCTGTGGCGCTCGCGCAAGCAGACGCTCCCGGGCCATGCCTGGCAGATTGTGCGTGCCGAGCTCCTCTCGCCCCCCCCCCCTCTTCCTCCTGCCGCGGGATCTCGTCCAGGATGGCGCTGACTCGGTGTATCCCTCGCAGCCGGTCATCGGGCAGTTTGCCGAGTCGCTCAACCCGTCGATGGAGGCCTACAAGCGCTGTGCGTCGCCTTCCCCTCCTCCTTGTTTCGCTCTCGGCCGCGCGGCGCGAGGTCAACAATGGCTGACCCCTCGCGATCGCGCCACCAGCTTGGGCTACGCCGCTCGCATCTGTCTCGTGCGTCCATCTCGACGCGTCGAGCGACCCAGGGCGACTGCTGACCGTGACCTCGCCCTCCTCGCCCTCCTCGCCCGCAACAGCGTGTTCAACATGTGCGTCCGCCGCTCGAGCCTTTGGCGCTCCCCATTGTGCGGCGCTGACGCCTCTTGCACGCTCGCAGCTTCATCGTCATCGCCTCGACGACCGACTACGCGCGCAAGATCCTCAACTCGTCGACGCTCGCCGAGCCGTGCCTCGTTCGCTCGGCGAAGCAGATCCTCTTGCGTGCGTCCTTCTTCACCGACCTCGTGCGCTCGAGCAGCTCAGAAGAGCCGCAGAGCTGACGCTCTCGCACCCGCACGCAGCCGAGAACTGGGTCTTCCTCAACGGCAAGGTCCACAACGAGTACCGCAAGGGCCTCAACGTCCTCTTCACGCCCAAGGCGCTCGAGTGCGTCCATCTTCCTCCTCTCCACGTCGAGGAGACCCTCTCGACGAGACGCGGAGCGAAGGGCACGAGCTGACGTCGCTTGCGCACGCGCAGGATCTACCTCCGCGTCCAGGACACGATCTACCGCAAGTTCTTCGACTCGTGGGTCGCTAACCCGAACCCGAACCCGGAGCCCTACATGATGAAGTTCCGCAACCTCAACATGTTCACGTCGCTGCGCGTCTTCTGCGGCGAGTACATCGCCGAGGACGCCGCCGAGGAGATCTCGGGCAAGTACTGGCAGATCACCAAGGCGCTCGAGCTCGTCAACTTCCCCTTTGCGTTCCCGGGCACCAAGGTGTGGAACGCGTGTCGCGCGCGCGAGGTCGCCGTCAAGCACCTGAGCAACGCCGCCGCCGCGTCCAAGAAGGCCATGGCGCAGGGCAAGGAGGCCGACTGCCTCCTCGACGCCTGGGTCGAGCAGATCCTCGCCAAGAAGGTCCGCGAGTACACCGACAAGGAGATGGCGCTCGTCCTCCTCTCGTTCATCTTTGCCTCGCAGGGTGCGTCGTCGTCCTCTTCCTCCTCTCCTTCCCCTCTCCCCTCTCCTCTCGCTCACCTCAAGACTGACTCGACGCCCTCCTCTTGCAGATGCCATGTCCTCGTCGATCACGTTCGCCTTCCAGCTCCTCGCCGACAACCCCGCCGTCCTCGCCAAGGTTCGCGAGGAGCAGGCTCGGGTCCGTGCGGGTGACTCGGAGTCGCCCATGTCGCTCGCCTGGCTCGAGCAGATGCCGTACACGAACGCCGTCACTAAGGAGGTCCTGCGGTACCGCCCGCCGGTCATCATGGTGCCGTACCTGACCAAGAAGCCGTTCCCGATCAACGACGAGTACACCGTCCCCAAGGGCACCATGCTCATCCCCTCGTTCTGGAACGTGCGTCCTCCTCTCGCTCTCTCCTCCCGCCTCTCTCGACGCCGAGAAGGAACACCCGCTGACGTTGAGCCCGCTCACAGTCGCTGCACGACCCGGCCGTCTACCCCGAGCCCGACGAGTTCAAGCCCGAGCGGTGGATGCCGGGAGGCGTCAACGCCGACGGCACCGACTCGAAGAACTGGCTCGTCTTTGGCGCAGGAGCGCACAAGTGCATCGGTGCGTCGCCCGGTCCCCGCGCTGCTCGTGCTCAGTCGGGCAGAGCTGACCTCGCCTCGCCCCTTCCTCCTCCTCCTCCTCCTCCCCTCGCTGCCTCCCCCTCCTTCTTCTCCTCTCGGTCATCGACTCGCAGGCCAGAACTACGTCTACATGCACATGTCGGCCGTCATCGGCTCGGCGGCGCTCTTCCTCAACTGGGAGCACGAGGTCACGCCGCTCAGCGAGGAGATCGAGATCATCGCTACCCTCTTCCCCAAGGTGCGCCGCGAGCCTACGCCTTCTCGACGAACCCGCGCAGTCAAGCTGACCCTACCGTCGCTCGCTCGCAGGATGGCTGCCGGCTCAAGTTCAGCAAGCGCGAGGTCGAGCACTAAGCTCACCTCGTCGTCCTTCCTCTCCCTCTCTCGGTCTCGGCTGTTCCTCTTTCCTTCAGCACTCTCTGCAGCCCACCCCTCTTTGTCGTTCATCCCTCGCGCCCGGCGCGGCGGCCCCTATATCCCCCTCATCTTCCGCCACCTCGTCCGCTTCCTCTCCCTCGACGTCTCCTTCACTCGGGCACGCCTATTCTCGAGCCGTCCTGCGCCTCGGTGCCCTTCCTCCATAGACAAGCCCGGCGTGGCTCGGAGGTGGAGGGGCCTGTACGACGAGGCGGCGGCGGCGGCGGGGCCTGGTCGACGAGGCGATAGAGTCCGTTTCCCTGCCCTGCATCACGTTTGTTTTCGGTACAGCGTGCCTCCTCGAGAGCGAGAGAGGATCTGGGGCGGAGAGACGTCGAGAGCAGCCGCGACTCGCGCGACCGCAGCGAGCGACGACGTCGGTCGGGCCTCGTCGAGGAGCTCGCCTGCGCGGGCTCGCGCAGACCTTCGGGTCGCTCCATGAAGAGTTAGTATAGCGCCGATTGCCACTTTGCGACTCGCTCGACCGGTGCCGAGCGAGGTCGACAGCTCGCACTCAGCGAGAAGCCGGCTCGCTCTCGAGCTCTCCCCCGCTCACACCTCGCTCTGAGCTCGCCGGCGAGTGCTCATGGTGCCATATGCTTACGTAGGAGCCCGCACAGCGCCTCTGCCATGATCTGTGCGTTCCCCTCCGCCCAGCCTCGACCTCCTCGTCACGGTCCGCTGATCAAGCTCTTCTCGCCGTTACAGAGCCAGGACACGCTCGCGGCGGTACGAGCGACGCAGAATCAGCTCATACTAGCATACTCGCGCAATCGCCGAGCTCCGCGTGAGCTCGGCGCCGGGACATCCTCACTGCGCAGCTCCTCCTCCTCCGGCTCAGCCTCGCCGCCCTCGTCCCGCATCCTGTGCTCTCGTCCTCAAGCCCTACCCGACTCAGCAGCTCGCCATGATTGCCTTTGCGCTCCTCGTCGTCATGGCCGCCTCGCTCGTCCATGCCGCTCCGCTCCCAGGTGCGCCTCGTCTCGCTCCTCCTTTCTGCCTCCGAGGCGGCGAGCTGACTCCCGGACCTCGGCAGGCGGCGGCGCAGGACTCACAACGTCCGTCAAGTTCGACTCGGCGACCAGTGCGGCGCTCACCGAGGTTGCGCACAAGGAGCTGTCCGTCCGCCCTTTCCTCCTCCCTTCCTCCGCTCGCCCGCTCTTCTCGGAGGCGGCCAAACCTTGCGCGCGGGTATGCTGACGAGAACCGTTCGTCGCAGGTGCTACCTGCAGTTCATCTACGAGGCCGGTGCGTCCACGCTGTGTCCCTCCCGCTCGTCGCTCGTCGTGCGTTGGCTGACCTCGCTCCTCGCGCCCGCTCGCAGACACGACGGCGACGCGCTACACCAAAGACCAGCTCATTAAGGACAGTACGTCGAGCTCATCCCTTCCGTTCAGCAGGTGCGCGCCGAGCTGACCTATCCTCCGCGCCCCTCTCCTGCAGCGGACGGCAAGGACGTCATCATCAACGACGGCTTCAAGCTCGACTCGACGGGCCGCGAGAGCTACTTCGTCTCGTACTGCTACACGTCGAGCAACGCCAAGGGTTCGACCTCGGAGAGTGCGTCCTGCCCTCCCTGTTCGTCTCGGGCCTCTCCTCGTTCGGCCGACTGACGCGGTCCTGCCGCAGGCAAGAAGGGCGACAGCACGACAACGACCAACCCGTTCGCCGACATCATCAACGGTCTCGGCATCCAGTCGGGCGCGGGCTTCGGCGGCAGCGGCGGGATCCTCGAGAGCCTCGTCGGCGGCGGAGGAGGCGGAGCGGGAACGGCGAGCGGCCTCTTGCGCAAGAGGCAGCTCCTCGGCGGTGGCTTCGGTGCGTCCTCGAGCTCTCTCTACACGTCTGCAGGAACTCGCTGACGTCGTCCCTGTGCGCGCAGGCGGTCTCGGCGGCTCCTCCTTCGGCGGCTCTCCCCTCGGCGGCTCGTCTTTCGGCACTTCGCCTCTCGGCGGTTCACCCTTCGACTCGCCCCTCTCGTCCTCGCCCCTCGACGTCCTCGACGGCGGCTCGCCGGCCGACAACTTCGACGCGACCAAGGCGGTCCAGGGCGTCGGCTCCGGCTCGAGCGACGCTCTCGCCGGGCAGAGCGGCCTCCTCGGCGACGAGCGCGGCAACGGGCCCAGCTTTGGCAACCTCGGTGCGGGACGTGGAGGCGGTGACTCTCAAGGTGCGTCCCCTTCCGCTCAGCTCTTCACCTCGCTCGTCGACTGACCCTGAGCTTACGCAGGAGAGCGCGACGACCCGACCCGGCCAACCTCGGCGCGCGAGAACAAGCCGACAGGCTTCCACGTCCGCCAGTCGAGCGTCGACGAGTCGGTCCTGCACTCGGACTCGCGCAAGAGTGCGTCGTTCTCGCTCGCGCCGCCCTCTCGTCGCCGTCACTGACGGACCTCTCCCTCACTCCCTCTCTTCCGCTCGCAGCCTCCACGGTCCCCTCGCGCCTCGCCTCGGCCGCAGCTGCGACTCGCACCTCGCCGTCGCCGTCGTTCGTTCCCGTCGAGCTCGCCAAGTCGGGCGGGCCGACCATCGCCGTCGCCATCGCCTCGCAGCCGCCGATCTCGCTCTCCTCGGCGGCGGCGCCGACGCAGGCGCAGGAGTTCTCGATCCAGACGATCCAGCCTACCACCTTCAGCTAGTCGTACCTTCTCATCTCGTACTGTAGCTCCCCCTCCTTCCTCCTGCTTGGTCTCGTCGTCGGGACGTTGTGCATCTGCAGCGGCTTCCTCTTCTCGTGCCCGGCCGTTGGTAGCGAGGAAAGTGAGCAGAGAGCTAGGAAGCCAAAACGCATGCAGCGAGTCTCGCCTCGAGGAGGACAAGCTCGAGGTCCGTGCACGCTCTTGCGCTCTCGACGCCCGAGCTGCTCTAAACGAGCTGCTCTCGCGCTCTCCTCGCTTGGACGCACAGCTCGCTCTCGAGTGAACGTATGTGCAACGGTCGAGCGCTAGATTACAGGCCCAGTGACCGCACGAGACCGTGAATCGCCCTCCAGGACCGCAGGCTCATGCCGAGGCTCAGCTCGCCGATGGCCGTCTCTCCCTTGATCCCTCGCTGTGCGAGCCACGGGTCGACGCCCGACGCCGAGTCGCGGTTCTCGGTGCCGTGGCCCAGGCGCGTGATGCGCGCCGAGCACGCGGCGAAGAAGTGCTCGAGGTCGGCGACCGTGAGGACGGCCTGGATCGTGAGCTTGGTGAGGGTCGGTGGGATGAGGGAGGGGAAGTATGGGTGGATGAAGAGCTCGTGGAGGCGGGTGTGGGTGTCGTCGTGCGTGATGGCGAGCGAGTCGAGGGGGAGGTGCGAGATGGGCCGCAGCGCGTTGACGAGCGCGGCGGCGACGCGGTCGGGGTTGTCGCGGCCGATGACGGAGCCGTCCCTCTTGCGCTTGCAGTCGACGCGCAGGTGGAGAGACCGCAGCGCCGTGAAGCGCGAGAGGTCGGGCGGCGTCGACGCGTTGAAGTCGAGCTCGAGGGTGCGGATCGTGTGCGCCGACGACGCAAAGATGGGCTCGAGGATGGTCGGCTTGAAACGAGCGGGCGCGCCCTCGACGACGAGCTGCTCGAGCTCGAACGGGAGCTCGACCTCGGGCGGCTTGGGCACGTCCCGGTCGCTCCGATCGTGCTCGTGGCGGACGATGCTCAGGCGCTTGAGCGTCGGCTGCTCGGCGAGCATCTCCCACGAGCCGTCGCACAGCTTGAGCCCGCGGATGGCGCGCAGGCGCCGGTCGTGCTCGACGACGACGTCGGCCATCTCGGGGAACCACGCGCCGCCGTCGGCGCCGATGTCGTCCAAGTTGGGGCACGCCTTGACGATCTCGTCGAGGAGGTACTCTGGCTCGTCGTAGCGGAGGCTCCTGTCGCGCTCGAGCGAGTCGAAGGCGATCTCGACGCGGCGCACGAGTGGGCGCAGACGGTCGCTGTCGAGGAGGGCTTGGACCTTGTGCGACTCGCGGGCCTCGATGGCGCACAGGAGGCGGCCGTCGTCGGTGTAGGCGCCGTTGTCGGAGAAGCGCATGGCGAGGTCGCGGTACAGGACGCTGCTGGCGAGTGGAAATACGGCGCGCGAGACGAGGCAGGCGCGGGCGAGGTCGGTGTCGGTGAGGGTGCGGTGGCGCAGGACCTCGGCGATGCAGTCGAGGTTGAGGGTAGGCATCTTGAGGTGAGCTGCGAGCACGAGAGCTGGGTGAGCGCGAGTTTGATGATGACGATGAGGAGGAGGAGGGGGAGGGGACGCACAGGGTGGACGGTCGCGGCGACTTGCTGTACTTGTTCCTGGTGAGGTATGCGGTGCTCTGTAGTGCAGATGTGCTCTGTCAGGCGCAGTGCGTGTGTAGCGAGCGAGGACAGGGCGCGTGCCTCCTCCCCACCGGCCTCGCCGCTCGCTCTCCGCCTCGAACCACTCGCTCGCCTCGCTCTCCCGCCACGCCAGACGCGCTCGAGCGGGTCGACTCGGCTTCCATGGCCACCGCCGACCCGGCCCTCACCGTCCTCCCCCACTGCGAGCGAGACCCGGCCACCATCGACGCCGCCCTTCAACATGTCGCCCACCGCAGGACGGCCCGCCGCGTACAGCACCTCGGCCCACCGGGACGGCGACGACACGGCAAGCGCGCTCCCGACTTCGAGCTCATCGGCGACAAGCTCTCGGCCGACGCCGACAAGGACGAGGTCGACGACTCGTTCTTCGTCCTCGACGGCGACGACGCCCACAAGGTCCGCCTCAAGATCGGCAGCGTCCCGAGGCGCGCAGGCACCCGCATCAAGCGCACCCTCCGGGGCAAGGGCCGCAAGGGCGCACCGGGCATCGTCATCGAGGAGGTCGACGACGCCGGCTCGGACCTCGACGACGCCGACGACGCGCAAGACGGCGGCACGACGGCCCCTTCGACCGCGCCCTCGTCCATCAACGGCGACACCAAGAATCGACTCACGCCGTCGACGTCGCAGGACTCGCTCGTCAGCCTCGAGCTCCCCGCCTTCGCTCCCCTCACGACCCCTTCCTCGCGCACATCTCGCCCGCCCGCCCTCTCGCAGCCCTCGTTCTCCACCATGACGGCCCTCCGGACCGTCACGTCGACCGCATCGTCCTCACCGCCCGCCTCGACCTTCACGCCCGACCCGCCCTCGCGCCGGCTCACCATCGACGAGAACATCGCGCCCGTCACCCGCCGCGACACCTACTCGAGCCTCCACCACGCCGCGAGCAAGCGCGGCCTGCACCTCCCCGGTCGACCGCACTTTGCGCGGCGGCACAAGGGCGCAGCGGCGGCGGCGGCGACGGCGAGCGCGACGGCCGACGCGCTCGGCCTCGACGAGCACGTCGCTCAGGCGCTCAAGGACGCGGGCGTGCTCGTCGCCGAGGAGGACCGGGTCGTTGTCGACGTCCTCTATGAGCATCAGCGAGGGTGCGTCTCCTCTCTCTCGACCTCACACACGCTCGCACGCTCGCACGAGAGCAGCAACTGACCGGCCTTTTTTTCGATCCTTGCGCGCGCAGGCTCGTCGTGTTCGGCCTGCCCAAGTTCTCGAGCAACCTGCTCTTCCAGGTCGACCCGCCTCAGTGGTGCGACGACGACCTCAAGTGCGCTCGCACCCCTCGCCGTCTGCGCTCCCCTCGAAACCCTGTGCTGACCCAGCTCCTCGCCTTCCTCGAAACAGGCCAAGCGCGTTCACGCCGCACACGTACCCGCTCCCGCCATACTGGGTCTGGCGCGACAGCGAGTTCATGGTCGACATGGGCGGCGACAAGGACGAGGAAGGTGCGCTCGGGCCCTCTCTTCCTCCCCGGCCTCTCTTCCTCCCCAGCCTCTCTTCCTCACTGACCCTCTCGCCCTCTCGAACTCGCCCGCAGGCTGGTCGTACGCCCTCCGCTTCCGCTCTCGATTCTGGCGCGGCGAGGCCTACACGATGCGCTCGTTCGTCCGGCGCCGGCGCTGGGTCCGCACCCGGGTCTACCGCCCTCAGCACCTCCCCCTCCTCGCCGCCGCCGCGTCGGAGCAGAACGCCCTCGACAGCATGGGCCCACCTCCTCCTCCCGCCTACGACCCGACCGACGAGCGCCCGATCGCCGACCTGCACTCGGCGTGCGCCGCCCTCCCAGTCTCGTCGGCCCAGCGCGCCGCCCTCCTCACCGAGTCGGCCTCGCCCCTTTCCTATACGTCCAACCTCGTCCCACCGTCGAACCCGTTCCTATCGTACCGCGCCCTCAAGCTCGACGCCGCGTCGTCCGGCGCGCTCCCGGCGACCGAGCGCGCGAGCGCGCACGAGCCCCGCTGGAGGGACGCCGTGCGCGAGCTCAACTGGCGCCGGGCCTCGGGCGTCGTGAGGGCGCACGCCAAGATCGACCGGCAGCGCCTCGAGCTGTGGAAGCTGTGGCTCGGCGCGCGAGCGGCGGCGGCGGGCGAGGGCGGGCGCCGAGGCTCGAGCGAGGGAGCGCGAGCGGTCGGGGCGGGCGCTGCAGCTGGTGCGCGTGGAGCAGTGCGGCTCGAGGCTGCCGAGGGTGCGGGCAAGGGAGCGGGCGAGGCGGGCAGGAAGGCGGTCAGCGCGGCGGAAGGAGTCGCCGAGGAGAAGGAGCGGACCGAGGTGTGGGACGACGTCGGTGGGCACGGTGGGGACAAGGGGCCCGACGTGCAGGACGTGTGGGACGTCATCGAGGGTCGAGTGCGTCCTCTTCTTCCCTCGGCCGCCGCCTCGTCGACGTCGTCGAGCCGAACTGACCCTGCGCTCGCTCCCTCTCCCTCTCTCCTCGCCCGCAGCTCGATGAGATCCTCGCCTCGTTCGACTACCAGTACACCCGCATCCTCTTCCTCGAGCTCCTCCTCTCGCTGCACCCGACGCACGACGCCTCGCACCGCTTCGCCGGGTACGACGTGCCGAACGGCGCGCCGCAGCGGCTCGAGCGCGGCCTCGCCGACCGCCTCGCCTTTTTCGACGGCGTCAAGGAGCTCGTCGCGCATTACGGCGCGCAGGGAGGGTGGCTCGGGGCCAAGGTCGACGCGCTCGAGAGCACGGCGGCGCCGAGCGGCAGGGAGAAGCACGTTGAGAAGAGCAGGACGGGCAAGGCCAAGGGAAAGAGGCGAGCCTGATAGACACTCATACCCGTACACGCTGTTACATCGGTCGCTCGTAGACAGAGCATCTTGTCGTACCCCCCTTTCGAGCTTGCAGAGAGCGCGAGAGAAGCTCTCGAGGCGAGGCGAGGAGAGCGAGGAACGACACGCAGGATAGAATGCAAAATGCAGGAACGAGAGAGAGCACTACTCCTACGGCAAGGTCCAACAGAGCGAGTAAGAAAGACGAGGGGGCTAGTCCGAGTCGGAGCCTGCCGAGGCGACGTCGTCCGAGTCGGTGCCCGAGTCGACAGCTGCAGGGAGGGAGCGGCGTCAGCGCTGGGACCGGGCCCCTCAACGCCCGCCTCGTCGTCGAGAGAGACGATCCGAGTCGAGCGAGGAAGGAGAAAAGCAACGCACCTGCGACAGCTTTCCTCCCCGGCGGCATGGCCTTCCTCGGCGCCTTCTGCGGCGCGCCTCCTCCCGGGCCCGCCGCGCCCGGTCCTCCAGCTCCCGCCGCCGGTCCAGCTCCCTGGGACGCCGCACCAGGCGGCGCGCCGCCCGGCGGGACGCGCGGCGTCTTCTGCGCCGTCGGCTTGTTGACGACGGCGACGTGCACCTCGGCGTCCGAGTCCTCCGAGTCCGAGTCGGGGCGGTCCGACATGAGCATCATGCTCGACGGCTGCGTCGACGTGCTCGTCGTCGAGCCCGACGTCGTCGAGGTCGAGGCCGAGGTCGACGTGTGCGCGAGCGGGTGCTGCGGGCGTTTGGCGGCGGGCGTCTTGGCGGGCTGCGGAGGGTAGGCGCCGGTCGAGCCCGGGAGCGACTTGTGCGCCTGCATCGGCGCGGCGAGGTGCTGCTGAGAGGGAAGGGCGTGCGCCGAGGCGGGAGGAGCGGCGAGGCCGTGTGCCGAGGGCGACGAGGCCGAGTCGAGCGGCGAGGAGGGGAGCGACATGGTCTTGGAGAGCGGGTGCGAGCCCGTGTGCGGCGGCTGAAACTGGCCGGCAGCTGGAAAGGGCGACATGGTGACTGTGAGAGGCGTCAGAGCGAGTGAGAGCGAGCTGGGAGTGCGAGAGAGGGGACGCACTGGGAGCAGGTTTGGCCTTCTTGGTCTTGGGCCCGCCGCCGGCAGGGGAGGCGGTCGCCGCGCGCTTGATGCCGTTGGCTTTGCCTGCAGGGATGGAGTTGTGTCAGCTTGAGCGAGAGTGCAGAGGGGAGGAACGCTCGGACGCACTCGTCGTGTCGGTGTCGCTGCCGTTCGAGCTTGGCCTGCGCGCGCACACCTCGAGAGTCAGCACCGCGACCTCCCCATCGATCAGGAGAAGACGAGGACGCACCTTGAGACGCTGCTGCCGCGACCATTTGCTGCTGCCGCGGCGGCCCTGCCTGCTCCTCGCCGCGAGCCTCCGAGGCCCATGCACCCGCTCAGGTGGCTCGCATAGCGCGGCGCGGCAATCTGCGGGCATCGAGGTCTGGATCAGCTGTGTCTTGGGCGAGCGTGCGCCCAGAAAGAGGCCCAGAGGAGAGAGGGAGCGGACCTGGCGAGAGCAGACGAGGCACTCGAACAAGCCGTCGTCCTTCTTGGTCGGCGAGGGGCTGGCCCCGTTGGCTGGAGGGGCAGCGAGGAGGCCATTGGGTTGTGCGCCATGCCCAGCTGCTTGAGCCCTGTGTGGGAGCGACGCCGTCGCTCATCGTCGTCAGCTCGCGCTCCCTCCCGGCTCGTTCGCGCTCGACCACTCCTCCGCACGCGACCGCAGAGAGGACCACCCGACGCACGCTGCTGCTCGAGACCGCCGCAAGACGGCCAGGCGGTGCTCCTCGATGGCCACGTCGAGCACGAGCTCGTGCAGGATCTCGCGCGTCAAGCTCTGAGCCTGTGGGGGACGCGCCATCAGCTCGACGACGCGGGCCAGAGACGGGCAGAGGGGCGAGGGGAGCGAGGACGCACGATCGAGGCTCGGCTGGCTTGAGCTTGCGCTGCTGGCATGGTGCTGGACGAGGTGCGTAAACGCCGGCTCCAACCCCCGCTCCCTCCCCCTCGCTTCCCCTTCGGCCGGTTCGACCGGGTGCGCCAAATGTGGACGCCGCGCACTTGACTCCCGCCCTACAGCTCCTTCACTGACTCTCCCTCCTCCTCTCTCTCCCTCCTGCAGCTACCCGCCGACTCGCCCGCCGCCCGCCCTCGACTTCGAGCATGCCGCCCGCTCCACCTCGTCCTGCGCCTCACGACGCCCCCGCACCTGCCTCTTCGCCTCCTTCCGCCGCTCCCACCATCGACGACGTCGGCAAGAGCTCGTACGCCAACGAGGACGCCCTCTCGTCGCACGACGGCGAGTTCCTGTGGACCGAGGACGAGGAGCGCCGCGTCGTCAAGAAGACGGACCGCAACCTCATGCCCATCCTGTGGGCCCTCTTCATGTGCGTCCCTGCTCTCACGAATCATGTGCGCGACGGCGGCGAGCAACAGCTGACGTCGAACTCGCCGTGCCCACCCGCAGGTTGTCCTTCCTCGACCGCTCGAGTGCGTCGAGCCGTCCTCTCGTCGTGCCGCTACGAGTCTCGCTGACTCGCTCTTCATTCTCACAGATATCGGCAGTACGTCGACTTCTGCGACGGCGCGCTCTCAAAGGAGCGCACGAGCTGACCTACCTGCGCGCGCAGACGCCAAAACCGCCGGCATGACCAAGGACCTCGACATGAGCGACGGGCAGTATCAGTGGCTCCTCACGGTGCGTCCCTTTTCCTCTACCATCCTTTGTCCTGTCGACGAGGCGAGCGTGCGGGCTTCGTCGGCGCGGCGCGAGACGGGCTCGGTTTGAGAAGGTCGTCGGCTGACCTCTTCGTCGTCCTCTTTCTCCCCAGATTTTCTACATCGGCTACGTCGTCGCTACGCCCTCGATCCTCCTCTGGAAGCGCATCCCGCCGCACATCCTCGTCGCGGCGCTCACGCTCATGTGGGGCGGCTGTGCCCTTCTCCAATCCGCCGCGAGGTGGGAGGGGCTCGTGGCCCTGCGCTTCCTCCTCGCCGTGGCAGAAGCCGGCTTTGCGCCCGGCGTCACGTTCTACTTGTCGTTCTTCTACGATCGGCGTCAAGTCGGTTTCCGCCAAGGGTGCGTCCAGCTTCCTCGAGCGCGAGGGGGAAAGAGGGACCGTGCGCTGACTCGCCCTCTCGACACAGGCTCTACTTCGGCGCCTCGGCCATCGCGTCTTGCTACGCCGGCGCTCTCGCCTACGGCATCACGCAGATGAAGAACCCGGCGATCCCGGCCTGGAAGGCCTTGTTCCTCATCGAGGGCGCGCCGGCGCTCCCCATGTGCGCGGTCGCCTACTTCTTCCTCCCCGACCGCGCGAGCAAGGCGCGCTTTCTTGAGCCTCGAGAGCGCGAGATTGCGCGCCTGCGGTCGGGAGCGGATGGGCGCACCGGGCGCGAGGGCGGGCTCGACCTCAAGAACGTCTGGGAGGGCCTGAGCGATCCGAAGGCCTACATCACTGCGTGCGACTCCCTCTCTCTCTCTCCTTCTCGGCGCATCTCTCGACGAGCTCGATGCTTATGAATCTCATCGTCCGCAGGCTCATCTACTTCAGCCGCAACGTCTCGTACTCGAGCCTGCCCGTCTTCCTCCCGACTGTGCGTCCCTCTCGCTCCACCTCTCTCTTGCCCGCCTTCGCTCACTCACTCTCTTGCGCGCAGATCCTTTCCGACATGGGCTACTCGTCGATCCGGGCGCAGGGCCTGTCGGCGCCGCCGTACCTCGCCGCCTTCATCGTCATCCTCGGGGTCTGCTACTTGGGGGATAGATGGGGCGACCGGACGATCCTCATCATCCCGCTCTCGCTCGTCGGCGCCGTCGGGTACCTCATCCTCGCCCTCGTCGAGACCACCGGCGTTCGGTATGTCCCTCTCTTTGCCCCTCTCGACGAGCCTCCCCTTCCCTGCTCGAGCTGCGCTGACTCTAGGTCCCGCCTCTCGCACGCAGCTACTTTGCCATCTTCCTCTGCGCGACGGGCATCTTCCCCGTCATCGGCCTCGCCCTGCCGCTCACGGCATCGATGCACGAGAACGACTCGAAGCGCGGCGCAGGCTTCGTCCTGTTGAACTTGATCGGGTCCGCACGCTCCTCTCATCGAGACCTGCGAAAGCGCTCAGCCTCTCAGACTGACTCCTCTCTCTTTTCCCTGCAGACAATGCGGGCCCTTCCTGTGCGTCTCGCTCCTTTCGACTCGACGCTCGGACCTCGTCG
>ERZ794949.423-NODE-423-length-13684-cov-2.889133_pt1 | contig 13684 bp, 7 predicted proteins | sample MGYA00511363_ERZ794949 | MGnify/ENA primary metagenome ERZ794949 (study PRJEB30137, sample SAMN04331402) | food metagenome | isolation source: T1 must sample point D1 replicate B | place: Australia: South Australia ...
CAATCTTCAGTATATATATTTTTATACACTAATCTGTACACATCTTACAATCACATTCATCAACACAACTCACTAGCATACACCAAAAAAATATAACATCATCATGTCTGACTTGATCACTTTCAATATTCCAGACAAGGAACAGTTTCTAAAGGTTGTTGAGTACTACTCTGCAAGTGCCGCAACCACCCAGTTTGACTTACTAAAGCAAGATCCTAACCACAAGGAGTACAGATTTGTCTCCTTTGACTTTTCCCTAAGTGAAAGCTCCAAGATTTCCAAGACCATCATTGTCTTGACCAACCACCACAAGCAGCCATTAACCCCTTCAAGAGCCATTTCCCTGTACACCGACAATGACTTGATTCTGGCCTCCTCCTTCAAGGATGCCCTGGGCAACTCCTTTTCCATCATCAAGTCCTCTTACAAGCCTGTGATGACTCCATTGTCTCCATTGTCTCCTTCCCTGTCCAGCATGAACCTTTCCCAGCTGAAGACCGCCCTGCCTGCCGTCAAGGACATCAATGCAAAGCTCATGGAATCCACCCAGAAGAAGAAAAAAATCGCTGTGATGACCTCGGGTGGGGACTCTCCCGGCATGAACGCTGCTGTCCGTGCTGTTGTCAGAACAGCCATCTACAACGACTGTGATGTCTTTGCCGTCAAGGAGGGCTACCAGGGTCTTGTTGATGGTGGCGACTCCATCCAGCAGATGCACTGGCAGGACGTCAGGGGATACCTGTCCGAGGGTGGTACTCTGATTGGTACTGCCAGATGCATGGACTTCAAGAAGAGAGAGGGGAGAAAACTTGGTGCCAAGCACCTTGTCAGCAAGGGTATTGATGCCCTTGTTGTTTGTGGTGGTGATGGTTCCTTGACCGGTGCTGACTTGTTCAGAGCCGAGTGGCCATCCCTGTTGGAGGAACTTGTCAAGGACGGCGAGTTCACCGAGGACCAAATCAAGCCATACAAGAACATGTCCATTGTTGGTCTTGTTGGGTCCATTGACAACGACATGAGTGGTACTGACTCCACCATTGGTGCGTACTCCGCCCTGGAAAGAATTGTTGAGATGGTTGACTACATCGACGCCACTGCCAAGTCCCACTCCAGAGCCTTCGTTGTTGAGGTCATGGGGAGACACTGTGGGTGGTTGGCCCTGATGGCTGGTATTGCCACCGGTGCTGACTACATCTTCATTCCTGAGAGACCTCCAAAGGCTGGCGAGTGGCAACAGGAACTTAAGGACGTTTGTCTAAGACACAGAGACAAGGGGAGAAGAAACAACACCGTCATTGTTGCTGAGGGTGCCATTGACGACCAATTGAACAACATTACTTCCGAGGACGTCAAGAAGGTTCTTGTTGAGATTGGTCTTGACACAAGAGTCACCATCCTGGGCCATGTCCAAAGAGGTGGTGTTGCCGTTGCCCATGACAGATGGTTGGCCACTTTACAAGGTGTTGATGCTGTCAAGGCCATTTTGGAAATGACTCCCGAAACCCCATCCCCACTGATTGGTATTGAGGAGAACAAGATCATCAGAATGCCACTTGTTGAGAGTGTTAAGCTAACCAAGAGTGTTGCTGAGGCCATTGAGAAGAAGGACTTTGACCTTGCCATTTCCCTAAGAGACTCCGAGTTCATTGACTCCTACAACAACTTCATCCAAACCACAGTCAAGGACGACGGTTCCCAAATGGTTCCTGAGAGCGAAAGACTGAACATTGCCATCATCCATGTTGGTGCTCCAACCGCTGCTTTGAACCCAGCCACCAGAGCCGCTGCCCTGTACTGTCAATCCAGAGGCCACAAGGCCTATGGTGTCATGAACGGTTTCAAGGGCTTGATTCAAGATGGTGAGGTCAAGGAGTTGAGCTGGTTGGACGTTGAGGACTGGCACAACCTGGGTGGATCCGAAATTGGTACCAACAGAACCATGCCATCTGAGGACCTTGGATCCATTGCCTACCAGTTCCAGAAGTACAAGTTTGATGGTGTGATGATCATTGGTGGGTTCGAGGGTCTGCAAGCTGTCAAGCAGCTGAAGGATGCCAGAGAGTTGTACCCAGTGTTCAACATCCCATTGGTCCTGATCCCATCCACCATTTCCAACAACGTTCCAGGTACTGAGTACTCCCTAGGTGCTGACACCTGTTTGAACACCTTGGTTTCATACACTGACTCCGTCAAGCAATCAGCCTCAGCCTCCAGAAGAAGAGTGTTTGTAGTTGAGGTTCAAGGTGGTAACTGTGGATACATCGCCTCATACACTGGTTTAGTTTCTGGTGCCGTTTCTGTGTACACTCCTGAAAGAGACCTAAGATTACAAGATATCCAAGAGGACATTTCCTTGTTGAAGGAGAACTTTAAGAACGACCAAGGAGAAACAAAGTCTGGTAAGATTCTGATCAGAAATGAGTTGTGTTCCGATGTTTACACCACCGACTTGATCGCCAACATCATTGATGAAGCCTCCAACAAGAAGTTCGGTGTCAGAACAGCTGTTCCTGGCCATGTCCAACAGGGTGGCTCTCCAAGCACCAAGGACAGAGTTGTTGCCTCGAGATTTGCTGTCAAGTGTGTGAAGTTCATTGAGGACTTCAACCACAACTTGAAGACCAACGAAGGCAACCAAGAGGGATCAGACTCCAAGGTTCTGAGATTCTACTACGACAAGGAAACCGGCAAGAAGATATACACATGTGGATCTGAGGAGCTGGAAAACCAAAGTGCCTGTGTCATCTGTATCAACGGAACACAGCTGTCCTTCAAGCCAATCCAAAAGATCTGGGACGAGGAAACCAATGAGAAATTGAGAAAGGGTACAGTCTACCACTGGGAGGAGATCAACCAAGTTTCAGATATGATTTCTGGAAGACTGATGTTGAGAAGAGAACTATTGAATGAAAACTAATGAACGCGATTAGCATAGAAGTTATATAATGATTTTATATTATATTATGATAAATGTACAGGATGATTATCCATACGAGATTGAGTGTTTTTTTTTTTACTTTCTGTCGGATTGACGAAACAATAAACGCGTCAAGGGAATGTAGCATAATTTTTATACAATACATTTGGTTTATCTTGATGACAAAAGGCACGTTTAACGATACCGTAGACTGATACAATGAGTCATTCAGGAAAGAGAAAAGTGAACAGTCAGCATTGTTCCACAATCGAACATGAGACAAACAGCAAAAAGTCATGCAAGGACAAGAAAAGGGTGAGTGGCATCTTTGCAGTGATGATGAGCAATGGGCGACACCTTGCCAAGAACATGGACAGGTTCCAGGTGGAGAGTGCTGCAAGTGCATGCTACTTCTGTGGGTGCACTGAGAGCCTGCATGAGTGCCATAGCTGTAGAAGTGTTGTGTGTTATCTGCGGTCTGGGTGTTCCATGCTGAATAGTTCTGATGAGAGTATGCTTTACTGTTTGGACTGCTTGTGAGTTTTTCTGTGCACGTGCTTTTGTTTTACATGTGTTCCAAAGAGGGGGGCTTTCCTTCCCCATGAGCGTTATTTTTTTGGTGGAGCGTGTTACGGCAGTATGTTTTTTTTCATCAACAAATTCTTGAGTTATTTCCGAAACACGCAATGAAGAACTTCCAAAAAATGTGTGACTTTGCGAAAGGCAGTAGCCCTTTTACAACCTACGGGTTAAGGATTGAAAAAAGAGGGGGACATGGAAAAATACACTCCCAAAAAAAAGAAAAGAAACAAAAAGTGAATACGGGAGAGAAGGTTGTGAATACTTATAGATACATCTCTTTCAGCATTTTTGAATAACAGATTATTATATAAATTATGTATATATTAGATAAGCTTTTATAATTATAAAATTAAATAAACAAAAACACCAATCAATATACAAAAATATATAATACACAAAATGTTCAAATCATTCTTCAGAAACTCCGCCCACTCCTTCAAGAGATCATACAGCTCCACCGCCTCTGCCTCTGGATCCAAGTTCCAAGCCTTCCTAAATAGCGAAACTGGCCCTAAGACCATCCACTTCTGGGCTCCTACCTTGAAGTGGGGCCTAGTCTTTGCTGGTATCAGCGACATCAACAGACCAATCGAGTCCGTCAGCGGTACCCAGTCCCTTTCTCTTATAGCCACCGCCATGATCTGGACCAGATGGTCCTTTGTCATCAAGCCTAAGAACATGTTGTTGGCCTCCGTCAACTTCTTCCTAGGTCTAACCTCTGGTTACCAGATCCTAAGATTGATCAACTGGAGATACAACACTTTGAACGAAAGTGCTGCTGACACCTTCAAGTATATCATCAAGGGTCCCCAAGAAGAGGCTCCTGAGGAAGTCAAGTCTGGAAACGTCCACCACCCTCAGCTGGATAACGACACAGACAACATAATCTTCCAAAAGAGAAAATAAGAAAAATAAAACAAATCTAACTGTGTTTGAATGAAGCACAGTTGACGTTACTTCCACCCGGCCCTTATTGTGTTTATAAGCTATAGCGAAAAAAAAAAAAAAAAGTAATCTATAGTTTCGATCCATTTATGAAAGCATTGCGATTCGTTGAAAGAAAATCATCACGCTGTTAGCAGTTTCTTAATAAATGTTATGTATATATTCCTTAAAATCATCATCATATCTTATCTCTTTCTCTTTATGTTTTATTATTGCAAAAAAAAAGGACCTTCATCAATCCCTGTATAAATTGTTTAAAAAAAAATTAGAATATCTTATATAAATCAGTACGTAATATTAAAGCACCAGAGATTACTTGGTGAAGGAGACGGCCTTTTCAGCAGCCTTGTCAAATTCTTCAATGAAGTGGAAGTTCATTCCAGAGTCGTTCAACAGCTTCTTACCAATGTCAACATTGGTTCCCTTCAATCTAACAACAATAGGAATGCTGATGTTCAAGTTCTTGGATGCATTGATCAAACCCTCAGCAACGTAGTCACATCTGACAATACCACCAAAGATGTTGACAAAGATGGTCTTGACATCTGGGTTCTTCAAAATCAACTTGAAAGCAGTTTCAATGGTTTCTGGAGTGGCGGTACCACCACAGTCCAAGAAGTTGGCTGGGGTTCCCCCGTATAGCTTTAGGGTGTCCATGGTGGCCATGGCTAATCCAGCACCATTGACCAGGGTGGCGATGTTACCGTGCAGCTTGACGTAGTTCAATCCAACTTGGGAGGCAACAACCTCATCTGGGTCCTCCTGGGTCAAGTCTCTCCATGAGAAGACCTCCTTCTGTCTGAACTCAGCAGCATCGTCAAAGGAGAACTTGGCATCAACACACTTGATTTCACCAGTGGCCAGTTGAGCTATAGGGTTGATTTCAATCAAACTGGTATCCTTTTCTTGGAAGATCTTGAACAAGTTCTGGATGGCCTTGGCACCCTCCTTGATGTTTTCCTCGCCCTTGAAGCCCAAGTTTTTACTGATCTCTAGGGCCTTGGCAGAGTCCAAGGTCTTGGTGCTGATTTCCAAGAAGTACTTGTGGATCTTTTCTGGGGTCTTTTCAGCAACTTCCTCAATGTTCATACCACCTTGGTCAGAGGCAACAATCAAGATCTTTTGACTGTTTCTGTCAAGCATCATGGACAAGTAGGATTCCTGCTCAATCCCCTTCAAACACTCAGTCAAGTATACGTAGGAGACCTTCTTACCCTCAGCACCAGTTTGCTTGGTGACAAGGGTCTTGTTGATCATGTCAGAGGCGATTTGGTTCACCTTAGGCAAGTCATCCTTGGTGATAAACTGGATACCAGACTTCAATGGAGAGTCCTTGAAGTGACCCTTACCTCTACCACCGGACAAGACTTGGGACTTCAAAACAAGCTTCTCAAGACTGGAGTTTTCCTTGAACAATTGCTCAGCTAACTTTAGAGAGTCCTTGGCATCCTCAACCAAGTACCCCTTAGGGACTGGGATGTCGTAGGACTTCATCAAGTTTTGAGCTCTGAACTCGTGGATGTTCAAGAATCTCTTGGCTGACAGCTGCTTTTTGATTATGTTTCTATTCAACATTTTATTATACTTTTCTTGTGGATAAATCCTTGGAGGCTGTACCTAGTTTTTCGTTAACAAAAGTGTCAATTGGGGGGCTGTTAGTGTACTCTGTTGTGTTTACGTTCATGTTCCCCTACACATTACTTAGCCCATACGTTGCCTTATATACCAAAAAAAAACATCGGGTGGGCACAACCCTACGGAATCCACGTTGCCGTTTTTATCGGAGAGTTAGCCCAGAAATATATTTTTTTTTTGACAATCCAAGGTGCGTAACCAATTCCGTATAATCAGAGATCATAATTCTAACAGCAAATATACTAAAAAAAAAAACATAATTATAAAGTCAACCGTTGATATATAGCTAAAACACCTAGAAACCCTTCTTCTTTTGCTTCTCAATGTGCGCCTTCAGCAATCTTTGCTTGTCTCTCATGGATATCTTCTGCTTGCCCTTCACGTCTCTCTTGTGGATCATCATGACAAAGTTCTTCTTTCTCGACTTTTCTCTGTTGGTGGTGGACTTCTGTTCTCCGTTTTTATGCTTACCCTTACCGGATCCGTATTCCTTTCTTCCTTCTCTGCCTTCCTTGATCTTGGCCATCTTTTCTTCCTTGGTGGCTCTGTAGTGGGTCTTTAGGCCAAACAGAGAAGTGTCCTCAATGACCTGGTCGTTGCTTGGGGCGACTTTCTTCAAGCCCATCAACTTGCTGACACCAGCCTCACGCTTCAACTCCTCCATCTTGGCAAAGTCCTGTGGTGTCAAGATCTTCGTACCCAACAACTTGCTCAAGTCTTCAGGTTCATTAGTCTTCTTCTCAGCCTTTTCAGCCTTTTCTTCGTTTTCCTCATCAGAGGTGTCCATGTTGACATCGTATTCCTTGTCTGATTCAATGTTGATCCAGTCACCCTCAATGTCATCAGCATCCTCATCGCTGGATCTGGACTCAACACTCCACTGGTCGTCCTCATTGTCGGACTTCTTACCCTCATTTTCCTTCCATTCAGATAACAACTTGAACCCTTCATCAATTCCGGCATTGGCAGCGGTGTCTTGACCGAATCTGATGTTCTTGAACTCATCGCCTTCCTTGTCGTCGTTCTGTAGCTGTATAGAAGCAAGTTTACCTCTGTCCTTCCTCTTCAGCATTTCAGGTGCGATTTCTCTGTACAGGGACAGCAGACCCTTGGCGGCATTGACAACACTCTTGTTCTTGGAGTCCTTGTACTCAATCAGATCCTGCAACAGGTATCCCTCAATACCCAGTGGTTGTCTGGTCAGGATTTCTCTAACGGTGTTCAAACCAACCGCACAGACCTCTGAACTGACACCCTCGGAGATAAACTCATTGGCGATTTTTTTGACCATGACAATGATGTTCTCTGGAGGCACCAGGTCGTGACAACTGTTTGCAGCGGAGGCCAGGATTTTTGTGACGTCTTGCTGCTTTGGAGTCAGGTACTTCAGGAAGTATGTGTAGATACCAAACACCATCAGCTTGTGGGAACCAACCATTCTGGAGATCAGCTGCATCAGGTATATCTTGTGGTTCAGCTGCAATCTTTGCTTTGAAATTGGCAGCATGCCCTGGTTCAAAATGACGAACAACTTCTCAGCAAATGCCTGGGGATCTCTTAACAGGTGGATGGCGGAGAAGTTCAAGTAGTTGACCATCTGGTGGGATTGGAGCTTCTTTTGTTTCTTGTTGTACTTGGACACAGCAGCGGTCATCTTCTTGGCTCTCTTTCCGGACTTCTTGTTGATTTGCAGTCTGTGTCTTAGGGTGGCCAGATCCTCATCCTCGTCATCGTCCTCATGAAGCATCTGTTGAGTTAAGTCATCTCTTTCCTTATCGGCACCAAGGAAGAACTGAACACCACTCAGGAAAATCTTCAAGTCAGAGTTTGTACAGGCAAGGGTCATGATCTCAACAGTACGTGAGTCGTCCCAGATACCTCTCAACCATAATTCTTTGGTCAACTTACAAGCCCATAGAGCTTCCTTGCCCCCGTTTTCCAACATGTTGAAACATAGGGCTTGGGTGGCCTTGTTTAATCTGACATCCTTCTTCTTCCCCTTCAAGTTGTTGGCGTTTCTCAGCAACTGCACCAAGTTGTCGTAACATATGGTTTTGATAAGCTTGGAGTGGGTGGCATCAGCTAGAGTGACTGGCTTCAGTAGGATAGGGAAGAACACACCGATCAATAGCTCTGGAGTGATGAACTTCTTGTTCTTCATCATTGTCAAGGAAACTATGATCTTTTCCTTCAGTTCCCAGTTCAATATAGAGTAGTAGTCAATTATCAGGGTCTTCAACTCTAATGGAAAGTTCTCAGTTTCCTTTGGGTAACACTGACAAACAGAGGCAATGAACCCGATTAGTTCAGCAAAGTCAGTGACGATTTGGTTATCAATGTTCTTTGTGCTGAAGTTGGCATTGGTGTTGGTTGGCACACTTTCATCATCGTTCAGTAAGTCCAATTGTTGTTGTTGTTCTGAGGATCCGGTGTTGGCCTGTTCACTCAATAGAAAGATGTCCCTGATAGTGGCATAATGGTTCAATTGTTGCAAAAACTCTTCTCTGTAGGATTCTGGATCTCTTTTGATTAAGTTTTGCAGTAAAATGATGTTTGTAGATGTTAATCTACTGGTGGAAGTAGAGCTAGCTACTGATGACATCTTTGTATTTGGTTCTTGTAAAAATATCTGTTACTTATTAACAAGTTTATATGATAAGTATTGAAATTTAATTGATTTTTCTATATTATCCATCTTGTTAAGTTTTTTTGTTCTGTTAAAAAGAAAAGAAAAAAAAGAAGTAGAAATATGTAGAAATTTCCCAAATAGGTAATTTTTAGTTTTCTTTGAATTGATGATTGTTTCTTTTCTTTTTTCTTTGAAAGTAGTTGTGTGTGTTTATCTTGAACATGGCTAGTCACATGACATTTCCCAATTGGGAAGTGCCTTTTTTTTTTGTTTGTTAGTCCCTCTAATCTCCGATGTGTATGGCTCATTTTTTTTATCAAAGCGTATATCCTTAACAGCGGTAATATTATTTGTGTAAACATTTTAAGTTTAGTGTTAGCCAAAAAAATTATTATATGCGCAGAGTATATAATAAACACCCCCTTTCATTTTCTGTTATCTAACCTCTCATTCACTCTAAGAATCTACTCTGTTTGTATATAAAACTGTTATCATTTATAAGAGAAAGTGTTAATTATATAAAAGTTTTTACTATTTTGGATAGAACATTCATTTGTTATATTTGTTTAATCTATTAAAATAATAACAAGTAACCAGTATAACTTATAGTATAATCAATACAACCTAAGTTATTAATTATAAAAAAAAAATACCACATTATGAAATTTAGTACTTTGGCTACCACTGCCGCTTGTGCTTCTCTTATCTCTGCTGAAGCCAATCTGTTCCAAAACTCCTTTGAAAACAACAACCATGAATTGCCTTCCTCCAAAAAAGACCACAGACTGACTCTATTGAAAAACATCATGGACAAGTTGGACATTTCAGAATACTTCAACAAGGACTACTCCATGGGTAACATGAAGTTGCCAATGAACGTTGATGACTTGTTGTACTCTGAAAAGGAAAAGACTTCTTCCAAGTTGCACAAGGCCATTGATGACTTGAAAAATGGTGCCATCCATGCCACTGAAGTTATCACTAACCAATTCAAGGTTGGGGACAACTACGCCATCAGATTGATTGACCACCAAAAGGAAGGTGTTTCTTCCAAGCAACAAAGTGTCTTGGACATCTTGGAACCTAATGCCAAGAAGTACTCTGGTTACTTGGACATCTTGGATGAGGACAAGCACTTCTTCTTCATTTTCTGGCAATCCAGATCCGACCCAGAAAACGACCCTACTGTTATCTTCATGAACGGTGGTCCAGGTTGTGCCACTGTTGGTGGTTCCAACTTCTTGGGTGTGGGTCCAGCCTTCATTGATGAAGACTTGAATCCAATCTACAATGAAGACGCATGGAACAAGCACGCCAATGTCTTGGTTATGGACCAACCTGTTGGCACCGGTTTCTCCTACACTGACTCTGAAGGTGTCAGTGACACCTTTGCTGCTGGTAAGGACTTCTATGCCTTTTTGGAGTTGTTCTTCACCAAGTTCCCAGAATTGACAAAGAACGACTTCCACATTGCTGGTGAGTCCTATGCTGGTCATTACATTCCACAGTTCTCCAAGGAAATCTTGACTCATGAAGACAGATCATTCAACTTGACATCTGTTATGATTGGTAATGGGTTGACTGATCCATTGCACCAATACCCAGCCTACCATGACATGGCCTGTGGTGTTGGCTCAGGTGCTGACCCTGTCTTGGGTCCTGAGGAGTGTGACACCATGTTGGAAACCTTGCCAAGATGCTTGTCCCTAATTGATGCCTGTTACAACACCGAGTCTGTTTGGACCTGTGTCCCTGCTGCCTTGTACTGTAACAATGCCCAATTGGGTCCATACCAAGAAACCGGTAAGAATGTCTATGATGTTAGAAAGGAATGTAAGGGAACCTTGTGTTACGAAGAAACTGAATATGTTTCCTCATTCTTGAACCAAAGATGGGTCAAGGAATCAATTGGTATTGATCCATCCCAAATCGACAAGGACTTTGAAGGCTGTAACTTTGACATCAACAGAAACTTCTTGTTCACTGGTGACTGGATGAGACCGGACTTTGTCAAGGATGTCAAGTACTTGATTGACTCTGAAGTGCCAGTCTTGATCTATGCTGGTGACAAGGACTTTATCTGTAACTGGTTGGGTAACCTAGAGTGGACAAATGTCTTTGAGTACCCTGACCATGAAGAATACAGCAGCAAGACCTTGGCTCCTTGGTACGTTGATGAAGAGGAAGTTGGTCAATACAAGAACGCCGGTTTGTTAACCTTCTTGAGAATATACGATGCTGGTCACATGGCCACCTGGGACCAAACCCATGCTGTTCAAGCCTTTGTCCAAGACTGGACCTTCAACGGTAAGATTCACCAAAACAGCACTGCTCATTTATAATTTGTTATTAAGCAATGTTTTAGAAAAGAAAAGTTATATATAAAACAGAGTAATTTAGTGTATGATATACTTTGATATTGTTTGGTTGTGTGGCTGTGCAGTCATGTGACTTTAGGCTATATTTCTATTTTCTTCTTACTCCTGTAAAGGTTTTAACTAAAAAGGGAAATTTTGAGTTTCAAAAAAAAAAGAAAGAAACAAAAAAAAAGAAAGAAATTACAAGTATTCAATTGATTTGTATACCTTATATTGTTCATTAACATAGAAAAAAACCATCGAAGCAACACAACAGTAACAGAATACAATGGGGCTGTCATCACATGTCAACAAGGCATCCAACAGCTTTAAAGTACCAAACGAACCAATGGGGACCAAGGTCAAGTTCAACGATGGGAGTGAAGACACAGTGATCAAGAAGAAAGTCAACAACAAGATGAAGGCAAAGAAGGAGAACATAAAAAAGATCAGAACCGAGAAGAAGGTCCAGAAAGTCAACAAGCTGAAGGCCAAGGCTGAGGAGGCCAAAAAGAACAAGAAGGTCAAGAGGGTTCTCAAGGAGAAGACAAAGGTTCCTAAGCTGGCAACCAGAAAGACAAAGACCATCAAGCTGCCTAGCAAGAAGTGCAGATTTTCGATCTGTGTGGGAACATCGATTATCAGCAATTGCAAGAATCTTGAACAGATCACCAATGTTCTGTACCAGGTAGCCAAGGCGTGCTTGATCTACAACGTCAATGAGCTGGTTATTCTGAATGACAACTTGGAGGAAAAGCCATACACGGGGACTGAAAAGAAAACCACCAAGTCCGTGATCATGTCAACCATCCTGCAGTACTTCATCACACCAGAGTACCTGGTCAAAAGCACCTTCAAGAAGAAATACATGCCCCTGTTGAAGTACTGCTCCAAGTTGCCTAAGATCAGCACATTGCCCTTCAACAAACTGATCAACCAGGGTGATGTTGAGGTGAAGAAGGACATGCTGAACCTGTACAGAGAGGGTATTTCCGTGACCATGAAGCACCCAAACAAAAAGGCTAGCAGCAAGTACGAGCAAACGAAGTACATCCAGATCGGCGAGGCTGAGCTGCTGGAGCTGTCCAACCAGTTGATACCAACCAATGTGAGAGTCACTGTGAATAAACAAACAAGGGAAATCGTCACACCAGAGGAGGCCTACGGGAAAGACAACCTGAACATCCACAGGGACAACATAGGGTACACAATCAGAATGGTCGACAGCATAGAGAACCTGTACTTGGGATGCATCAAGAAGGAGGGGTATGACCAGAGTTTGTTAATAAACTGCGGGGACATCCACTCGAAGTCCTTCCAGAACCAGATACTGAGAAACAACTTTGAGAAAGTCACCAGGGGAGAGGATCCATTGAGAAAGGGAATCAAAGTGAAGGATGCCGAGAACCCTACACAGGTCCTGATGGTGTTCAACTCAGTGTACAACCTGGACAACCTGTTTAAGGTGAGAGATGTCAACCTTCAGCAGCAAATAGGGAATGTTCTGGAGATATTCGACAATGAGGTGCCACTGTCCAGCCATGTGATCACTGCTGAGGATGCTGTGATGATAACGCTGACCAAGTTTGATGTGTAGTTATATAGATTGTTAATATTTTGGTAGTCACGTTTTGGTATATTCTAGACCGTGTTTAATTATAGAAGCACGTTAGTGTCACTGACAAAGGCGGTGAAAAATTTTTTTTATGATTTTCGCCAGTCACAGATCGCACTGGGAAAATACAATGCTAAAAATAACAAAGCGACATTGTGTTTTTTTATACTGAGATCATTTGTAAATCAAGTTTGTCTTGTAGATATATTTACTTTTATAGAAAGACAGTTTATTGAAGTTATTTAAATTTAATAATAAGAAAAAAACCAAAGAAATAGTACTTGCTTATTTTAAAGAAAAAAAACAACCCTTTGTTGATACAATAACTTATAAACTTCAATTGTTTTTTTTGCTATAAACCCAATCTTTTGCTATATTTTTCTTTTAACCACACCATGCAATACTCATCAATCACTACTATTGCTCTTTTAGCAGTTTCTCTTTTCACCCAATCCGCCTATGCCATTGGTACCCTAGGTATCAACGTTGCCTCTAGTGGTGCTGACGGTAACTGTAGAGACTCATCCAGTTGGAGTGAAGCCTTGGAAAAGGCCAGTGCCTTCACCAACTACATCAAGACCTACGCTGTCAGTGACTGTAACATGTTGGAAAACATTGCCTCTGCCTTGAACTCAAACACCCAAATGAAGGTTTGGATGGGTATTTGGGAAGTTGATGACGACCACTTTGAAGCTGAAAAGACTGCCTTGACCACATACTTGCCAACCATCTCCAAGGACTCCATCGCTGGTATTTCCGTTGGTTCTGAAGCCTTGTACAGAGGTGACTTGACCCCACAATCCCTTGCCTCCAAGATCAGTGAAATCAAGACTTTATTGTCCGGCATTTCAGACAAGGACGGTAACTCATACAGCGATGTCTCTGTTGGTACTGTTGACTCCTGGAACATCTGGGTTAACGGCACCAATGCCCCAGCCATCGAAGCTGCTGATTACATCATGGTCAATGCCTTCCCATTCTGGCAATACCAAACTGCCAACAAC
>ERZ794949.424-NODE-424-length-13673-cov-2.534954_pt1 | contig 13673 bp, 10 predicted proteins | sample MGYA00511363_ERZ794949 | MGnify/ENA primary metagenome ERZ794949 (study PRJEB30137, sample SAMN04331402) | food metagenome | isolation source: T1 must sample point D1 replicate B | place: Australia: South Australia ...
CTGCTGCGTCGTTGGCGCTGCTGTCGAGGGCGGCGTCACGCTGTGCGGTAGCGGTGGAGGCTGCTCTTGCGGCGCCGAGCCGAGGGCGGGCACGCACGAGACGATCTCGACCGGGATCGCGAGCGAGGCGATCTGGGTGTGGGTCGTCGAGCCCGGCTTTGAGCCCGGCTGGCTGCGCGAGGGGAAGAGTACGAGAGTCAGGGCTGAGCGAGATGTCGAGCAGGAAGAGAGAGAGAGGAACGCACTAGAGCGTGATGGCGAGCTCGTACAGGACTTGGAGATTCGGCGCCCGGAACGATGCCGTCATGCCCTGCGTCTGCGTCGGGCAAAACGTGTCAGTGCACCCTCGACGACGTGCACGACCGCACAGGAAGTGCAGGGAGAGAAAGAGAGAGCGGGCGACGCACGAGCGTGACCGACCCGCCGTACGTAACCCTCCACGCTTCGACGCCGCCGTCGAGCCGCACGGGCATGCCGTCGGGTGCGCCGATCGGGCGGACGGCTTGAGCGCGCAGGACGACCGTGTCGAGCGTGTTGACTGCGGGCGAGGAAGGGAGGGAGGAAGGGAAGAGGCGGAGGGAGAGGCGGAGGGGGTCAGTGCGCAAATCTCGAGCGGCGCCGGTCGCTGGAAAGGAGAGAGAGAGAAGGCCTGCGAGAGGATGCACCGAGGTTCTGGGCGTGCACGACCGTGCGCTGCAGGAGCGAAACGGCGACGGCCGAGGCGGGGAAGCGCCCGCTGTTGGCGTCCGAGGTGATCTGCGGGTCGAGCGAAGGCCGAGTCAGTCCTGCTCGGGCGCGCGTACGAGATCGAGAGGGCAAAGGAGCGACAGGAAGAAAGACGAAGGTGGGATGAAGGGAAGGAAGGAGGGAAGAGAGAGAGAGAGAAGGAGAGGAAGGGAGAGGACCGAGCGAGAGGACGAGCCGACGCACATGCACCTCAAAGTCGATCGCCTGCCCCTGCCCCTTGATGAACTTGTGCGGCTTGGGCACCTTGCCCTCGACCTCGACCCAGGCGCTCCTCGCGCCGCTCTTGAAGAGCCCGCCGGCGCCGCCTCGCCTCGTCGCGCTCCCACCGGCGCGCGCAACGTACTTGCGCGCGTCGGTCCACCCCTCGGGGTCGCTCGCGCTCGAGGGCGGCGTCGTGCGGCCCTGGCTGAGGGCGAGCGCGCGCAGGGGCGACGGCGCGAGCGGCGGGGCCTGGCGCGGGACAAAGACGACGGGGATGACCCAGCGCTCGTTGAGCTTGAGGAGGCCCTTCTTGCCGAGCGTCACCTTGAGGTAGTAGCGGCACGAGGCCTCGAACGCGCCGACGCCGGTCGTGAGGATCGACGTCGTGCCGGGCGACGAGAGGCTCGAGTCGAGGACGAACGACGGCGGCGGGCGCATGGCGCGGCCGGGCGGGAGGTCCATGCGCGGGACGCGCGTGAGGCGGCCGGGGAGCGTGACCGAGAAGGGGAAGGCGAACGTGCCCTGGAGCTTGTTGGGCTCGTGCGCCGTGTTGCCGGCGAGGACGCAGCCGTTCGAGGCGCCGAGCGGCGGGGCCGTCCACAGGTCGTGGCCGTCCTCGAAGAAGTCGACCTCGTCCGAGACCGGGTGCCGACCCGAGGCGTGGGCCTTCTGGGCGAGGGTGCGCACCATGCCCTTGAGGCGCACGCGGACGTGCGTGATGGCCTCGGGGTCGCGCAGGACGAGGGTGAGGGTGCCCAAGAGGGTGACGTCGCAGGCGCGACGGCCGAGCTTGCGCGCCTCGAGGGCGCCGCGGGCGTCGAGGTCGAGGCGGAGCTTGCCCGTCTTGGAGGCGAGGACGTGGCGGCGTTTGGGCGGGAGGTCGGCCGTGAGGCGAGGGTCGACTGGAGCGCGGCGCGAGTAGCCGGGCAGCTCGTCGTCGTCGTTGGCGGTCGGGGTTGTCGAGGGCTGGCGGTCGTCGAGCGGGAAGCTGTGGTGGGTTGCGCCGGTCGAGAACGGGGTCGACGAGGGCCCGGCTGATTGAGGAGGAGGAGGAGCGTCGTTCGAGCGACGAGGGTTGCGGGGCGAGGTGCGGTTGTGGTCGGTGTCGAGAGCTTGGGTGAGGCCTGAGCGGAAGAGGCCGACGAGCTCGTCGACGGCCTGGCGAGATGAGCGAGGTCGGGCGAGGTGGGGGAGGAGGAGGAGGACGAGGAGGAGAGGGGGAGTCAAAGGTGGACGCGGGCGAGTAGGACGGTGAGGTGGACGCACTGAGAGGGCTTCGTCCCTCCTGCTCATGGCCGCGTGCGTGAGTGTGGACGAGGAAGAAGAGTTCCGGGCTCGCTGACGGACGACGCGAGCTGATGAAACCGCCGAGGCTCGGGTTTCGCCTCTCTCCCTCCCTCTCCCCTCCAAGCACCCGCCGATACCCGCCACGGCCGAGGTCACCTGCACTCCACCGACACAGCCCATGTCCTCGACCGCCCCGACCGCCGTCCCTCGAGAGGCCGTCCTCGCAGGCGGCTACCACCACCCGCTCCTCCGCTCCCTCCAGGCAGAGCGCCACCTCGTAAAGGACATGCTCATGTACCCGATCTTCATCACCGACGAGCCAGACGCAGTCGTCCGTCCCCTTCTCCTCCTCCCTCTCCTCCTCCTCGTCCTCCTCATCTCGCTGACCCCCATCTCCCCTCTCTCCCCGCAGGTCGACATCAAGTCCCTCCCCGGCCAGAAGCGCTGGGGCATCAACAAGCTCGAGGCCTTCCTCGCCCCGCTCGTCAACAAGGGCCTGCGCTCCGTCATCCTCTTCGGCGTCCCGCTCCACATGGCCAAGGACGGCCGGGGCTCGCCGGCCGACGACCCCTCGACGCCCGTCATCCTCGCCACCCACCTCATCCGCGACAAGTTCCCCGACCTCGTCGTCGCGTGCGACGTCTGCCTGTGCGAGTACACCGACCACGGCCACTGCGGCGAGCTGTACCCGCTCGACCAGCTCACGCCCGCCGAGCAGCGCGCCGGCGCAAAGGTCATCGACAACCCGCGTAGCGTGCGCCGCATGCAGGACGTCGCCCTCGCCTATGCCCGCGCCGGCGCCCACATGGTCGCCCCGAGCGACATGATGGACGGCCGCGTCGGCGCCATCAAGCAGGCCCTCGTCGACAACGGCTTCGGCAACCGCTGCAGCCTCATGGCCTACTCGGCAAAGTTTGCGAGCAACATGTACGGGCCCTTCAGGTGCGCCTCTCTTTCTCCCATCTTTCCCCTCGCGCTCATGCGCTTCGACCCCTCTCAAGCCGACTCGCTGACGCTCTCGACGGCGCGCTCGCAGGGAAGCAGCCGGCTCTGTGCCCAATTTTGGCGACCGCAAGTGCTACCAGCTGCCGCCCAACGCGCGAGGCCTCGCCCGACGAGCCATCGTGCGTCCCTCCTTCCTCTCGCCCCCTCACCTTCTCTGCTCGCTCCCTCACCCTCGTGCTCTCGATCTCTTCGCTGACGCTCTCCTCCCCCCCCTGCGCAGGTGCGCGACGCTCGCGAGGGCGCCGACTTCCTCATGGTCAAGCCGGCCCTGCCGTACCTCGACATCATGCGCGACGCGCGCGAGCTCGCGCCCGACGTGCCCCTCGCGTGCTACCAGGTCTCGGGCGAGTTTGCCATGATCCACGCCGGCGCCAACGCGGGCGTGTACGACCTCAAGGCGATGGCGCTCGAGAGCGCAGAGGGGTTCCTCCGGGCCGGTGCGTCGTCGTCCCTCTCCTTCCTCTCTCGCTCTCTCTCTCCTCGCTCCTTGCTGACTCGCTCTACTCGCTCTCTCTCTCGCCCGCAGGCTGCACCCTCATCCTCACCTACTTCACGCCCGACCTCCTCGACTGGCTCGACGAGCCCGCAGCATGAGCGAGCGGCCGAGCCGCGTCGAGCCGACCTCGCTCATCGGCCAGGTCGCCCTCGCCCTCGCCGGCGGCCCTTCGTCGTCGCGGCGTGGGCCACACATACTTGGAGGAGGACGCACTTGGCTCGTCGACGCATGCGGCGCGCGCACTCGAGCGCGTGGGACGAGCGCTCCCCCCCCCTCCCTCCCCTTCTCTCCTCGCTCATCCGCTCGCCCGCATGGCCGCAATCGCAATTTCGAAAACCTTCTCCGCGCGCGCCCTTGCAGATCCTGTCTCTGCTTTTCTTGCGCTCTCGGTGCGTGCCGCTCGCTGCGAGAAGCTGTCGAGGTCGAGCAGAGAGAGGCTCGAGCGGCGCTCTCGAGGGGGAAGCGAGCAAGGAGCGAGGCTCGTGCGCGGTTGCTCGCTCGCCCTGGATAAGCGCATGCATCGTGCGAGGTTGGCCTTGCCGGGCTCGCCAGGCGAGATCTGAAGCCGAGGCTGGCTCGGCTTCGAGGGGGAGGAGGGGAGGGGGGTTGCGCTCCTGCCCTCCACCGCTGCTGCTTGCTCGAGCTCGCGGTCGGAGAGTCCGCTGAGCGTGTGCTGCGAGGGCGCGCGGCGCGGGTTGGTCGGTGCGGGCGGGCAGGCCGCCGCTTGCCCTTGGGCGAAACGTGGGGTCCGGAGCAGCGCGACGAGGACCTCGCCCCCCTCCTCCTTGTCCGGCTCGTCGCTCGCTCGCCCACGCCCTCCGCCTGACGCACGCTGGACGTGCTCGCTGCTGCCAGCCTCGCCCACCGACCATGCGGCTGCCCTGGACCGCGAGCGGCGCGGCGTCGCCGTGGCCGTCTTGGGCGAGCACCGCCTCGTCGTCGTCCAGCCCCTCGTTTCCTCGCCGCGCTCCCTCGTCGCCGCCGGCCTCGAGGAGCATGTGGGACCGCCTCAGCCTCGACAGCACGGCCGACATCCCGCCCGACACGCCCCTCCTGTTCCACCACGAGCGCAAGCACGACCCCTCGCCCACGTCGTCGTCGGGCGCATTCCCCTCACCGCCGCCATCTTCCTCCGCCGCGCACCACCCCGATACCGCGCTCGACCTCGGCAGCAGCACCACCTCGACCACCCCGTCCAGCCCGCGCCACTACGCGTCCACCCTGCGCACCCACCGCCGCAAGCACCGCCTCGCGTCGCTCGCCTACTCGAGCGCGCTCGTGTGCCTCGCCGCGTCGACCCTCCTCGCCGCCGCCGTCGTCGGGTGGTGCGCCCACTTCGTCTACACCCGCCACGCCGCCCTCGCGACGGCCGTCTTTGCGCCGCCGCTCGAGCCCGAGCCGCACAGCGTCGAGTGGGCCGCGCCGCCGTTTCCCCCCTCGGGTCCGGCCCACCAGGGGCTGAAACCCGATCGTGCGGCCGGCGACGGCGACGGCGACGGCGTCGACGACGTCGAGCGCGAGCTCGACCGGCGGTTCGTCGACGAGCTCGGCCTCCCGTCGACGACGGGCAACCTGCGGTGCGCGAGCGTCGCCGACTCGGCCGCGCTCGTGCGCCGGTACGACGGCCTGCGCGCTCCCTCTCGCGCCTCGACGGCAGCACCACGGCCCAAGACGCTCGTCGCCCTCAACCTGTACAACAGCGAGCTCGTCATCCCGGCCCTCTCGCACGCCCTCCTCGCCGTCGTGTCGTTCCTCGGCCCGGACAACGTCCACATCTCGATCTTCGAGAACGGCTCGACCGACCGCACCGTCGCCGCGCTCGCGCACCTCGCGCGCGCCCTGAGCGCCCTCGGCGCCGATCACGACGTCGTGAGCGACCCGCGCACGACCGACTGGAAAAAGGTCGACCGCATCGACCAGCTCGCCGTCTTTCGCAACGTCGCCCTCGCGCCCCTCCACGGCGCCAACGCGACGTTCAGCGACGTCGTGTTCGTCAACGACGTCTTTGCGTGCCCGGGCGACGTCCTCGAGCTGTTGTTCCAGCGCCGGGCGCAGGGCGCAGACGCGGCGTGCGCGATGGACTGGAGGGCGAACAAGGGCCCCGGGCACTGGTGGCGGGACAGCATCCTCTACTACGACTCGTGGTGCGTCCCCTTTCGCTCATCTCGTCGCCGTTCAGGACGAGCGCGCCGACTGACTCGAGAACTCCTTCTCCTCTCCGCGCTCGCAGGGTCGGCCGCTCGCTCTCGGGCCAGATGATGCGTCCTCGCACCGACATCTTCCAGGAGTGGCACGACGGCGTCGACGGCCTCTTCAACGCCGATGGCGACGAGGCGAGCAAGGAGAGGTTCGTGCGCGGGCTCCCGACGCCGGTCTGTGCGTCGCCCTTTCTCTCGCTCGAGACGTGCTCACTCCCCCTCATCTCGAGCTCAGCTGACTCCCTCTCCCTCCTGCAGACTCGTGCTGGAACGGCATGCTCGCCCTCGACGCCCGCCCCTTCACCTCGACCGCGCCCGCCCCTCGGTACGAACCCTCGTCGGCGCTCTCGACCTCGGCGCGCAAGTCGTGGCGCCGCCCGCCGCCCGTCACGGCGCTCGAGCCGGCTCGGTTCCGCTCGGCGCTCAACCGCGAGGGCGAGTGCGCCGCGAGCGAGTGCAAGACGCTCGCCAAGGACTTTTGGACGAGGGGCTACGACCGATGGCTCGTGCGTCTCGCTCTCTCTCTCTCCTTCTTGCCTCTCCTTCGACTTCAGCGTGCTGATGCTCCTTCTATGCGCGCAGGTCGTCCCCTCGGTGCGCGTGACGTACGACGCGGCCGTCTACAACCACCCTCGCCTTGTGCAACTCGCCTCGCTCCCCCCCCCCTCGCTCTCCAACCTCCCCCTCTCCCTCGACTCGCCTCCACCATCACCCGCATCCGTCGACGCCGACGCCGCCGAGCCGAGCGAGCTCATCCCCTGGGCGACGCTCTCGCCGCCCGACAGCGTCGTCTGCTGGGCCTGGGTCCGGGGCTTCCACCTCGACCTCGAGTGGATCCGCGCGACCTGGTTCCGGCCGTACGCGTTCGCGCGCAGCCTCCTCGACGGCGGCGCGAGCGGCGGCGGCGGCATGGCGCGACGGGCGTGACGAGGCGCGCGTCGGTTCTCGAGGTTGTACGGTGTCTCGCTCTTTCTCTCTCTTGCACTTAGCTCCCCTCCTTCCTCTCTTTGTACGGTATACCCCTCGCTCAAGTTGTGCCCCTGTTTCGACTACCTCGTTCGCCGTCGTCGCCGCAGCCCATACCCTCGCCGATGACCCTCTCCAGCGCTGAGCGCACTTCCCTCCTTCCCTCCTTCCCGCCCAGCGACCATAGACCTCGACCCTCAACCCGTCCTGTCTAGATCCCTCCTGCGCTGGTAGACCCTGATGCCAAAAAGCCGATCACCTTCTCCTCCTCGCCCTCCCTCGAGAGCAGCACACAGCGTCTTCTCGATCCTCGTCACGCTCTCGCACTCTCGCACTGTCAGTCGCACGAACGAGACCCTGCAAACACGCTTGCGGTCACACACAGTCTACACCCGAGCTCAAGCTTGTACTGACCAACCTCGCCGAGCGAGGGTCCGAGCGCCGCCGCGCTCCCTCGCCTCCTCGCCTCGCCCTTCTTCCTCTCGCCAAGCTCTTCAGCCGCGTCCTCGAAGCACACCGCAGCTGTTCCTGCTCCTGCCTCAGACGAGTACGGGGAGGAACGAGCCGATGACGAGGAAGGGGCACTGCAGCGTCGAGAAGAGGAGGCGGGAGTCAGCTCAGTCCTGTTCGAGGCCGAGAGCTGCACGAGACCCAGTCGGCTTGCAGAGAGAAAAAGAGAGAGAGAGAGAGCAACGCACCGAAAAGAGGTCCCTGCGGACCGAGAAGCAGAACGCGCACGGCACCGGTCGGCCGTCGGGCGCGAGCACGACGCACTGCATCGTGATGCTCGTCGCCGTCGACTCGAACGCGTGCTTGGCGAACGACTCGTAGTACTCGACGACCGACGCCGTGTCGAACAGCTGCGTGAGCGGCCGAGGCACCAAATCAGCAACTCGTCGCACAGGTGCGCCGAGTCATCGAGAGCGAGAGCGGGCGCGCACCTCGAAGATGTACTTCTTGCCGACGAGCTCCTCGCGCTTCCACCCGGTCAAGAGGCAGAACTCGGTCCCGACGAGGCAGATCTCGCCCGTGCGGCGCCACACGACCGTCGGCGTGCCCGAGAACGAGATGAGCTTGTTGAGCTCGACGAGCGTGCGCTGGAACGTGCGCTCGACGAAGGTCTTCGGACGAGGAGGACAGGGATGATCAGTACGAGGACGAGAAGGGCGAGGAAGAGGAGCGAGAGAGCGAAAGAGCCAGACGCACCTCGTCCTCCTCGGTGAGCGGCATCTGAAGCGCGATCAGGCTCGGGCGGAAAGTCGCGAGCGCCCGGATGATGCGCAGGATGTCGTTCTTCTCGAATCTGCAGAGAGTAAGGAGGTGCGTCAGCGCCAAGCGCTACCGACGGGCAGAAGAGCGGGGCTGCGCCCGGATGAGCGCAGCCACCGCTCGATGTCGCGGAGAGTGAGCTCGACGCACCGTTCCTTGAGGTGCTTGACGAGGAAGTGGTAGCTCTGGGCGTACGGGTACGGCTTTGTGACGCTGCGGTACGCCTCCTCGGCCGTCATGAGCCCGCCCGGCTGCGGGCTCGAGCTGAACGGCGCGCGCGGCGCGCCCTGCTGCGCCTGCGTCTGCTGCTGCTGCTGCTGCACGTCGACGCCGCTGCCCTCGAGCAGCATCGGGTCGGGCTGCCGGCTCGGGCCGGCGCCAGAGCCCGACTCGGGCCCGCTCGGACCGCCGCCGCCGCTCGCGCCGAACCCGGGTAGCGCCGGCGTCGTGTGCGTGTCGAGCGCAAAGCCGTTGCCGTTGAGCATGGCGTTGAGGATGGCGTACTCGAACCCGGCCGCCTCGCTGCCGAACTGGGTCGCGTCCGTGACGGCGCTCGTCGGCTGATGCTGCTCGTGCTGGTGCTGCTGATGCTGCTGCGTGTGCTGGCTCGACACGGCGGGCGTGGCAGGTGCGAACGAGAGGAACGACGTCGGGTCGTACGAGGCGGGAGCCGAGGCAGGAATGCCCGAGGTCGACGTCGAGAGCGAGGTCCCAAAGTCGAAGAAGGGCTGGGCGTCGGCTTGAGCGAGAGGCGCCGACGGCTGGTGGTGCGAGCCGACATCCGACATGGCGCTGTCGAGGGCCGAATCTGCATGCAGTTCAACGTCAACTCGGTGTCGCTCGAGAACGAGGACGAGGCAGGGAGAGGGAGACGCACCGAGGAACGAGGTGTCGGGCGCGAGCTGCAGCGCGTTGCCGTTGGACGGCCCGGGCGTGCCCGACGGGCCACTAGATTGCCGTCCACGCTCGAGTACTGTAGAGTGGGAGCGGGAGGGGCGTTAGTGACGGAGGGGGAGAACTTGACGAGGAGAGAGAGTGGACGCACGCTCGTCCGGGATCTCGAGCAGGTACTTGGCCTTTTTCCGGGCGCCGTCGACGCATTCTTCAGGGCAGCCCTTCTTGATGCAGCGAGCGCACGGTCGGGCTGTCGCAGGAAGCGAAGAGGACGTCAGACTCGGCTCGTGCGCGCACCCGCTCGAGAGAGAGAGAGAGAGGGAAGGGACGCACCGTCGTCGCAAGTCAAGTGCGCCTTCTGGCACGCCGCGCACGCCCTCCCAGCCTTCTTCTTCTTCGGCACGGGCTTGCCGTCCGGCCCGACCTGCTGCCCCCTCTTGCCCTTGCCCCCTCCCTTCTTTCCCTTGGGCGCCGCGCCCGGCGGGCCCGGCGTCCCGTCGCTGTCGGCCGCGCGGCCCTTGCCCTTGCCCTTGGTCGTGCTCGACGCGTTGCCGCCGGACGACGAGGCGACGCTCGCCGCGCGGGGCTTGCGGCCGCCGGCGGGCGCGGGCGCGATGGCCTGCAGGCCCTGCGGCGTCGCCGTGCCCGTGCCGGCGTAGGCTCCGACAGCGCTGCTGCCGCCGCCGCCGCCGCCGGCCTCGCTCGTCGAGTCGTCCTCGTCGCTCAGGAAGGTCGCGCCGGTGCGAGGCGGTGCGGCGGACGAGGACGAGTGCGAGGGTCGGGGCGGCGCGGGCTGGATTGGCGGGAGGAAGGTGGCCGAGGTGGGTGCTGCTGGAGGTCGTGAGGGAGGAGGGAAGGACGTCGCGCCGCCGTAGTGGGCCCGGTTGGACGAGAAGAAGGACGACGAGGGTGCGCCGGCGCCTTCGCCCGGGCTGGTCGACGCGTTCGAGTCGAAGCCGGACGGCGAGGGCCCGCTGTGCTGCGACGGCGAGAAGGCCGTGATGCTGGCGGCTGCGACGAGCGAGGGCAGGAACGCCGAGGACGAGGCGGCCATCTGCTCGGCGGCGTGGGACGAGGAAGGGTGGGGGGAGGCGGGCGAGGGGGACCCTAGGGGACGCCGCGGCGAGCTCGAGTCGGTGCGAGTCGCTCGAGAGTGTACTCGCAGGCTGGTCGTGCGCCCTGCGCTGCCTGGTGCGGTGTTGCGGCGGTGTCGTGTGGGGTCGGGCGTGGGCGGAGCGCGAACGCGAGCGACGAGGCGGTCGCTGTCGAGGACGAGGCGCCGTGGGAGCAAGCGGACCCGGTCGGTGTCGACGCTGAGAGCGTGCTCGGGTCTGCTCAGGAGGCCTCGAGGCGGAGACGAGCCAGGGCGAGAGGGCTCGCTCGTGGTTGGTGGACGGAGAGGGGCTCCGACGAGGCGATCTCGGCTCTCTCTCTGGCCGCAGCGCCAACAAGGTTCCTCCTGCACTCGTGCACACGCCAGAACAACTCTCTGCGTAATGGGCTGAGTTGCACTCCCGCGACTACCGCACCTCGACCCCCATCTCGCTCGTCACCCGCTCCTGCACCCGCTCCTGGATCACGTTGACCTCCTCGTTGCTCAGCGACCTGCACGCATACGGCTTGGACGTCAGCTCCGGCAGCTCGTCGTCGAGAGGGAGAGGAATGTGAGTGAAAGGACGCACCGGTCCATCGAGCGGTAGTTGAAGCGGTAGCACCTCGAGACCCGCCCCGTCTTCGGGTGCGTGAACTCGTCGATCTGCAGGGCGTGGGACGTCGGCAGAGTCAGCATTGTTCCTCCCAGGAGTCATCCCAGTCCGGGAGTCGGCTCAAGGAAGAGCCTGCCCGCCGAACGTGAGCGAGACAGGGAGGAACGGGTCGTCGAGACGCACCAGCTGCACGCCCTCCACCAGGTCGCCCGCCTCGTCGCGCACAAGCTCCATGAAGTCGTTCTCGTGCCACGGCTGCACCTTGTCGGCGCCGCTCGCCTCGGGGAGCCAGAACGCGAGGTCCTTGTAGCACTCGGGGAACCTCGAGTAGGGCTTGAACGTCGAGATGTCGCCCTGGCGGAACTGGTTGCTGAACCGCGCGTCGGACGACCAGAAGAGGCGGATGTCGGGGATCGAGAAGAGGACCATGGCGATGCGCTCGAGGCCGAGGCCGAACGCCCACCCCTGCTTGTGCCCGACGCCTGGACGAGCGAGTGCGCGAGAGGGTCGAGCGGTACGGTCGAGGCAAGGGGAGGTCGACGAAGGTGGGCGAGGACGGAGGAAGGAGTGGGAGAGGAGAGGAGGAAAGCGAGGAGGGAGAAGGAGGGAGGAGTCAGCGTCTGCGCAGAAGGGGTCCGAGGGTCCTCGAGGAGAGAAAGGCTGAGCGACGCACCTGACTTCTCGAGGGCCGCCTGCCGCACGACGCCGCACCCGAGGATCTCGAGCCACTTGCCGTTGAACATGACCTCGACCTCGTAGCTCGGCGCCGTCCAGGGGAACGTCGCCTCGATCCAGCGCACCCGGAGCGGCTCGGCGCCGTCGCCGCCGGCGCGCCCGCCAAACAGCTTCAGGACGAGGCCGTTGAGCGAGTTCTTGAGGTGCTCGGCGATGATGCGCGCCGTGCGCGGGTCGTGCTCGGTCTGGTACGGGTTGGTCGCCGTCTCGACGCCGGTCAGGTCCTCGATGACGATGTTGGCGGCGCCGAGCGCGGCGCGCATCTCGGCGTTCTCTCGCTCGAGGCGCTCGATGCCGCCCTGGGCCGGGTCGACGACGTTGCAGCCCTCCATCTGGTGGAAGACCGGGTAGTGCGAGCGGTCGATCTCGTCGCGGCGGTACACGTCGGCCGTGACGAGGAACTGGTCGAGCCCCTTGCGGAACTGCTCGACCTCGTGCGCCGACGTGTGGGTGCGCAGCATGTGGTGCTCGTTGAGGTAGTACGAGTCGGTGAGGGCGCGCCCCGGGTGGTCGGCGGGGAACCCGAGGTCGTCAAAGTTCTGGGCGACCGTGACGATGGGCGACAGCGAGTTGAGGTGCTCGAACGTCGAGAAGTGCGACTCGATGAGGCTGCGCAGGATGCCGATCGGGTGCGAGGGCTGGAGGTGCAGTCGTCGCGGGAGCTTGTCGAGGATGGTCGGAGTCGCGTTGGTGAAGGCGTCGCGCGGGTACGACGTGCCGTCGATGACGAGGGGCTCGGTAGGCTTGGGGCGGGCGGCGTAACCTCGCCGCGGCTCCTGCCGAGGTGCTGGTCGGGCGAGAGGTCGAGGTCGAGTGAGGCGAGGAGCGACGGCGGAGAAAGTGCGCGAGGGGATGGGGCGACTCGCGAGCTGACCGACAGCTCGCCAGCAGGTGCATGGCGGCAGTTGGCGCAGAGCTGCGGCTCTTGGGAGCGTGTTGGCGAGCATGGCGGCTCGATGTCGAGCAGAGAGGGAGCGGTCCGACTTCGGCGCCGGCGAGAGCGGCCACCGCTCACTTCACCGAGTTGCGCTTGCGAGCCTTCTGAGCGGCTCTACAATGTGTACTTGTGCTGGCGCAGATGCTGGGGATGCACTAGCTGAGCAAGAGAGCGGCGAGACCGAGTCGAACGTGCGGCTCGCTCCAGCTCTGTCAACGCTCTCCAGTGGCTCGCTCGGGGGCTGTAGGGCTGCTTGCAGTATATCGGGCCCTGCCTGTGCTCGCAGAACGCGCTCACGAGGGTGGGTGAGCGCTGTGTGACGGCCGCGAGCTCATCAGCGTCGCCGAGCCTGGTCGACCTCTCGCCTTCCCTCATCTACTCCCATTTCGCCTTCCCCCAGCTTGTGAGTCTCGCAGCGAGGTCCCAGCTCTCGAGTCTGCTCTCAGGGCCGCGCTGACCCATCGCCCACGCCCTCGCAGCCCAACGGACGCTTCCTCCGACCTCGTCGTCAACCCTCGCTCGCCACCCAAGCGCGTCCCCCACCGCAACACTGAAGGACAGCTAGCCATGGATTCTATGAATCAGACGAAACCCTCGAATCTCTAGTGCGTCGTCGTCCCCCTCCTCCCCCTCGTCGTCGCGCTTGTCGACGACCTCCTTCGACGCGCCTCTCTCCGGGCCTCGACCCTCTTGGACCACCGAGCGCTGACCCTGCCCCTCCTCCTCTCCTCCCCACTCGCAGCTGCTGCGCTGGCGACGGCGTGGCAACCACCTGCACCTTCCCTGCTGTCGTGCCCTTCTCGGCGAGCGCCCTGGACGACCGTGCGTCCTCTCTCTCCTCCTCCTCGCCGAGCACCGCCTCGTCCAGCCTTGGCGCACGCAACTGACTCTGCTCTCTCGCTTGCAGCGTTCGGACGGCGGCCCTGACATCGCTACTAAGGGCCAAAACCCCGGCGCCGCTGCTCAGCAGCAGGTGCGTCCCCCTCCCTCTCGCCCTCTCGCGCTCCCTCCCATGCTCATCTCGCTGACGCCTCTCGCTGCTCTCTTCCTCGCGCGCAGGGTCTGCGTGCGTATGTGAGAGATACCGCGCAGGAGTTCCCCTTCATTTCCCTTTCGTCCCTTTCCCCGGCCACCCACGACAACGACAACGCCCCTCCCGCCTACACCTCCATCTTCCCTCCGTCGCCGCCCCTCTCGGCGACTTCGGCCTCGCCCAGCGACTCGTTCATTCT
>ERZ794949.425-NODE-425-length-13649-cov-2.573709_pt1 | contig 13649 bp, 13 predicted proteins | sample MGYA00511363_ERZ794949 | MGnify/ENA primary metagenome ERZ794949 (study PRJEB30137, sample SAMN04331402) | food metagenome | isolation source: T1 must sample point D1 replicate B | place: Australia: South Australia ...
CATGAGCCCGCTGCTGCGCTTCACGCTGCCCTGCCGCTGCGACCGACGCCGTCGCTCCGAGCAGTCCTGCCCCGACGCTCGAGCTGAGCCCCGCCGTCTGCCGCTGCGCCGCCTCGACCGGGCCCGCCGCCGCCTGCTGCATGTGCCGCAGCACCATGCCGAGCCGCCTGACGGCCTTCTTGCGGCCCTCCTCGACGCCGACCCGGTCGTCGCGCTGCGCCGCTTTGTCGAGCATGCGCTGCACGGCCGGCGGCAGGCCGTACACGTCGTCGGTGTACGAGCCGCGGGCAAAGTAGTCATCGAAGGCGGTGGTGGGGTCCTGGGCGAGGAGGGTGCGCAGGTAGGCCTTGTCGGCGAGGTCGAGCGACGAGAGGGACGAGAGGAGCTCGCTCGACGTGGGCGACATGTCGCCCGCCCGCTGCGCCGGCCCCGCCTCGCTCGCGCGCCCTTTGCCCTTGGCGCTCGACGACGCAGCGAACGGGTCGAGCGGCATGCGCGTCTCGAGCTCGACGCGCCACGGCTCGTGCTGCCGCGCGAGGAGCTCGCTCTCCCACTCGCCGTCGACCGCATCGACGAGCCCGCCGCCGCCGAGCAAGCTCGAGAGCTCTGCGCCGTCGTACGCTGCGTCGCGCTCGAGGCCGTTGTGCGCGAGGTGGTGTGCGGACGAAGCGGCGGCGGTATCGGAGGCAGCGCCGGCCCACGCGCGGTCGAGGTGGCGGTCGCCGAGCTGGGCACCCTGGGCCTCGCGGAAGGCGTCAAAGTCGAAAGGGAGGGCGCTGGACGAGGCGGAGGACGAGGCGTCGTGGCGGAACGACGAGGCGGAGCCGGAGGAGGCGGACGAGTGCGGGTGGAGCGGAACGTCGGCGAGGCGGTCGCCCGAGTGGACGAGGGTCTGCACGGAGGAGGGCAGGCCCTTGCTGTAGGTCGTGGCCATGCTCGAGTGCGCGAGCGAGTGAAGAGCGAGAGGGAACAGCTCCCGCCGGTGTCCGCCCTCCTCGAGCCGGCTCCGGACCCGCCGCGAGCCGCTAACCTCGTGCGCTAATCGGGCAGTCGTATTGCAGATTAGCAACGAGTCGGATTAGCTTTGCTCGCCTCGACCATTACAAGCCACAGCTAATCAGGGCTAATCGTCGGTCGACCCGACGCTCGCTCTGCTCTCACTCTCGCTTGCGTCACTTACGAGTGCCGTCTGGTCTCCTAGCCGTACTCGACTGCACAGCAAGCGGGCCCGCTGGAGCGGAAACGGTGAAACGAAGGTCGGTGGCCGGGCCCCGGCCCGCCGCTGTCATCGCTCCTCCCGAGCTCGCCTTGTGTTCGCTCGTCCTCTTCTCGCCCACTCGAGCTACTCGTACCCGCACCGAACCTTCGAGCAGCTGCACGCCATGCCCGACCAGTCGCCCCTCCCCTTCGCCACGTCGCTCGACGAGGTCTACACCCCGGCCGCACTCGCCCACGAGGGCGAGCGCTGGAACAACCTCTTCGACAGCTTCCAGAACGAGTTCGGCGTCGACAGCAAGCACCTCAAGGTCGCCCGTGCCCCTGGACGTGTCAACATCATCGGTGCGCGCCTCTCCCTCGTCGTCGTTTTCCCCCGGTCGGCCGACCCCCCCACTCTCCCGCTTCGACCTGGCGGAAAGCCGTCCTTGCTCAAGCGCTGACACTGGACTTCCCACACAGGCGAGCACATCGACTACTGCGGCTTCTCGGTCCTCCCCGCCGCCATCGAGCGCGACGTCCTCATCGCCTTCGCGACCTCGGACCCGGACCCCTCGTTCAAGGGCGCCGACCTGCCCGCCCCGAGCGCCGAGGGCAAGACGACCTTCGTCCTGCGCAACCTGTCGAGCAAGTTCTCGCCGACCAGCTTCGAGGTCGACCTCACCGCCGACGGCGCCGACCTCCCGCTCCCCAAGGACCACCACTGGTCGTCGTACTTTATCGCCGGCACCAAGGGCGTCCTCAAGCACCTCTCGGCCAACGCCGGCACGGCCCCGGTCACCCCGCCCAAGCGCGTCCTCGTCCTCGTCGGCGGCACCGTCCCCGAAGGCAGCGGCCTCAGCTCGTCGTCGGCCATGACGACCGCGAGCGCCATCGCCGTACTCGAGGTCCTCGGCCGCCGCGACGGCGAGGACGGCGTCGGCCGCAAGGACCTCACCAACGTCGCCATCGAGAGCGAGCGCCTCGTCGGCGTCAACTCGGGCGGCATGGACCAGTCGGCGTCCGTATTCTCGCGGTCCAAGCACCTCCTCCACGTGTGCGTCCTCCTCTCGCTCCTTGCTCGTTCTTCGAGCTTCATTGGCTGACCATGTACGACGTGCTCGCAGCGAGTTCATCCCTCACCTCGAGGCGCGCGCCATCCCCCTCCCCAAGACGGTCCCGCCCTTCTCGTTCGTCATCGCCAATACGCTCGTCAAGAGCGAGAAGAAGGTCACGGCCAAGTTCCAGTACAACCTGCGTGTGCGTCCATCGGCTCTCTTCCCTGCTCCTCGACAAGATACGTCAAGCTGACGCTCGGCCCTCCCCGCAGGTCGTCGAGACTCGCCTCGGCGCCCTCCTCCTCGCCAAGTTCCTCGGCCTCCCCTACACGCTCGAGTCGCGCCCGTTCCCCTCGTACAAGACGATCGTCGACGCCTACTTCCAGCACCGCGGCCCGACGCACGGCCCGATCCGCTCCAACTCGCAGCGCCCCGAGAAGCTCGTCCCCGAGGGCGCGACCGTGCCGGCGCTCCCCTCGTCGCGCCTCCCGCCCCGGACGGCCGGCGGCGCACACGAGCTGCGCACGATGATCGGCTTGATCGGGCAGGCGCTCGGCGGGCCCGGGCTCGAGAACGGCATGACGATGGCGCAGGTGGCGCAGAAGCTCGAGGTCGGCGAGGACGTGCTCGAGCACGCTGTGACGGACCGCGAGGTTGAGCCGCAGGAGGGCAGGTACAAGATCTGGACTCGGGCACGGCACGTGGTACGTCTCTCCTCTCTTTCTATCTCGTCGTCGTCGTCCTCGTCGTCGGGGTCCGAGCGCGCGCTCACTCGCCTCTCGTCCTCGCCCGCAGTTCTCCGAGGCCCTGCGTGTGTACGAGTTCAAGGACATCCTGTGCGGCACGGCGGCAACCTCGCAGCGTGCGACGCCTGACGCCGTCGAGGGCTCGGGCAAGCCCATCCTCGAGACGGCCTCGACCGACTCGGAGCCCGACCTCGCCTCGGCGCCGCTCGACCCGTACACGACGTCGTCGCTCGCCGTGCCGGACGAGGACGACCCGAGCAAGGCGCTCCTCGAGCAGATGGGCGACCTCATGAACGAGAGCATGCGCAGCTGCCAGGTCGACTACGAGTGCTCGTGCCCCGAGCTCGACGAGATCGTCGACATTGCGAGGAGGAACGGCGCTCTTGGTAGCCGTGTCACCGGTGCGTCGTCCTCATCCTCCTCTTTACGCTCTCCTGCACGTCGTCGAGCTCTTACTGACCTTCTCTTCGTCGTCGTGCGCGCAGGTGCCGGGTGGGGCGGCGCGACCGTCTCGCTCGTCTCGGAGCCCGACGTGCCTCGCTTCATCGAGGCGCTCAAGACCGAGTACTACAACAAGCGGTACCCGGACCTGAGCGAGCAGGAGCTCGCCGACGCCGTCTTCCCGACCAAGAGCGAGGCCGGCGCGTGCGTGTACCAGCAGAGCGACTGAGGAGCGACGAGGGCGTGTCTGCATCGGCGAGGGCCAAAGAGGAACATCTTCTTGAGACTGATTGACCGGGCCATAGACAGGGAACCCGGATGAAACGTATCTTTCCAGTTCTGCAGCATCTTCTCCTCGCTTAGCTTCCTCATCTCGCTCTCTCTTCCTCGCCTCGCACTCTCTCGTCCTTAGCTAGCATTATGTGCACGTCGTCTCGCTCTCTTGCCTCGCTGCAGGCTGTTCGAGGGCACGCTCTCCCTGCGCAGCTCGAGCGTGCCTCGTCGTTCGCGCTCGAGCCCTCTCAGCTCGCCGCACCTGTTCTCACGCTTGTTCGCCTTCACGTCTTCGCCCTCGGTGTGCGCTCTCTGCTCATTGTCGCGGCTCGTCCTGAAGCTGAGAGTTTCGCTGCAAGCGGGAGAGCTCGCTCTCGGCGGGACTTGGGCGAAAAAGAGGAAACGACAAAACTGCGATTGCACCTGCACAAGCCTCTCGGTCCTCGACGCTCGAGCTTCGCCGCTCCTTACTCGAGGACCGTCACGTATCGTCGAGCGCCTCGAGCTTCGCGCGCACGCTCTCGCGCTCGAGCCGGTAGTGCGCGACGAGCGCCGCTTGGACCGCTTCCGACAGCGGCACCCGCCTCGCGTCGCGGATGCAGCGCTCGACGGCGCGCCCGCGCAGCGTGAGCACCTCGCGCATCTCGATGCGCGGCTCGGGGCGCGACGCCTGGAAGAGGAGCGTCGCGTGCGCGAGGTCGTGGCGGAGGAACGAGTTGAGCTCTGCGAAGATGCTCCACGAGTCGGCGGCCGCCTCGCCGACGCCGTAGGCCTCGAGCGCGGCGTTGTTGCGGCTGCGGCTGTAGCACAGGCGGAGCGGGACGAGCTTATATGCGAACGTCTGCCAGGGCGAGCGAGCGGCGGCGGCGAGAGCGTCGTCGACGTCCTGCGCAAACCGGCGCGCGTTCTCGAGCGTGTAGTAGGCGACGAAGAGGTAGTGCAGGTGGTAGTCGAGCGGTACGACGCTGTTGGCGTCGGGCTCGGTCGCGGCGATGTACCAAAAGACCTGCGCGCGGCTTGAGGTCGTCAGGACAGTCGCATGGGCAGTGAGGAGCAGGCTGGCTCGACGCACCTCCTCGGTTGCCGCACTCGGGTCGTCGCCAGCCCACTTGAAGAGCATCTCTGACAGGCTGGGCCCACCGATAGGTCGGTCCTTGACCTCGATGAGCCGCGCGAGCTCGTCGACTTTGAGCGGCGGGAGGTAAAACCGGGTCGGGTCGCGGCCGCACAGGACCTTGTGCGTCGGCCAGAGCTGTGTGGCTGGAGCATCAGTTTTCTCTGTTGAGCGGATCAGACTGCAGGACAGCGAAAGAAGGACGCACGAGGGTCTGGCAACGCCGCGAGCAGAAGGTAGCTGAGGCGCAGGCAGAACACTTCTGCGTGGTCGGCTTGGCGCACACGCTGCAGCACGGTGGCTCTTGTGCATTCATGATCAGAGCAGCGAGCGAGCGAGCGAGGCGAAGGAGGAAGTCAAAGTGCCGAGAGCCGGCGTCCTCTCGTCGACGAGGAGCGTGCCTTTCTCCGCGGCAAGTCCGGCGGGCGGGCAGCAGCTCGCAGGCGAAATGCTCAGACAGAGAGAAAGAGCTGCGGCAGAAGCAGCACCTGCGGTAGAAGCAGCTGCGCAGGTCGATACAGCTCGTTGCGGAAAAGCTCAGATAGAGAGGACGGAGCGCAACGAGCTCGCGCACGAGCCTCCTCTCTCTCCAGCTGCGACAGGATCAGGACGATGACAGCGAGGCTTAGATGGATTGCACCTGCGCGTCCTTCATCGTGCGCTCGAGGAGTGCGTTCGCCTTCGGGTCGAGCACCTCCTCCCTGAACCCCTTGACGAGCCTCGCCCTCGCCTCGTCGCCCAGCTCGGCCCGCTCGAGCTCCTTGAGCGTCCTCCCGCACGCGACGACCTCCCACAGGCGCGCCTCGAACTCGTCGATAGCCGGATCAGGGCCCCGAGCGGCCGCCTCGACCGTCGCGCGCACGAGCTCCTGCCGCAGGACGCCGTTCAGGACGCGGTTGACGTCGCGCGAGGGGCAGTCGGGCACGCCCGTGTCGGGCCGCGGGCGCGTGCAGCGCTGGATCCAGTCGGCGGCGAGGCAGCCGAAGAGGTGCCAGGGCGGGAGGGCGAGCGAGCCGGGTTGGGCGAGGAGCGTTGCGCCGAGGTGGAGGTAGCTGTAGGCGAGGAGGTTGTTGCGGGCGGTGGCATGGCTCGGCGAGGTCGGCTCGGTCGAGGTGACGAGGCTGGTGAAGGTCTGCGAACGGGCGAGAGGGAGCTTAGAGTCAGCGAGCTCACCTTCGATTGGTCGGCGCGCTCGAGGGGACGTACGAGACGTCGAGCGAGAGGAAGGCGGGACGTACCGGCCATGGTCGCACCTTGAAGAGCTTGGCGACATAGTCGGCAAAGCTGCCGCCCGATATCGGAAAGACGTCGCCCTTCATCCGTTCGAGCTGCTCGAGGTCGGCGGGCGAGAGGGGCGCGAAGTAGAAGAGGTCTGGATCGCGGCCGCACAGGGCCTCGTGCGTCGGTCGAAGCTGCAGAGGTACAGTGTCAGCTCGTGCGTCCCTGCTCGGCCGGTTGCAGAGGAGAGAGAGCGGTCGACTCACAAGCTCGTCGCACCTGCTCCCGCACACTGGAACAAGGCCACATGCGCTGCAGCGCGTCGTCGCCGGCTCGTCGCACACAGTGCAGGGCCCTGCCGAAGCTGTCGCCATGGTCGCACGATGGCTGTTGAGAGAGGGAGAGCGAGTTGGCGATGAGAGCGTTGATGAGCGCAGTCGATGGCGAGGGCTCGGGCGGGGTGGCTGGGCGGTCGAACGGGTTCTGCGGAGCTTGTGCTGAGGGATGATGCGCGCGCAGGTCGGATGGAGGCACGAGGAGCTGTGCGTGAGGAACAGCACTTGCTCCGCCTCGACTCCCTCAAGGCCAAGTCGCTCTCGCCGGGACAGCACAGCTTCTGTCCCCCTTTGCGTAGAGCACAGGTCCCCCGAGCCTCTAAAAAAGCTCACGGCCCCTCGGGCTCGCAGCCCGTGCTCGAAGGAGGGACGTGCTGCTCGTGCTCTCTCGCTCGCACCGCTCCACGCCTCTCTCGCTCGCTCACGACAGCCAAGCACAGCCTCGTTCCATCTTCTGTAGTTCCTCCGCACCGACTACGTCCCCTCATCACGCAAGGCCGCCATCTTGTCCCGCAAGACCTCGAGGTGCGCCTCCGAGTTGGCGACGAGCACGTCCTTGACCGTCTGCGCGACCTGCGCCCGCTCGACCGCCGCGACGATCCTCCTCTGCGCCAGCACCTCGAGGGTGACGTACTCTTCGATCGTGATGCCGAGCGTCGGATCGGCCGCAGCGCTCGGCAGCGCGGCGTAGACGAGGACCTGGCGCAGGACGTCGTTCGTGAGGCGCCACAGGTCGGGCCCGAGCGCCGGGTGCGCGCGCGAGCAGTGCACAAAGGTCGGGACGGCGAGCGTGCCGAACGTGTGCCAGAGCGGGTTGGGGCCGCCGTCCGAGGGGCGCGCGACGAGGAGGTCGAGGTGAAAGAAGGCGTGGACGAGGAGGGCGTTGCGCACGGCCGAGGCGAGGGGGGACGAGGTCGTGTCGGAGCCGACGATCGTGAGGAGATCCTGCGAAGCGTATGGCAAAGCGTCAGCAGCACGTACGGCCCGAACGGAGAGAGACGAGCGCTGCGCTCGCCTCTCGAGGAGGAGGGAGGCTCGCCGCCGACGCACCTTCCAAGCGAGGCCCGGCGTGAGCGACGACACGTACTCGACGAAAGTCTTGCCGCTGAGCGAGAAGGGTTCGTCCTTGATGCGCTCGAGGACGTCGACCTCGGCGGGCGAGAGGGCGGGGAGGTAGAAGAAGGTCGGGTCGCGGCCGCACAGGACGCGGTGCGCCGGCCAGAGCTGCGGGTGCAGGGCGTCAGCTGGGTCTGAGGGTACGCTGAAGGAGCAGGGAGGGGACGCACGATGCTCTGACAGCGCTTGGAGCACAGCCGAAGCGCTTTGCAGGCGCCACACGAGAGCGCGCCCGGCCGCTCGCACACGGCGCACAGGCCGCCATCGTCGGCGCTCATGTCGAGCGAGGCGACCGAGTCGCACACGCCACAAGAGCGGGCGAGGCGAGAGGGCGAGAGCGAGAGGCGAGCGGGAGAGGGAGCGAGAGAAAGGGGCGGACGGCCGTCTTCCCCGGGGCGAGGAGCGAGCGCTCATCTCGCTCAAGGCTCCGCGGCGAGTCCGGCAACAGGAGGTCAATCGAGGAGCGCTAGCCGGGCGGAGACCGCCTCCGCAACCGAGAGGCGCGAGCGCCGGTCCCTCGCGCTCCTTCGCAGCGCGAGCAGAGCTGCACAGCTCAAGCGAAGCCCAGCTCTCGCTCTCGAGACCGCCAAGCCGAGCGAGCGGTGCCGAGAAAGAGAGCTTTGTCTTCCCGAGAGCAGGCGCGAGCGTCAGGAAGAACCGCTCGCTGCGTTTCAACGGCGAGCTGCAGCGCGTCTCCTCATCCTCCTCGCTCAGCGCACGCTATAACGCTGCGCGATCGCGATCGAATTGCGCACGCACTCGTCGAAGGCGGCGCCGATCGCGTCCCTCGCCGCCTGCGGCAGCTTGGCTCGCCTCGCCTCGACAGCGGCGCGGCGGAACGACAGGATCGACAGGCGGCCGAACTCCTCCTGCGAGATGTCGGGCTGGTGCTTGCGCTGCTGGAGGAAGAGCGTGTGCCGCACGAGGTCCTGCCGCAGGATGCCGTTGAGCGCTCGCCAAGGGTCGGCGGCGTTCCAGAGCAGCGCCGGCTCCTCGGCCTGCAAGCCGACGCACCGGTCGATGTAGCCCTCGGCGCCGTCCGAGAAGGTGTCCCAGATGGGCAGGTCGAAGATGGACAGAGCAGGGTCCTGCGAGCGGGCGACGTTGTACAGGTGCCGCCGAGCAACGACGAGATTGAGGTTGCGGCAGCCGAAGCTTTCGGGCGAGCTGTCGCCGGCAAGGCCGTCGGCGGAGGTGACGAAGTTGAGGTAGGTCTGCAGGTCACGTGCGAAGCGCAAGTCAGCGCTTGCGCGGGAGAGGGTGCGCAGACGACCGCCTCGGTCGAGCCTCTCCCTCTCGGCCACGCCCAGATCGCGAGAACGGGACTCACCGGCCAGGAAAGTCCCAAGTAGTTCGACACGAAGACGACGAACGGCTCGTCATAGTCGGCGTAGTGCTCGCCCTTCAAGCGCTCGAGCCGAGCGATGTCGGCGCAATCCAGCGGCGGCACGTAGAAAGTGTCGGGGTCGCGACCGCAGAGGACCTTGTGCGTCGGCCAAAGCTGTAGACAAGAGCGTCAGCTGGATGCTTGACCAGGTTGTACAGGTGGAGAGAGAGGCGGACGCACGAGTGCTTGACAGCGCGCCGAGCAGTAGGACGAGTGGCGACACTTGCTGCAGCGCAGGGTCGCAGGCTCGTCGCAGACGGTGCAAGAATCGGCTTGGGCTGCCGACATGATCTCCTTGGCGGCTTGTCGACGAAGGAGGACGGCGAGGAGTCGCGGGAGCGATGAGGAGGAGCGGAGGTGAGGGCGCGTCGAGGGTGAGGCGCGGGTGCTCGTGTGCCGGTGCAGGCGCTTGTGCGGCGGTCGAAGAGGCTGTACGGGCAAGCTGTGCCAGCGCAGAGCCATGGGGTGAGGGTGAGCCTCTCCCGCTCTCCTCCTCGTCGTGTTCGCGGTTGTTTGCCCGCCTGGCTCCACGCAGATGGCTCGCGCACTCTTCTCGCTCGCTCAGGATGCATAGAAAGACCTTAAAGCTCGTGTCACTGCAGTAAAAGACTCGCTCAGCCAAGAGCCGTCACGAGCCCGCCTCGCTCGAGGGCAACTCGCTCCGCCTCGTTTCGCTCCCGCATCTCCCTGTCCACCGCCTCGACATGCTCCGCCATCTCGAAGAGCACAGCCTTCTGCGCGTCGCACGCCTGCTGCACCCGAAGCGCCTCGACGGCCGTGCCCGTCACCTCGACGCCGCCGGCCCGACCGAGTTGCTCGAGGTGCTCGAGCCACTCCGGGTCGTCCTCGTCAGCCCAGTACGGTTCCTCCCAGACCTCGTCCTCACTCGGGAGCGTGCCGGTGCGCGCGTCGAACGTAAATGGCCACCAGGAGCGCAGGTTGGCGACCGTGACGGGCTGCCCGACCTTGCCGACGATGTCGACGAGGTCGAGGACGACGCGCTTGAGCGTCGGGTGCTTCAGGTCCGTCGAGATGAGGCGCTTGAGGTCGGAAAAGCGGACGGCGATGTTGGGCGTCGTGAGGTGGAGGGTGTCGAGGCGCAGTGAGCGCACGGCCGAGTCGAACGACGGCGCGACGAGGTCGGCGCCTGCGCCGATCGTGAGCGCTCACAGGGCCGTCAGGCTCGTCAAGCGTTCCGGAAGGACCCAACGGCCCCCCACGAAGCTGCCCTCGAGCGTGAGCGACTGCAGGCGCTCGGGCCGGGGGAGGGCGTCGAGGAAGCGCGACGGGCCGACGAAGTGCGACACGCCGAGCAGCTTGAGGTCGACGAGGTTCGGGAGGAGGCGAAGGACCTGGTCGGTGCCGGCTGGACCGACATTGGCGCTCGCCGAGAGGTAGGTGATGCTGAACAAGGGAGGAAGAGGGCGAGGGAGGGGTTCGAGGGGAGGGAGCGGCGCGTCCCCGCCGGGGTAGATCGGGTCGAGCCGCATGCACCAGTCGTAGAGCGTGAGCTCGCGGAGAGGATAGTGGTGGAGGGCGGCGAGGTACGACGGCTGGAAAAGGTCGATCCGCATGTCGCGGTGACCGGCGACCGAGAGAGCCTTGATCGACGGAAGAAAGTCGGAGCGAGCTGCGACCGACGGCGAGCGCAAGGGCGCGATGATGCGCAGCGACCCGGAGCACTCGAGGCGTTCGAGCCGAGGCAGGGCGCAGAAGAGCCGCACGAGCGCGTCCTCGCTCGGGTCCTGCGGCTCCTCCTGCGCCGTCGTCCAGTCGCCGTGCACCTTGATCTCGAGGGTCCGCATCGCTGCGCCGAGCGGCGGGACCGTCTCGACGAGGCCGCAGAGCTCCTCGAGGCGCTTGAACGAGTTGACGCGGATGTCGCGGAACAGGCGTTGGCGGAGGAAGGGGACGAAGGTGCCGTTGACGGGGCTTGTCGGCGGGCGGTCGATGTAGGCCTCGTCGAAGATCATGGTGAGGAGCTCGGGCGCGAGTGGGGTGAGGCGGTCGTCGGTCGCCATGGTCGCAGCTGCGGGCGGAGAGGGAAGAGAGTCAGCGTGACCGGCGACGAGGGCGAGGAGCTGTGCGAGGCTGCGCAGCGCACCTTTTCTGGAGTGTAAGACTGGCCTGCCGCACGACTGGATGGGAGCAGGGGACGGGCGACGAGCGATGCAGCTCGGATCGGGCGAGCGAGCGAGGATGATGGTGAGGCTTGTAGCGCTCGGGTGGGCGGCCGGATGCGAGAGGCAGCGGGTGCAGCAGCTGTGCGGATGGCTGTGCAAGGCCGCGCGAGTGCACGCAAGCGGTGGTGGTGGCTGCAAGGGCTGCCGCCGCGAGAATTCTCATCAGCTCCTCGTCTCGATCGACCTCGGCTCTCGGCTCGCCTCCTCCGCTGGCCCTCGCTCGGCCCGACTGGCAGCACGGCCAGTCTCCGTCTGCCTCGGCTCCACTCGCTCGAAGTCGCCGCGGGGCGGGCTCGCCCGCCGCTCCTCCACTCGACCTGCTCCGCCGCCGCGCACGCCAACGCTCCTCGTCCGCGACCGAGCAGCGTCGCTCAGGCGCTCCGGCCTGCTCTCTTGTCCTCGCCAGACGGACGTCTGTGTGCACCGACGACTACCGTCGACGCCGCCTCGGCCGTTGCCCTCGGCCTCTCCGAGCCGAGCGCGGCGAGCGCCTCTCTGCTCTGCTTCGCCTCGTCGTTCGCACAGCTATGGCTCCACCGTCCAAGGAGAAACCGCCTCCGACCGAGTACGCGCTCGAAGAGATCTTCAAGTGGTACATCAAGGCCAACGAGGAGAACGGCTGGGCGCTCGTTCGAGCGCAGGCTCTGTACACCTGGCGACGCAACGTCCAGGCGCGGCTCCTCCCCGTGTGGAAGCACGATACGTCGCTCGATGGACGGCGCCATTTCGAGCAGCAGATGGACTTCGCCCGAGTGCAGCTCGTCCGGCGAGGGCACGACCAGTCGGTCGACGAGCTTGTGCGTCTCTCGTTCTCTCCCTCGCGATCCGTCGAGCGAGCTCAGCTGACACCCCTCTTTGCCCCTGGACAGCCCACCGTCGACACGCTGCGCAGCTGGATGCTCTGGAGCAGGATCAGGCTCCCCTTCGACCCCGTCGCCGACGCTGCCCACACCTCCTCGGCGGCACACTCGCTCGCCAAGGGCCCGCTCGCCTCGATCAGCGAGCGCACAGCAGCGAGGTACGGCACGACGAGGCGGCGGTGGGAGGCCGACGCGCGGGAGCGCTGGGCCGACGAGCAGGGAGCGAACTCGGCGTCGAAGCGGTCCTAGCCGGCTTTCAGGTGCGTCGCTCGAGCGCTTCTCCCTCGAGCTCGCCGTTCCTGACGAGCCGGCGTCTCTCACTGCAGCATCTTGATGCGTCATGCGCCGCTCAAGGCGATCTCGGCGCTGTAGCGACCACCTCCCGCACCTCTGTTCCTCCTTGTCCACTTTCCTCATCCTGCATTTGCGACACGCCTTCCTCTCTTTCTCGCGCGCTCAAGCAAGAGTCGCAGAGCGTCCATGAGATTTGAGAGAAGCTGTCATGAAAGCGAGCCGGTCGGCACCGAGAGCGCTCTTCTCGAGAGCAGAGAGCGAGCCGAGGAGGACGAGAGGAACTCCCCGAGCGGCTCGGGAGCCGGGCTCACCCCAGCACATCGCTCAGCAGATGCACAGGACGCACTCGCTCGTTCGGTAGCCTCTCGGGGCCCACGCCTGTGCCGCTCGAGCGAGCTCTCGAGGATCGAGACGACGGGGAGGAAAGGCTCGAGGGCGTTACAGTGCAGCTTTGACGAGAGGAGGAGCTCTACTACAGCGTGATGTTGTAGTCGTAGTCGCTCTCGGCGTTCTGGGCGGTCCACAGGACGACGGCGCTGCGTGCAAGGCGAGCCGGGAGCACGATCGTCAGCTGGCACTCGGAGGAGGGCGAGAGGGACGAGACTCGGCGACGAGCACGCACCTGAACATGATGGCGACTGCAGGGAGGAGGAAAGAGTCAGCTCGAGTCGCACGAGACGGCGAGCGAGGAAGAGGAGGACGCACTCGACTGAAGGACGTTGGCGACGCCCCAGTTGACGCCGTAGTTCTCGGGGTAGTGCGCCATGACGTACTTGACGAGAAGCAGGGTCTGCACGGTACCAGCGAGTCAGCGATCGAGGCGCGCAGAGAGGCACGAGCAGGAAGCCGGACGCACAAGGCTGCCTGCGACACCGCCGGCCATGAGGGCGAACCCGACAAAGAGGAAGGCCCTCGCGCGCCACGCGACGCTGCCGCCGCTGTACGAGTCGTCCTCACCCATGAGCCGCGCCTTGTCGATCAGATTGACGATGATCATGCCGAGCGTCGCACACAGGCCGGGCGCCCAGTCGGCGAAGGTGACATGGACGGGGACCGGGTCGAACGGCGAGTCGTCCGGGTTCGAGATGGGCTTGGCGTGTGCCGAGAGGACGCTCGCGTCGAGGAAGGCCCACCAGCCAAAGGCGAACTGCGTGTGGGAGCGAGAGGAGGAGGAGGCGGGCGGGAGGAGGTGGGGGGAGGAGGGTCAGCTTCGCTTCAAGCCCAGAGGGGAAGAGGCTGGGTCTACGCACCAGTGCTCCTGCAAAGTAGACGAGGAACTCTCGCTTGCGCGGGCCCAGCGCAGGCAGCTTGAGCCAGCCCGGGCACGAGATGAGGAAGACGCGGCGGGGGTCGCTCCGGCGCAACGGGACGCCGCTCGAGGACTGGAGGGTCGGCATTGTCGGTGTTGGTGGAGACTGCTGTGCGCGGCG
>ERZ794949.426-NODE-426-length-13623-cov-2.967055_pt1 | contig 13623 bp, 7 predicted proteins | sample MGYA00511363_ERZ794949 | MGnify/ENA primary metagenome ERZ794949 (study PRJEB30137, sample SAMN04331402) | food metagenome | isolation source: T1 must sample point D1 replicate B | place: Australia: South Australia ...
ACAGAAGAATTGGAACAAAATAGTAGCAATCCTTTTGCATTCTTCATTAACTGTAAAAAAAGATGGGATGATGACATTGAAAACGAAATTTTATACATTGATGACTCCAATTTCAAAAAGATGAAGGAGGAAGAGAAGGAGAAGAAAAGATTGATGAGATTAGAAAAGAGAAATGAAAGACTAGCTCAAGAGGCTTTGGAAAAACAAGAATCCGGTGCTGCTGATGAAGCTAAGAAAGATGAGGAAATCAAGTCTAAGGATGTCAAGAAAGATGAAGAAATAAAGTCTGAGGATGTTAAAGAAGATGAAGAAATAAAGTCTGAAACCGTTACCTTCATAGAACCAAAACAAGAGGCTTAAATATCTATCTAAATAATAAAACTGACAGTTCGTTTTTATATAAATTTAGTATAAAAGGGAATTGTATTGACTTTTGTTAATACTTTACTAATTACCTAGTTATTTGCTTAGTTTGCCTTTATATGCATTTAGTAGTTATTACAATGTAATAGATTAAACCTTACTTTGCTTTGGTTTGACAATCGTCCCTAAACGTGACCAGAAAAAAAATTTTTTTTTTCACTTTTTTTCTTTGAACCTAAAATTCTCTTTTTTTTCAAATGGTTGAAGAAAATATTTCATTTCAATGAATGACAATTGTGATAAATCACATAAATGTAAAACTTTTAATTAATGATAATACAACCAAAGACCATTATAAAAGTATAAGCACACTAAAATGCTGTCAAGAAATTTAAAGACTATTTTGTCTAAATCATCAGTTAGTATAACCCATAAATCCAATATTCACATTACATCCATTGGCTTGCAAAAAAAGATTTCTGACAATGCCAACATCAAGCCTAGAATACCTTTAGACTCGCCATTATTCTCATATGAAAACATGATCCAATCCAAAGAAATGACAATTCCAAAGCCAGTTATTACAATTGAAAACCCTAAGCTGAGAACTTTTACAAGCGAAGGTAAGCAATATTTGAAAAGTTTTGAACAACAATTTTTGGGTGATGTCTCTAAAAACATTCCAAATGATTTGTTTGACAACATTTTACTTATCAACAAGGATGAGAACTTGAAGTTAGATTACGATCATAAAGAGAATAATTGTGTTATAATAGACGGTGAAATGGATTCAGGGAGAACCACTTTATTGAAGACTATTTTATTGGATACATACTATAAAAATGATAGTATCATTGTTCCATTCCCTGATCCAGTTAGAATCTTTTCTGAAAAGGATAACTTGGATCTTCACAAAGAACATTATATCTTATTAAACATTACTAGAGATTTCATCAATACCATTTTCTCAGCTAACACAGAAGAGAATTTAAAATCGATTAAATTGAAAAATAATTATACTTTCAGTAATGTCAATTATCAAATTGGTCAACCTATAGAAAACAGAGAAAAACACCTGACTAAGGAAAAGAATACCTTGTATGACCTGTTAAGCATGAGATCAACAGATGAACAAGTAGGTTTATTGTTGGAATCCATCAATAAGGAATTGTTACAAATCGACGAAAAGAAATTATTGATTCTTCAAGACAAGTTTAATGATCTAATTATCAACGGTAAAACTGAATACTTAGATAGAAACGTTGAGCAAATTGACTTGGTGAAATTCCAAATTCCAAGTATGTTGTTAAACTTTATTAAGCTAAACAAGGACAACGTCAGTATATTCTTAGCCAATAATACAACTGAAAGTTGTCAAACTATTGATCTTGCTGTTTCAGGTGATGTCGAACAAGTCAACCAATGGAAAGAATCCGAAACGTACTCTGAAGATATCTTGAACTATTTGATAAATTACGAAAGTGGAGTTAAACCAAAGTTAGTAAAAGTCAACGACGTCAACATTGAAGAAATAAAACTGTTAATGGAATGTATCAGCACTACTGGTGTTTTAGATAAATCTGGTCTTTTGCCTGCCGAAGTATACCATCTGTCTGGTAATGGTAACGTAGGTGAATGTCTAAAAATCTTAACACAATATTTGAGATAATAAAAATAATTCTGGACTCTGCTTATAATCTTTGCAAAGTTACTTTACTGATTCATATTGACTTTTTTTTTGCAAACTTTATAGCTCAAAACCTAAAAAGAATAAAGATCAAATCCTGTACAGCTATACAAATCAGAATCATTACTGATCTATATATATAAATATAATGATAAATGTTAGATTTTTGTTGGTAATATAATATGCAACTTTTATTTCTCTTCTTGTATTTTTTATATATTAATAATTATTAAATCATTGGAGGAAATTGAATGTTTTTTTTTTAATATACTTTAGAATCCTACTTGAATATTATTTCCTTGTAAAAAAAATTGTTAGTTGTTGATTTATAAGAAATTTATTGAACAAAATCTTTAATACACATTTATGTGTTGTCTAATACAAAGAATGTACCTATTGCTAAGACCAACAAACTAAAAGTTGAAAGCCAAAATAAATTATTGCAAGTTCTACCGAATTTCAAGGAAGTTCATTCTAAATATATATTACTGGCTTTAAGTATAATAAAGTCATTTATCAATATACACTGTCTATTATTTCTTTTTTGGATGTCTTTCATCCCAATTTTTTCTGATATCACCAACAGCCTCTTCAAGTTCATCTTCTTGGACATTGTCATTGATGCTGTAAATAATGTTGGATACAACATTAATGTGGTTTCCTTGAAGCTTATCATCCCTAAATCTTAAAAAGCACCATTGATTGTTTTCATTTCTGTAACACTCAATAATTCTACCGTTCAATGGTTCGTTTAAACTAATCAATTTTTTCCATTGTTCTTCAGTTATGCATAAAGAATCCAATCTTGAGTATGTCTTACTTAAAACTTTCAAATCTTTACTGTTGTAAATGTGTTAGGATTGGCAGCAAAAGACTTATCTTCCCCACCTTTCCAAACATACAAGTCAATAATGGGCATCTTACTAAAATCTGGTTCAGTTGGATTTTCAAATTTTAACACCATTTTAAAGTCAATACTATTTTCATTTGAAGGTTTCCATTTCAACAGCATATCATCTTTGGTGAAAAGCTGGTATTTTTTATTAATAGGAGTAAAAATCAACCCATCTGAAAAGTGTGGAATTTGCTTAGACTCTATTTGTTTAAATATCTTAACTAAATTATATGAGAACTCCATTTTTTTCATACCAAACTTGAACTCAAATTTTGAATACAATTCTGGTTTCTTCATTTTTAATTCATTAAGTGGTTTCAAGATGTCGTGACCTATGTGAGCTAATCTACTTGAAGTTGGCTTGTTTATAACCGATTTTCCATTAACAGTTAATAAATCAAACATCAAGAATCTCAACTCATATTTCTTATTAATTTTTTGAACAACTAGTTCACCATCGATTAAAGTTCCATTATGCAAAACATCACTGTTGACAGGTAGTATAATATTTAGATCCTCATTTAAATAGAAATTATTCTCTCGATCTATAAAGAATATGTTTTGTTTATTTGTCATTGGATTTATAATCAAAAACATCAATACTCTTAGTCCATCTGTTTTTTCACAAACATAATAGTCTTGTGTAAGCAGCTTTTCCGATATATCATTTTTAGTAAAAGAAACTGGCTGTGAGCCCAAGAATTGTTTGTACAGCTTGTTTTGAATAATGCTTATATTGGAACTATCATTGGAGGTAATGATATTGGCTATAATATTTAGAATATCCTTCTTAACATTAAAAGGTTGTTCTATACCTGGAATAGTAGGTTGCTGTCTATCTTCGTCAAGAATAGAAGCCGCATCATGAGAAAAGATACTTTTTTTAGCCATTTTAACAATATAAACTAAAAGTTGTTTTGTCTTTTGTGTGGTTTCAGAAGCTTTTTAACTTTTAAAATCAATTAAAGAAGGGTTTCAAGGGCAGGAAAAAGTTTAAAAACAACATTTTTTGGTGCAAGTTTTTACTTTTCTCTGGAAGTTTGAATTCTGCTGGGGAAAAAAAAAAAAAAGATCGATAATTAAATCACGTGACTTTGAAGCAGCCCCGGAAGATAATTCAACGTTCAAGCCATATGTAATTCTATTAGCAAGATCAGTGATGTTTGACCCTTTGAGTATACAATGCTGAAAAGGATACAAAGTTGTGATAAAAGCAATTGAATTAACTGAAAAGGTTTTAAGACAAGAAAAAGATTTTACTAGCAACATTAAATGTGGTAGTCGTTACATATAAGTCACTATTAAAGTTGTTTATAGTGAGAAATAATTTATTTTTCATGCGCAATCAGCTTATATACATTATACTTTTGAGTAAATAGCATAATCTGTAAGCCTACATTACTTCATATAGAGAAGTCAATTTTCACCAAACAAAACTTTCTTCTGTTTTGTTCTCTTTTTCTTTTTTTTTTGTTGTGACTATCTTTATAGTCATTTATATTACTCTTTTTTTCGAAGTTTTTTTTTTTTTTTAATTTTTAGTAGTTCTAATTGTCACAACACTGAACGTTTTTTTTTCTTCATTTCACAACATTTGATCACTAAAACCACCAAAGTGTACAATATTTGCACCTTAAGAACTTCTCTATATCTTTCAAAAACACAGACTTTTGCATAATGAGTCAAAGTACTCCTGCTGCTGATAATTTTATTAGCAAATATAATGAGCACTTCAAGATCAACAACATTAACTCATTGCCGCTGCTAACCAGCAGTAACACTACTGACGTTCATTTGAACATTGCAAATTTATCTGTTGATTTTAATAAGCAAGTTGTCTACGACTCCAATAAAGTTCAACTGAATGTCAATGATTACATTTATCTAGTTAACGATAAAATTATTCAAGATCCCTATACAATGGGTAGAATTACTAAATTCATCCCTAAACCGGAATATGCGGGGATGATTAACAAATCTTCTACAAATATATTTCCAGCTTATACAACTAACCTTATTATAAACATATTGTACAGAAATGATGACACAACAAAAAACTCCAGAGAGTTGATTTGTTCATCATACTTACAAGTCATGGATCCTGTTTTATACAAAGGACATTTTAATTTAAACTTTAAAGACAGCATTCCGAATTTGTCCGATTATATTAAACTTCCTGACAACTTTTACTTTCACAGATTTTTTGATAGATTTTCTGGCGAATACTTAACAACCTACTCTATAGAACACTTGTTACAGAAATTCGATAGTTCTTATTTGAAACTACTGCAAAAAAAAGCTCCATTTTTATATTCAGAAAAAGAATTCCCATTAATGGAATACCTGAATTTCTTTTTGAATGGGAACGTTAGCAACAAAAATTGGAGACAACAGTGTAATACATGTTATAAGTGGTGCAACTATAAGCAAAACTTGGTTAAATGCGACACTTGCAAAGAAAATTTTCATATCTACTGTGTTTCCGAAACTCATATAGACAGATCTGGATTTGATTACAAGAATTGGCATTGCAAAAAATGTGCAAATGGGGTGTCAGATATACATTCATTTGAGCAAAAATATGGATTAGATATAATGGAAAAAGAGTTATATGCTGAGAAACTTTTGCCTATTGTTGAGCAAAACTTTAATAACTCGGAAAAATACATGTGCCAATATATTGGATTTACAAATGCAGAAAGTTTTGCCAATGATTACAACAATTACGTCATAGCTGACTATTGGCATCCTTTGAAAGAAATTGAAGTTAATCAAAAGAAATGTCAATACCTGGCCAAAGATGAACCTTGTGAGTTTGAAAGAGGTACCGATGATACAATCACACCCATTTGGAAGTCTGGTGGCATAAGAGAAAAGCAACTCCATCAGTTTGTTGACAGGTGCGTTAGTGAAATTCCTAGACATAACAATTTCTCATCAGCAGATTCAAGTTTTCTTGATCACATTCTCTCGACTTTATACAGCAACAATTATGACTACAGTAAGTCCTTTCAGATTCTAAAGTCTACTTCCACCAAAGATTTGAAGATCCCACAATTTAGTGATCAAGAGTTGTCACTATTTCAAAATGGTATCAAAAAGTATGGAGGAGACCCTTACAAGATCTATAAATACTACTTAAAAGATTATCAATCGCTTAACAATGTAGTGAGGTTCTTTTATGTGTGGAAGAAAACCAAAAATGGGCTAATAACTAGAGGAAAATATACAAAAAAACAAAGCAAGACTAAAGAAGTTGTCAGCAACTTAACATTTAAAAATGACATTTATTGTTTTGATATTATTAAATTCAAGGAATACTCATTTGCTTGTGATTTCTGTAACACTTCAATGTCCCCTATGTGGTATAAAAATGGTGAACAAGTGGACCAATTAAAAATAAATAAAGCATTATGTGTCAATTGTGGAACCCTTTGGAAAAAGTATGCAACTGTTTGGAAACCTTTGGATTTAGTTCTGAAGCAATTTTTTGGTAGAACAAACTTCAAGAGATTTTTAGAAATTATTTTGATAAATGATAAATACGATTCTTTTATGAAGGAGATTAGTATCAATTCTGAATATGAAAATGAACTTTTGATGCTCACTATAAAGCACATCAAATATTATAATAAATTGTTTAAAAATTTTGACATATCTAAAATAAAAAGAGAAAACGAAAATATTAGTGGCCAATATACAAAGACATTGTATACCAATAGAAAGGTTAATGTTGACAAAAATATGATTCCTTTTCAATTGGATAATAATGCTTTAGTTTACTCTATTAAAATGAGCTATTTCATAGATAATAATGACTATTCCTTATTCATTGATAACAACTATGATTCTATCTTTTTGACCAGTGAAAATGTTTTGCTAGTAAAGAACAACATTGATAGTAAACGAGTATCCGTTCAGTTAACTTCACCAACAAAAACCATACTAGAAAATTACAAAAAATTGAAACAAAATCAAGCATTTTCTATGCTCACTGTTGATGTTAACAACTTGGATGCCATAAATCCCTTAGACTCACAAATACTAATGGTTTTCAAAAGTTTAATAGTTCAACTCTTTAATAAATTGCAACAATGCATACACAATAATGATAATATAAATCCAATAAGAAAGTACCTGTCAAGTATCAACCCTAACATGAGAACAAGTTGTTCTATATGTTTGATGGAATTTGAAGATTTGTCAGAAGAAATTATATGTAACAATTGTGGAATGAATTGTCATTATTACTGTTATGGGGAACCGAAGTCTCAAAACAACAATGCTTGTTGGGAGTGTGAACTGTGTGTAAACAATGAAGAGGATAAAAGTTGTGAATTGTGTGTGATAAATGAACTTGATACTTTCAAATCAAGACAACTGGAAGAAAACTGTGTTCCTGATGCTTTGAAGTTGACTACCAACAAAGATTATGTTCACGTTATATGTGCTCTGTTTAACAATGTACCCTACGGATCGAATAAAATGTCACCTTTCATTATGGTTAACAATATAAACAAACACAAGTGTAGTATATGTTCTTCAAAAAGAGGAAATCTTGTCAAATGTAAATTGTGTAACATCAAGGTTCACATTACGTGCTGTCAAGATGAAGATGATTATAAAATAGGATTTTTGAATGAAAGTGATATAAACCCCATAATATTATGCAACAATCATATAACTTTCAACTTATTCCCATTGGATCATAAATATATGGGTATTTCACTGTGGAAGAGATTTCTGAATCATAAGCTGGATTGCTTTAATGGCTCTGCAAAGGTTAAATTCTGTCACCGTTGTAATGTTAACAATTCCCTTTATTGGTATAAAGAAAAAGACCATATCATTTGTAAAAATTGTCACTTGAATGATTTGTTTGCAAAACATAAGATAATTCAAAATTTGGATACTGATGATTCGGATGTCACATTTTGGGAAGAATACCCTATTGATAAATTTTATATCAAGTAATTATATATTTTTATTTTTTATCATTCTTAATCTTTTTTTCTATCTTCATTTTGTTTTTATGTCTCTCCTCTTTACTAACTTTTACCTCGTTGATTAAACGTAACGAAGGCATTAAACTCAGTAAATGGATTCTATATAGTTCCGTGTTGCAAATAGGGTTATTAGATATATCAATCTCTTGCAATGTTTTTATTTTGCTTTTACATACAAAGTCTTCAGTATTTGTTATATTATTGAATTTACAGATTAGCTTCTTGATGCTTCTTGGAAAATTCTTGAATGTTAAACCAGTGAAATTGTTATGATCCAATATCAAGATGCTACAAAACTTGATGTTGATAATTTTGTTCACATTAAAGTCTTTATTAGTTAGTAAATTATGACTTAAATTTAAAGTGTCGTAAATCAAACAATTTGATGACTTAATAAGTTTATTAATCTCTGAAACTGTGCTAATATCTCTATTACTCAAATCCAATACAATCTTGTTCCTAACTTTTTCATTCTCATAATACACAGGCAAAACTCTATCCATTACTTCAATATGATGTATTTACTTTTAGTACAGTTAAAGAATTTGATAAGTGTGGATTATTTTATGAGCATTTATACTGTACAGTGGCTATTCATATCGATGAAACTTTGACTATTTAATAGTTTTCTTTTTTTTTGTTAGTTTTTTCACAATGAGGTAGCATTTATGTTATTCGCCTTATAAAATCACTAATTGGTAAGTGAAACAACACGTGACAGCTGTCACTATTGTAGCTAATTGCATGCTCTAATTTGTTCATTTAATCTCTCTTCACAAATGTAACTTGTAAAAAAGAACATCTACTCACAATGTTTAATTAAAGCTTCAGTTCAATAAGTAAATTCATCGGTGACTTTTTTGAAAAGCTAAAATAGTAATATATATGGTTGGTAAAGCAAAAAGAAAAATATAATTAAACTTCTTTCGAGTCTAGTTTTTGTAAAAAACTCTTCATGTAAACTGTAGCCTTTTCATCTCATGAAAAAAATTATTGACTTTGCATAGCAATAGCCCCCAAAACACCCCAGTAGATACCAAATCTGTAGGATTTCAACATAGCTGCATTGAAAATAACCATGGCCCCATATAGATAAGTCTTTTCCAATCCAAAGTTAGTAATTAATACAAACTGAGTAATAATGAAGAAAGTAAAGTTTAATGCACTGTATAACATAACTTCAAATAATGTAGACTTAATCTTCTTTTCGTCGTCTAAATGCTTTAGTATTCTTTCATGTAAATTTCTTCTCACAATTTTCTTTCTGGAGAAGTTTTCAGTTACATAGGTCTTACACTTAGGGCCTATCTCTTTTTTATCGATGGTCAACAAACAGTTCAATATTGATCTGGACCATTCAGTATACTTAGGTTCAATCAACCAACCAGTTTCATTTTGAAGAATGGTTTCTAGTGGACCACCGTTATTTGGAGCCAACACTGGTGTACCTAATAACATACTTTCCAAAGGAACAATACCGAAATGCTCGTTTGATGGGGTGTATAGCAACAAAGAGGACTTTGAGATTAACAAATTTTTCAAAGGAGAAGGAATAGATTTGATGAATATAACATTAAGTTGTTCCTTAACAACCTTTGGGGTGATGTTATCCAATTCCATGTTTTTACCATCAATAACAGTGTACTTCAAGCCCAAATCATTGCATAATCCTTTCAATTCGTTTAAGTACTCTTTGTTTTCAAGTACTCTGTCATCATAACCACCACAAACAAACAGTTTTAATTTGTCCTTTCGAGCCTTAGAAATGCAATCTAATGTAAAATGATAAGACTCAATAGCTAATTCTAGATTCTTTTTCTTTTCAAATCTATTAACACTAATCAAATACTCACAATCAGAATCTGATGAGCTTAAATGATTCTTGAAGATATCTTGTGTTTTGGCATCAATTGATGGTACTTCAGTGTCAATACATGGATAACTGACTTCAACATCGTTTCTGTCAGCTAACATTTTAAAAGTTTTGTAAAATATGTCTTTTGTAAAATGAGAGTTAACTAATAACTTGTCACTGGATCCTGTAGTTACTTGCTCTAAGAAGTCCAATGGCATTCTGTATAGCTGTTTAATAATACTAGTTTTTTTGTTAGATAGCAAAAGATCTGGGAAATGACAATAGAATATAATTTTACCCCTTGAAAAGTATTGTAAGAATGGCAAGCCTATAGACAATTGGTCAACAATAATAAAATCGTAATTATTCAGATCCTTTTTCAAAAACAAGGAAAGGACCAACCATAATTGTCTTAAGATACTAAATACAATCATAAACTTGTTCAGAAATGATCTTGGAAGAAAGTCGCCGTATACTTCAATGTCTAAGTCTTTTGTTTCTTCAAAACAATGTTTTTCGTCATAATGAGATGTTGCTATTTTAACATCGTTGCCACATTCTTGTAAACCTAAGGCATAATCAATAACAAGTCTTTCAGCACCACCGATCCCTAAATCAGGGTGTATAAATAAAATTTTGTAGGTTTTATCAGACATCTTATTGCTAATTTGGGGTCAATGTTTGATGTTTTTGGTGTTTATACATATATATTATATATTAGTGAAGAACATCTGTAAAAAATTCATAATGTAATACACACCATCATTTATTAAAGATTCAAAGATAAAAAAATTGGTTAAAAGGAATATCTACATAGCACATAAATACGGGGTTTTTTTTTGGTCTGGTTACACGTAAAGCCCGCAATGGAAATAGATTCTTTTCCCCGGGCAAGTTTATTACTTTCAACTGGGTGTAGAGTTCGGGACACGTTAAATCAGCATGAAAAAATGAAATTAAATGACGATGACTACCAGTATGCCATAAGCCAAGTTATTGTATTATACTTTGTTGGTGTTATATGGATGCCAAAATATCTGTATATATGATCAATTATTCTTCTAGAAAAAACCCAGATGCTAGAAATCAATAAACTTGTATAATGGAAAATGAAGAAAATCTATAAAAAAAATAATAACAGCATTATTGATATAGCCGATGGAGCGATAGTGCTCTGAAAAGTATCGTATTCAAAGTCTATTTTTTGGCTTTCTTTCTAACACCATCCTCATCGTCGTCACATTCTAAACTTCTTTTACCTACAATATCATTCAGATCATCCAAGCCGTTTCTACTTAATATAGTAGAGCTTGGTCTTGAGATATAGTTGGTAGGAGTATTGGGAATAGTATTTGTTTTCAAATAATCATTCAAATCAAATGTATTAATCATTGGAGAATCATTCGGCTTTTGTAGTTTTGACAAAAATTGTGAAAACCCATTTAATTGATCGTCTTGCTTCTTGATGTTGTTTTGCAAGTTATTTAATAATGCATTGTAATTGTGGTGGTCGTCTTCAAGTGGAGTGTTATAGTTCTCTAACTCAGGAATAGCACCAACATTACTGTTTTTCACATCAAACACATTACTTTCGCTCAATGGAATATCTTCGTTGTTTAGCAAAAATGATGGAGTTTCCGTGAATTTGCTTTGTGAGTGGGTGCTTCCTACTGATTGTATTATTGGACTTTCGTGATCCTTCCTGCTTGATGGGACTGATTGAATAGGTGATATCTCGTCTATAATCGGTGCATTCATATCATTGTTGTCATCGTCATCCAGCAGTGCATCATCAATAATTTCTTGAATCTGTGCCGTTGAACCCTTGCCCAAATTAATTTCTTGGGATGCTGAGTCCTTTCTAAAGTTCTTTCTTTGTGTGTCGTTTTTCTTCTTGCTGTTACTTTTGACACTTTCCTCCAATATGTCGTCTACATTTCCGGAATTTACATCATCTTGCGACTGCAACATTCTTTGAACGTTTGGTCCAAAATAATTAGACATAAACTTCAAAATTTGTTGTAAAGCATTTTCCTGTTTTTGTAATCTCTTTCTAGCATCAATGTTTTGCTTCCATAAAACATCATTTTGATTAGCTAGCCTTTTCAAATCCTCTGCCATAGTCAATTGATTAAACTTTAAAGTCTCAAACTCTTGCAAAAGTGCGGAAGTGTCTAGATTTTGTATATGAGCAAGATTATGGTTTTGCTTGAGCAATGCTATTGCTTTATTCTTTTTGTTATTGGAGCGGACGTTTTCTTCAACTGCACTCGGACCTTCAATCAAGTTCATATGATTTGTAGGTAGATTAGTACTTAGTGGCATATATTGAGGCATTTTCCAAGAAAACTGATTTAGTTGATTATTTGTATCATTAGAGTTAACGTTTTGGTTTTCTGAGACATGTGAGAAGCTCTTACTATTAGACGTTGTTTGGGATTTATGTCTGCTAATGTTATCAAGCAATTCTGGTTTACCTCTTATAAAGTTTGGATTATAAAATTGTAATGATTCTAAATTAGGATCAGTTTGAGTTGGTGCACGGGCATCTTGAATCTTCTTCCACCCATACATATTCAATTGTCTAATAAAACTAGCAATTTTACAGTGTTTAAAGTGCTTTGGTAACACTTTAGTAACAAAATCTATTTGATGGCTGATAATAAAAGAATGACCATCGTCCGCCCAATAAATACAATCATTGGTTTCTTCATCGTTTACCATCATCCAAACTTTATTTATGAATGCTGGGCGCTGTTTCTTCATCATATTTTCTTTGGTTTCATTAGAAGGATCATTGTACGAAAGTTCTCTTTTTGATGGTTTTCTGCCTCTTTTCAAAACTGATGTTCTTAAATCCTTGTTGGAATGTCGAACCAATTCACCACTTGAAGGAGTTACTGACTTGTCAAGGTTCTCTGGTGACGGTTCTTCTACAATCATATTTTTATCTGTAATTGGTTCGTTGATATCAATTCCATTGTTACCTTGGAGTATGTCATCGTTTCCTGCTTTCAAAAACGGGGAAAAGCTAATGTCTGAGTTCTCACCCTCAGGAATGATTTCTTCGTTATGTGACATATTCATAATATTATAGTTTGTATAATGCTGTTGTTTTTAAATATCAATTGAATATAAAAATGATACAGCTTCAAATTATTAGTATTTTTTATAAAAGCAATAGATTACTGTAAGTTGAGTTCTTTCTTCTTTATGGTGATGATATATAACCCTTAAATTAACTGAAAATATTTGATATATTCCAATATGATTGCCTGCAACAATGATTTTTTTTGCCTTGGTTATTTAACTGTTTTTTTTAAGTAATTTTAATAACTTTCTCAATACCAATGATGTTTAATTCTAAGGGAAAATTAATATTTTTCTGTAGCAACACACAATTAGTTTGAAAGAAATCATGGTTAAGTCAAGAAAAAACACATGCCCACCTCTTTTATAACGCTACCAAAATAGCTAGAAAATTAAATTGAAAACGTATTTAAATTAAACCAAGTAATAAACCTTGTGAATAAAAAAAGGTATATTGATCATTCAGAAAACCTAATATAAACGTGTGTTTGTGTTTACAATAAAGATTAAATCCACTAATCTTTAATATATATAACAAGAAAAACAACAAAATAAAATCTTAAATGTCTATACTTTATTCAGCTTCAAATTGATTATAATTAACTATATATACAAATAAAATATAACATTGTAACCAAATCCACCTGAATAAAGTAAAAAACATCAAAAGATGCAAAAAAATATTTTGTTGAGTTCCAGTGAAGAAATCATTAGTTATGATTATTGA
>ERZ794949.427-NODE-427-length-13600-cov-3.574825_pt1 | contig 13600 bp, 27 predicted proteins | sample MGYA00511363_ERZ794949 | MGnify/ENA primary metagenome ERZ794949 (study PRJEB30137, sample SAMN04331402) | food metagenome | isolation source: T1 must sample point D1 replicate B | place: Australia: South Australia ...
GCGTCTCCTCTGGGTCAGACAAAGTAGACGTGACATACGAAGCCGTCAGTCTGTCTTATTTTGACGGTAAGACGGGGATAGCTCAATTCAAGACCTCCGTGGGAGATACGCCGGGGGCCAGTTTGTACCCTTTTAAATTTGATTACCCGGGCACCGGAAACCCTCTTGATGTCGCTGAGTCAGCACTTAAAAGCTATCTGGCCGCCTGATTATGACCTAACCTCTGATAAAACATCGGAGAACTCACATGGCCTTCCCATCCCCCGCAGCAGATTACGTCGAAGCACGGTTAACCCCCGAGTCAGTGATGGGGATCACCGCATCCTCTGTCATCATCCCGACGGATGAAGGTTACGCTGTGGCCGAACCGGGTCTGCGGGCGAAGATGGGTAAGGTCGTTTTACTGGAGGTGTCCGGCCAGAAGGTATTCGCCACGGTGGGTGCTGGCCGGTTTATTACTGACGGTGGAATTATCGAAGGTGACGCACTGGACGATGCCAGGGTGATCGGAGTGGTGACGTTTATGATGAAGGAATTTTGATGTAATGACAGGAACAGATTACTGAATCAAGGAAGCAATATGTTTCAATTAGACACAAACAGAAAAGCCTCGGACCGAAATCTGAGGCTTTTTTGTTTGCATCCAATGCGCGTGCATTTCACGTGCATCTTTTTTTCTCTATCTGGTCTGCTTACCGTCTGGTCGGTGTCCTTAGGTAGCTGTTTTATCAGCTATTGTCAGGGTGCAGTCCTATCAAAAGTGGTGGAGCTGGCGGGAGTTGAACCCGCGTCACAAAGTGTAGTTTGTGACTGATTTTAAAGGGTATTTTAATAAAAATTATTTTCACGTGCATTTAAAGTGCATTTTGTCGTCCATCCGACGTCATGTTGCTGTCTTTTTGCGCATTGATTTACTGGTGTCTACCTTAGTTATTCCCTCCTACAACAGTCAGGTGGCTAGATTGCTTTGTGGTGTTTCCGTCATAGTCTTTCAGGTAAGACCCATAGTGCCTGAAAAGCATCTCGGGCCCCTTATGCCCCATCTGCCCGGATAGCCAGTAGAGATTCACACCGACACTGATATGCCTGGTCGCGAATGTGTGTCTGGTTTGATATGGGTTTCTGTATCTGACTCTTCCCCTGCGGAGTGCCGGAACCCAGGCTTTTTTGCGTATTGCCGCCGATCCACTCCATGGCTCCATGGTTTTTGGGTCCTCAAATACGTATTCACTTCGCATATAAGTATATGGGCGCATACCACCAAGGGACGCAATCGCAACTTCATCCAGCTCGACCTTACGTGTTCCAGCGGCAGTTTTCGTTCCTTTTATCACGCCGATGACACTAGCCTTTTGAACATGAACGGTGTTGTGCACCAAGTCGATATCCTGCCAGCGTAATGCACATAGCTCTGAGCTTCTTAGCCCAGTATGAATCGCGAACTGGAAGAGAAATCGCCACTGATCGTAAATGCAGGCCGCAAAAATGGCCTTAGTCTCCTGCGGAGTGAATGGATCAACTACATAGTCGTCTGTCTCCTCATGCGTCTGTTTTGGACGATAGCGCGAGGCTGTCACTAGCGATACAGGGTTCAGTTCTATAAGCCCATCAGTGACCGCTTCATCTAAGGCGCTACGTAAAAAAGAAAGCAGGTTCCTGATGGTTTTCAGCTTGGCATTTTTGTTGCTTATCCATGTCTTCATTACACCTGCTGTCAGCTCAGTTACTGGAAGTGGGTGTAGCGCTGAAAGCGATGTAATGCACTTTTTATAACCATCAATAGTCGAGGGTGATAATTTCCTGTTGCTACATATTGTGATGTATTCATTCAGATATTCTGCAACCGTTTTTGTTTTCTTCACTTCCCCGAAGGTAGCTATCTTCCTAGATTTCGGGAAATAGTCACCGTAAAGGAAGGAACCCAGTGATATTTTGTTTTGTATCTCTCCCAGAAGCCGCTCAGCGTATTTAATGTTCCTTGGACTAGCCTCCAACCCCGAAAGCGGCTCCCTGCATAGAACTCCCTTAAAAGTGAATGTGAGCTGAATAGTTTTGCCAGTCTGATGCCGACGAATTGTTACACCCCGCGGTAAAGCGGGTCCCGGCTCTTTCTTGCCCATCTGTTTACCTCTTCAAGATCAACCCAGCGTTCCTGTACGCCATCCACTTTTAATACGTGGATACCTACCTGCCAGATTTTCCTTTGTATCCGTTTGTTAATAGCGTCGATCGACTCTCCGGTGTTTTTGCAGTACGTCGATAGGGGTACGCAATCTAGACTCATAAGCTCTCCTTTACCCAACCCGCAGGCACGACGATGCCGCCGGTGGCCGGTGCGGGGATAGGGTGGTTTGGTTTAGTGGGTGGGGTTAGTGGCGTTTAAACTTCGCGGCGCGCTCGCTTTTCTCGTCATCTTCACGGCATGCGGAATCGCAATAGTGGCCTTTATCGATCGTGTCGCCACAGCTATAGCATTTGCCGGTGAATGGCTTCGGACGCGGGCGGTTCGCCATCGCAATCTTCAGTTGTTGCTGCTCCAGTTCTGAAGCCTGGTCGAGTGGGTCTGCGTACATAGTGGTATCCTTTAGGCAATAAAAAACCGCCTCGGTGGGCGGCTTGTTAGAAACAACTTATACTATGTTAAATTATGATGAAAAAAATAAACTATAGTAAAGGTTAATGACGCTATAAAAAATAATATCAGGAATATAGTTGATAGAATGTAAGCTATACTTCCTTTTTTAATTTTTCCCCATTCATCATGAATAATATCCCCAGTGTACGATAGGATTTTTTGGGCTAATTCCTCCGCCTCATTTAATGGGATGTATGTTTTCGGATGCAGCTCCATCAAAATGCCAATCAAATCATTTTCCGTGGGGGTTCTTCGTTCTTTTTTGCTGTTTATTCTGAGTATAATCATGTGTTTAGACATGTTTATTTGAGAGGCTATGCTTTCAGCTTGTTCATGTAACCTAATCTCATCCTGTGAAAGATTTTTTTTTCCAATCATTGCAGTTACAGTTTGGTGGTATGGAGGTATTTCAATTAACAGTTGACTCAGTCGGGCCGCTTCATTCCGAAATAATTCGATCCAAGCATGCCTAAACTTGGATATCTCATTTTCTTTATTAGCGATTAATCCTATATAACCAATAAATCCAGCAATTATTGCCGCTACTATTGCACCCATAGCTTCCATTTCTCACCCTCTTAAATTTAATGCCTAGATTTTACACCCTCCTCTCGACTTCGCCACACAAAAGCACATGCCGGGGCTGGACGTCAGCCATAGTCTCGATCTGATGTTCGCACTGTGTTTCGGTGGGGTAGATTGTTTCAGTGAGGGGAGTTGCCTGGTTACCGGAGAGAATAAGGATGACGTATCCGGCGAGTATCATCACTTCCTCCTGTACGCATCCCACAGAGCTATGCGGAACGCTATTCGTTTAATGAAAGCAGGGAACCATCCTCTGATTATCAGCATGCTTATTCTCTGGATCATCGCACCACCAAAAGGGCGCTTTGCTTCAGGTTTTCGAGCCATGTCTTATCCATTGCAGCGAGTCTCATGCTGATATTAAAGCGACCCTGATTATAAAGCCAAGCCATTGAGCCCATACAATGAGACTCTTTGCCACTATGCTGATACTTGCCGTTAACATCTTCATGTCCTGAGAGTGTTTTGTGGCACAGGAACGGCGTCATGTCATCAGCAAGAAGCCCAGACTTAATTCCAGCCAGTCGCCCGGACTTCAGCGTGTGAGAAATGGACTCCGGAGAGTCCAGGAATGGACAGTTACTGCATGGTCTGGTTAATGCTATTGCTCGTATTTTTCCCATCACTCAGACTCCAGCTTGATGCCGGCTGACCGCTGCCACCATTTCCATGCAAATTCAGCGGCACTACCAGCATAATCCTGCCCGTCAACATGGCTTCGCGCTGGTCGGTTGCCACTTCCAATGCTCGACCATGCAGCTTCGAATTCATTGCGAATATCATCAAAAGGCGGTAGGTCTGGAGTCGTTACACCGAATAGCGCAGCCATCGCCCGATAGTTCTGCTCACTGTTATATCGACCTTTGCACCGGACCAGCTTTTCTGCTGCGGCGCGGATGGATTCCAGTTCGGCAATGCGGGCATCCCGCCATGCCAGTTCCGCAGCAATATCTGATTTGCTGTGAAGTCCCTCGCGGGTCATTGCTGATATATGGCGGGAGTAGTGGTTGCCTGATATATCCAGGTCCATGATGTCTCGTTCTGCGTATTGCTTATCAGCCATTATTTTCTTCCTCCTTCAAAATCAGCTTACCGGCAATAAGTGCATTGATAACCGTGGTGAATTCCCAGCTCCAGACCCGGCTATCGACAAATACCCGGAGTCCGTCCGGGTAGTCATGGGCCTTACGCTTAATGAATGCTTCCGCCGCATCGCGGGTAAGGTGGGAGTTAACGTACTCCCATTCCTCCTGATAGCCATAGAGGCTCAGATAGTCCCGTTCACCCAAAAACTGCCACTGATCATCCTCGTCCAAATCCAGAAAAAAATGTTCTTCCGACTCTAGGCATTCTTCATTCAGGCACTTTTTTTCATCCAGATTCAGCGAGTCCCAATATTCTTTTGGGGAAAACCATTCACGCTCATGATCACTGTCCGTAATCATGCGTTCCGGTTCAAATGAGAGGTCTATGCCGGTAACCCGACGGAGTCTTTCAACGTTAAAAATTGCGTCCCGGGTGCCGTGCCGTTCAACACCTTTACCGGCAACGTCGTGCTTCAACCGGGTAATAAAGTCCGCGAATGTTTCAGGCGTCAGTTCCGCGCCTGTTGCTAATGTTTCCACTTTTTCCTCTCCAACAGATAACCCTCCCGGTGCCGTAGGGCAGAGGATAGGGTGGGTGAATGGGGTTTAATTGACGTAGTGCTTTCGGCTGAAGACGATCCGTGTCTTTTCTTTCGCATTAACTCGCCGTGGTTTGGCTTCCAGCCAGTAGAACCTGTCCATGGCTCTGCCGTCAGTGGCGAATGGATCTCCTTTGCCGAGCTTTACGGTGTCGCCTTTAAAGCTGGAGCGCATAACCTCGTTTATCCTTCCGAGGCTAAGGCCGAATTTGTCGGCAAGTTGCTGGCCTGTCATTGGCCCCTTGTTTAACTGCCAGGTTATCTTCTCCTTGATGCCAGATAGCGGACATTCCCTTGTCCGGCGGTAGTGGGGCGTTAGCTTCATGCGGAATTTCCTCCGGCCGCCTCCAGCTCTGATTTTCTGGTCTTATATACCTCAGTGGCCTTACTCACCCGATCGTCATCGCCAGCAAGAGCCGCCTTTGTTTTCTCAAATCTACTTTCAAGTTGAGCCAGCGTTGAGTGCATTGCTGCTTCGGAAAACCACTCCAGCGGGTCTACCTTGGGTTTCGTTACCAATTTTTCGACCACATGCTCTACGCGTTTCCCTCGCGATACCGTCAGCATCAGAGAAAAGCTGGATTCGACATCGCTCATGGCTTTAACTTTAATGCCGCCAACAGCCACACCTCCGTACTTCACAGAGGGGTCTCCGGCCAAGGTTAAAGATTTCCCCGCCCAGGCATGGCCGTCATTGCCCCAACCCTCAATCAAGACTCGGCGCATTGATTTTGATGGTTTGTAAGGCCTTCCGTCATATCCTTCCAAATCAATAAATACTGGCTGCTCTTTATTTCCGGCTCGGACAGATTTAATTACCGCGGTGATACTACTTATCTGAACATCGTCAAAATTAAGCTGATCAGAGCGTGGGATAATGGTTTTTGATAGGTCCATTAGATTATTACCTCGTCATCAAACTCTTCATCGAAGAGATAAGAAGGGATGTTTATTTCAGACGAGGGGAGAACAATCCCCTCATATCTGGCTGATTCGCTTTCCATGCATTCGGCTAGTTTCTCCAGCGCCTCAAGCATCTGCTTTCGTCCCTGCTCAAGCGACTCCTCGCCGATGTAATACATGCAGTTTCGATAAGGTGCTGTATTTTCTACGGCGAAAAAACAGAACTGATTAAGATCTCTGCCGGTTACCAGCCTTAGGACATGAAGGTAAAAGGCCGCCTGGATGTGGTAGTGATACTGGCCGAATGCACTGCTGAACCCTCGCTCCGATGCATCCCTGCAACTTTTCACATCCAGCGGGTAAGGATAGGACTCAGAAAGCCTGTCAAACCTGCATTTCAGGTTAAGGCCTGTGATGTCACACGTGGCAAACATGGAGATCTCAGATTTACCAGGTGACCGCATGTAATCAACAAAATCACTGTTCATTCTGGCTGACTCAACCATGCGGTTTACTGTTTCAACCTCGCCGCCCACCAGAACAAAGTCTGAACCGTATTCACTTACCGCTGCCTTGTAGTCAGCCGATCGCCGGTCAAAGCCGTCAGGAAGCAAATAGAAGTCCCGCGTATACACGTCAGGCTCAAGTATGGCTGCGTGGATGGCGCTACCAATATGAGCTGATTTACTCCCTTTGAATGGATTGAAGTAGAGGTTTGCTGGGCTAACGCTGATTTGCTTAACTGAAGTAGACCCGATCGCCGGGTCCGCATGATAATCAGCATTTGATAAGTTGTGGTAGATGCCTGGTTCCATAGTCAACTCCATTCGGCTTGAGCTTTAGCCAGGCAAATGCGATCAACGAACTCTGCATAGGCATCCTGTGCATCGTCGCTTGCCAGCAGAGAGAAATACGCCGGGTTATCTGCTGCGAACATTTCGACGTCGTCAGGGAATAGGGCAGACAATTCCTCAGCCCGTTCCCGCACCGCTTCGTCATAATTCAGTTCGGCGTAGTGCCGATCCCAGCGTTGCGCCTCTGCGTTCTCAGCGACTGCAAATGAAGGTTCAAGCAACATTCTTCACCTCCGCGAACGAGTTCACATACTCAACCAGGACGTCGAAATCCATCTGGCCGCACAGTTCTGTCTGTTGCTCAGTGGTCAATCCGTCGATGGCGCAATCCTCAAGTGACACGCTGACCTTTCCGGGCCGCATTGCCCCGCGAGCCTGCACATCTGAGCATTCGATTTTCAGGTTCAGGCTCATTTCGACCTCCTGGTGAGCTGTAACATCCGAAGCCGGTTAGCATCGTTATCCGGCAGTGAGTAGCGAATAAATCCGACGTTAAATTTCAGTCTCTTCACGCAAAAGCCTCCCCGCCCGGACGGGCCGCTTCATTAACAAATCGCTTGATACGGTCAAGCTGTGATTTAAACAGTGATTTAGCAGCGCCAATGACGCCGCCGATGACGTTGGTTGTCATTAGCGATACTCCGTTAGGTGTTGTGGTCATATAACCGCCCACTCAGTGAATGGACGCTGATATGACAGGCATAAAAAAGGCCTCGCCGTAGCGAAGCCAGATTGAATTAGTGCCTGTTTTTACCGGGACAGGCTCCCGCTTTCCCTGCTTTCCACAGACAAAGGAAACTGATACGTTGGTTATTCCACAGACAATTTAGGAATAATAATGTCTAAATTTACCGTTAGAGTTGAATTGCATAATGCAGAAAGTAGTCACTATGAGGATCTCCACGACAAAATGGAGAGGAATAATTTCAGTAGAGAAATTACCGGTTCTTCAGGAACTGAATATCACTTACCAGAAGCTGAGTATGTCTATTCTTCATCAACAGAAGATGAATCTGATGTCGCAAGTAAAGTTAAGGAAATAGCAGACTCTATTAAGAAAAGGTCAGGGGTTTTAGTGACTAAATCAGCTGGTCGAGCAATGCGCGGACTCAAATCCTTGTAGCTGAACCATCATCATCGAAGCTATTATATGCTCGTTTTGCAAGCCAGATGCGGGCTTCCGTTGCTGCGTTTGGCTCTATTTCTTGAAGCCGTTTAACGTCTTCTAGTAAAAGAGCTATAACATTTCTCAGTTCAGTTTCATCCATACTCACCTCACACTAAAGGAATAGACCGGCCTCTGACCTTCTGACGGCCGGCGCATGTTACCCGGTCACTCTTGGTGCGGTGGCCGGCTGAATAAATTGCTACGTCTGGCATGCACTGTGATACCTGCTCAGGGCGATTGCGCCAGTTCGGTGCTTTCAGTGCCCGCTCAACGCGATCGACTGGTTTAAGCTGCATTGCTTCGGCTGCCTTGCGAGCGTTATTTTCGATAGCCCGAATCAGATGCTTCTTCTTATTTCTTGGCATATATCCTCCCAGTAAATTTATGCCTACCCCCATATCCAGGGGCAGGGTAAATCAACTGCTGCCACTGTCCGCAGTAGCCACGCTCATGCCTTTGAGTACGTAACCCCGGTTCATCTCTGTTCCCCGTTGGCACTTACCGGTACGTGGCTGGCGGTCACGTTGCGATACCGGTGCGTCTTTATTCATTTACCCTCACCAGATGCAAAGCTGGCTCCCATCAAGGAGACTCGGGGCAGCATCATGACTGCTGCATTGCCTTACGGCTGCGGTCTAACCGCGTTAATTCACCATTTCTGGCCTCCTTTGGTTAGTTTTTTTTGGGGCGAATCACCCCGACCTCATTGTTAAATAAGCAGCCTGACTTCATGTCCGGCGCGGTAGGTAGTCCGTTTACCGCTTCGATGTTTCGTTTCGATGTGCTGATAATAGCTAAAGCGATAACCATGGTCAATCGTTAAGGCGATAATATTAATAGCTAAAGTGATAAGTTGGTGATTGGTAAAGTAATTTATTTTTCCATAGACGAAAAAATCCCGCACAGAGCAGGGCGGGATAGTGTCGGAGGTTCGGTCTGGTTGTGATTTCGGATGGTGCAGCTATCAGGGGAGGGGGATCGGAGGGTTACAGGCACAAAAAACCCGGCGCGGTGACCGGGTTGATGGGTTAATCTTCTTTCTCGGTAAGAAGTACTGGTAGCATTACATCGTTATAACCGGCAGTTTTTAGCGTGGATAAAGTAAAAGCCCTGAGATAAGGATAAAGTATTTGCTGAACTGGTATTTTTTTTGCAGCAGACTTCATTTCCTCTATTGAAACTTTCTCGCCCCTTACAATAGCCGTTTGGGTTGCTTGAAACTTAAACTTGCAGTTTTGATGTAGCACCAAACTCATTCTTATTCGGAAATCAGTGCCATTTTGTTGATTGAAATCGATGGCTGAATTAACGCTCATATCAAAATCTTTTTCTGACTCTGTTTCATCATCTGTTGGTTCTAAGCTGAATTGATTAACCAAAAAATGTATGATTTCTAGTGACATATTAGCCCCCAAAATAACTAAACGCCATTGTATCTGCTACTCCAGTGACAGGTACGAGTGGTGACTCGGTCTCGGGGTGAAATGTCATATCGACTTTACTATCCCAACTGTTAACAGGTTGCCAAAGCGAAGCAGAAGTCCTTTTGGCTGGGTCTGATTTTCCATGCCGGGCCCTCGAAGTCCTACGATTGTGGCGAAGCCCACCAGATGGACTAGAAGTTTGTCTCGCCCTGACTTTAATTCCGGCTTTTTTAGCCAGCACCATGAAAACTTCAGGAATGTCTCTGGCGACAATAAGTAAGTTATTCATAGGTTCGGATTGTGAAACGTCATCATTTTCGTATTTGCTAAATGCTACAGCGCCGCCACCAAAAATCTTTGCAGCATCTGACTGGTTTATTCCAAGTTTCATTCTGATCGCTTTGATTTCGACCCCAGAGAGAAATCCGTCAACCTTTTTCCTGAACGCCAGAACCCGCCTTTTCGATTCCCTCGACTGCTCATCGGTGTCTGTCTCACTTCCGCAATCGTTACAGCAGATAAAGTTATGAGGGATGAGAGTGGTTTCTCCCTTGTATTCAAATGGAGAAAATTCACTCTGAATTTCAACATTAGATGACCCGCAAGCCAAACATGCACAATTTTTCATAATACTCACCTCTGTCACAAATGACATGAGACTATCAATAGGACCGTTCCAGTATCAGAAATACCGAACTTAACATAATATTCACACCTATAGTCTTTTTCGTTCTCATGGTCACGCTCAATTCTGACCAAACTATAAGCATCACAGGCAGCCCATGGGCCACCTGGCTTCGACTGACACCACTCTGAGTTTTTATACCTTCCATCACGAGCGGCAGCTAAAGCCAGGTTGAAAAGGTCGAGGTTGTCATACTCCAGGTTATCCCTATCATTTCTGGCTTTTCTAGTCCATGCGGTAGCTGAGGAACAATTAGCTACAATGTCACTACAAGCATATAGCGGGGAGCTTCTGTTTATTTTTAGGTCCGCACCTTCACCGGGGAAACCCGCTTTATACTTACTAACTATTTTTACCATTATGGTAAGTCAACCCCGCAAATGTCAATGTGGAGACTGTAAATTACAAAAGCAAGTCTTTAAACTTTGATCCATCACTTAAACCGCATCTTGGCCTCAACGGCTACGCCAATTACCCATGCTTCCTGTAAGTCTGCGGCATACTGCCGATGACCTTCCCGAAGATGACTACACGATTCATTTCGTCGCGCTCTATGGGGTCCCATGGCGTGTAGTTCTTGTTGTCTGAGATGACCAGCAGCTTGTCTTTCATTTTCTGCAGGCGCTTCACGTGGGCAGTGTCGTCGTACAGGAAGGTGTATATCCCATCCCCTTCAAACATTTTGATACTGACGTCCACAAACAGCAGATCACCGGCCTCTATCGTTCCAGACATACTGTCGCCATTGGCGCTAATAACCTTCACGCTATCCAGGCTTCTGCCGTTGAAAAGAGCTTTCGCCTCTTCCGACGTGTATTCGATCGCCCGTACCTTCTCTACGAAGTCATGAGTCAGGTAAGCTCCTGGCCCGGCGCTGGCTTGTATATCGAGAACGTCAACTCGATAAAAATCCGCTCTTTGAGCTGATGCTGAGGAAATAGATCCATCGGAGCTATGCATCTCACCATCGCCAGAAGAAAGCCATTCAGGACTAACATTGAGGGCCATTGCTATCTGAACAGCCTTGCGAGAACCTTTGGCTCCATTGAGTAATTTATTTACGCTGGACTGAGCCATCCCTACCGACTTAGCCAATCCACCTTGCGTAACTCCTGCGTTTGACATAGCCAACGCAAGCCTCTCAGAAAAAGTCATATAGCACCTCGAATTTGAATAACTCAAGTTTATAGCTCAAGCGATACATTGGCAAAAAATCGCATAGGCGATTGTTTTTCGCTTTGGCGATAGCTATAATGCAATCAATCAATCGAAAAGGTGATTATTATGAATTTAGCTATTGAAAAAGCGATTGAGATTGCTGGCAGCCAAATGGCTTTAGCTAAACGTTGCGGTAAAGCTCAATCAACCATCAGCGACTGGCTGAGTGGTAAGAAAAAAATCTCTCCAGAACACGTGCATAGCTTAGTGGATGCAACTGAAGGGAAAGTACCGGCCTACGAATTTAGGCCTGATTTACCAAACCTGTTCCCGCGTCCAACTAAGGTCGCATAAGCACCAACCGCTCTTTAACAGTTCTGGCCTGGGTGATTCGCCCAAAACCCTAAGTGACAGCGCCCGCTGATCACTCAACTACACACAAGGATTAAATCAAATGGAACATGCAAGCAACAGCAAGCTCTCGCAGCGAGCAATAGACCGTGCTGAGACAGATTTACTAATCAATCTCGCCACGCTGACACAGCGCAAACTAGCGACTCTCGTGGGGTGTCACGAATCAAAGATAAGCAGAACGGACTGGAGATTTATTGCTTCGGTGCTTTGTGCTTTCGGAATGGCATCAGACGTGAGTCCGATCAGCAGGGCGTTTCAGGAAATGTTTAACGTTCTGACAAAGAAAAAGGCCACTGCGGGAACAGTAGCCTCTTCACAACTAACCATTGATTTCTAAACAACTCAACAGGGGTAATTATACATGAAAAGTACCAAGAAAATCCAGGGTAAGGCGCCTGAATTTCAGCCTGAAAGACCGGTGAGCCTGGTTGATGTGGCCGCCAATAACCGCGCCTTTGCTGCCCGACTGATTGGTGAGTATCGACTGGCTAAAGCGGGGGTGAAGAATGGTCGCCGTTAGACATTTATCGCTGGTTCCTAGTGAGCCAGCACACGAAGAACTGGAGCGCAAAGTGGCCGACACCGATGATGGTTTCATCATGCTGGCAATGTCGCTTTATGAGGAGTTGATCGGGGCTAATCTCACCCGGAATCAGGCCAAGGTGGCACATGCGGTATGCCGAAAGACATACGGCTTCAAGAAGAAAATGGATCGGATTGCGGATAGTCAACTGGCAGAGATTTGCAGAATCAGCCGACCCAAGGTGAACATTGCCAAAAATGAGCTTATCTCAATGAAAGTTCTGGTAAAAGAGGGTGGCAAGATAGGCCCCAACAAAAACATATCTGAGTGGCAAATCCCCGATAGTTCCCAGATAGGGAACATTGTTACCAAAGCGGTAACAAATAGTGTTACCAAACCGGTAACTCAGAGTGTTACCAAAACGGAACACACAAAAGATATATCTAAATATAAAAAAGAAAAACCTACCCTTACCCGCCTGGAAGGCGGTGAGGATGATATTTCTCTGAAGGAAAAACTTGTTTCCCTCCTGCAAGGCAAATTTAACTTCGACAATGCTAAGGGTCTTCATGATGCCGTGGAGACTGAGCTTCTTAAGGCTGGTTATCTTTGTCAGAGAGAATTTGTTGTGCCTGACCGTGGCGATGGCAGAAAGGGTAAGGTTGACCTGTACGTTACTGACCTGAGTGGCGCTTCTTGCGGCATTGAACTTGACTGGAAGTCACCTCGCGAGAAATCAATTATCAAGTTACAGCAACTCCCGGCAGGTATGGTTTTGCTTAGAGAGTCCAGCATTGAAGACCGCTATGATATCGGTGGAATTTCAGTGGTGAACGCCAACGATGGCGAGATTGATAAAACACCATCAGGTTATTACCAGTCATTCCTGGACGCATACAACGAGATTACAAACGGTTCTCTTCCAATGGCCAGTGAGCTTAACGCTGAGCGTAAACGGAAAATAAAAATCCTCGTCAACAAACTGGCCACTCCAAACATCGATGGCTACCGGGCTTATGTCAGAGCATTCGTAGAAATGGCTAAGCCATTTTACTTTGGAGACAACAATCGTGGATGGGTTGCTGACTTTGATTATCTTCTGCGGCCCAATGTTCTTACAAAAATTAGAGAGGGAAATCTTTGATGGTTAATCAGGATATCGAAGCTAGTGTGATCGGTGGTCTGCTGATTGGTGGACTTACCCCGGATGCCAGTGAAGTTTTAAGCACCATGTCTGAGGATGATTTTGCAATTCCCCTTTACCGTGAAACATTCAGGGAGATAAAGCGCCAGGCTAAAAATCGTTCAATGATTGATGGCCTGATGGTCGCCGAGGCAATGGGTGAAGGTAATTTTACCGAAGTGATGATCACCATGCGTAGCTGCCCGAGTGCCGCGAACCTGAAGGGATATGCTAAGGCAGTCAGTGAATATTCTATTGTGCGTAGCTTCCTGGCCAGCCTGGAAGAAACGAAGCATCGGGTAACAACTGCAGGAAATCATGAGCTGGCCATCTCAGCCATTCGTGACATGAAATCATCACTGGATCAGGTAGACAGGCCAACCG
>ERZ794949.428-NODE-428-length-13577-cov-3.540453_pt1 | contig 13577 bp, 8 predicted proteins | sample MGYA00511363_ERZ794949 | MGnify/ENA primary metagenome ERZ794949 (study PRJEB30137, sample SAMN04331402) | food metagenome | isolation source: T1 must sample point D1 replicate B | place: Australia: South Australia ...
TTGTAGGATGATCTAACCAATGGCCCGGAAGCACAATACAAGAAACCCAACTCAAGGGCCTTTTCTTTCCAATAATCAAATTTGTCCGGGTGTATGTAGTCAACAACTTGGATGTGTCTCTTTGTAGGTCTCATGTACTGGCCAAAGGTGACGACATCACACTTGATTTCTCTCAGGTCCTTCAGGGTTTGCAGGATCTGTTCATCAGTCTCACCCAACCCCAGCATCAATGAGGTTTTTGTGATCAAGGAAGGAACTGTCTTCTTGGCATGTTCCAAAACCTTTAGAGATTGTCTGTAGGTGGCTCTTCTATCTCTGACGAACGGAGTCAGTTCCTCAACGGTTTCCAAGTTGTGGGCATAGACATCCAAACCTGACTGGGCCATGGTCTCAACGTTGGCCAAGTTACCCATGAAATCACCACTCAGGGTTTCTACAAGGGTCTTTGGAGACTTTTGCTTGATTTTCTTGACGGTCAGGGCAAGATGAGCAGCACCAGAATCAGGCAAGTCATCTCTGTCAACAGTGGTCAAGACAACGTATCCCAACCCCCATCTGGAAATGGCCTCAGCAGTATTTTCAGGTTCATTGACATCTGGCTTAGCTGGTTGTCTATTAGTTTTAACAGAGCAAAATCTACAACCTCTTGTACATGTATCACCAAGCAACATGATGGTTGCAGTGGCATGGGACTTACCCTTGTCACCACCACCCCAACATTCACCAATGTTTGGACACTTGGCCTCCTCACAGACAGTAGCCAGTTTCAATTCCTTGACATCTTTTTTCAACTTGGTGAAATTGGCACCCTTTGGGATGGATACCTTTAACCATGGAGGTAACTTCTTGATCTTTTCCATATCTCTCTTGGCCTCAAGGACAGGGTCAGAAATGGAGAAGGAGGATGCATTACCACTGACAAAGTCCTCAAAGGAAGGTCCCTGCTTGGTAAGTCTTGTGGATCTTCTTCTTCTTGTAACTACAGCTTCTTCATTGCAAAGTATGTGGGATGTGGAAAACAAGCATTTTGGTATGCTCTTTGTGATAGGAGACAAATGGTTAACTGATCTAAGCATGTTTTTTTTTACTTATAGGAAACGGAAAAAATTTCAATTTAATAGGTAATTGTTGTATCTATTTGATAGCTATTAATTGTTTCTCTGGTTATTGATTTCTTCTAGTATTATTAATAAGTGTGTTATAAAATAGATTGTGTCAAAAGCCATAAGACAAATATCTAATGAATATATTCATTATTCATAAATTCTGAAGAAGTTATATTCAGTAAAAACTTTTCACATATTTTTTTCTTTTTCCGCACCAAACGGTATTGCGAAAAAAAAAGAAAAAGAAGTTGGCTGGAGGAGTTTTCCATATAGGGTCTTATGTCCGGAATGCACATCCAAAAGCAAACGTTGATCTTAGCTGGATCACAATAGATATATAATCTCTTAAACAATATCCTTACACCTTACGCTTCTTTGTCTCAACATCCTTATGTAGCTTCTTACATTTAAAACTATTCTTCTTATTGGACACAACTGTCAGCGCAAATGCAGCTGCACTGTTCTCTAAAGGTACAAAAAACTTCACCTCATCACTGATATTTCTCAGCGACAACAACGCATCAGGCCCCTGCTTTGACAAAAACTTAATGATGAAGTATATGTTCTCAGGCTTCAAGTCTTTTGTTCTTAAGAGTCGCGTGTAGTAAACCATTGCCTTGTAAAGATCTGCCTTTCTTTGATAATACCTTTCTTTGCTTATGGGCTTTTCGTCATATCTCCCCATCAAGTCCATGAACTCACGCGTCATTTCATTGACCACACAGTGCCAGTCCAGAAACGAGTAGTCCAGGGTCTGTGTTTTGTAGTCAAACTCCTCATTCATTTCATTAATTTCAAACATGGCATACCACAACCGTATGAAACTGTCATGTAGCTTATCATTTGACAACAACGCATGGTACAGCTGATGCAGTGTCTTGATGCCCCCAATATTGATAATGTCTTCCTTCTCATCCTTGTTTATCTGCTTCAGCAATAGAACCAAGTTGAACTCATGCAGCAAGTACATGGTTATTCTCTCCTCCAGTATCCTTGTTATGGCCATCAATTTTCCGTATGTGCGCAGCTTCGGATTTAAGGACTCCATGTCCCAATCAAACAGGTATGTGATACAGATCACCCACTCATTGTGTGAATTTGCCTGTGGGACCATCTTCAAAAGAACCTTGGTGTCATTTGAAATGTTGTCGTCTATGAACGATGAGTGGGCATTTGAGAGTAACTTCATGAACTTTGATATCCATTCTCTGGGGTTGCTCTTTTCGTTGAACTTGCTGTTGAAATAAGTCGTGCTATCTCTGATGACAAATGCATCCTTGAATGTGGTCAGGTCCTTTTTGACAGCCTCAAACTTCTTGGTAATGATTTCTTCATCTGTTAGCATGCTATATATCTGGGTACTGTCTGTTGTTGTGCTTTAACTTTGCAAAGTGGCTGTTCTAATCCATTGATGTCCATGTAGCTTTTTTTAAAAACATGATTACAGAGATATATACCAAGTTTGCATTGCCTGTTATGTCGGATATAAAAGACGTTATAGCAGCCCTTATCTCCGACAGAAAAACCTAAGAAAAAAATTTTCCTTTTTTTCATTTTCAATTTTTTTTTTTTCCAAAGTAGCAATCAGATGGTTTTGAACTTTCCATACATACTAAAATGTTATTAACAAACAAAGATATAAGGGAATAACCAGAACATAACTAAGCACAAAATACAAAAATTCATAATCCATCATGCATATACAATCTATTCTTCTTAAAAGAGCCGTCTGGAAAGGTCCTAATATCGTTCCATTGCCTATAAAAGAAGCTCTGCAAGCAAAGAAGCCTATAAGAACAAAAGCCAGATCCGCAACCATCCTCCCTCAATTTGTAGGCCTGGACTTTGAAATTCATAACGGTAAGGACTACATCAAAATAAGAATCAAAGAGGACATGGTTGGTCACAAACTGGGAGAGTTTTCTCCTACAAGAAAGCCATTCAAGTACACCCAAACTAAAAACAAATAGTCACATATTGGATAGAATCTATCTTTTTTCATTCTGAAAATTCATCTGTATATAAACTTCCCTAATATTATTTTCCATGAAATTTGTCTAAAAGAAAACTATATCACTATTAGGTTAATCAAAACATCCTATTCTTGTCTCTTTCATGTTCCTTCATCAATTCCTCTAACATTATGTCATTGATTCTACCTACGATTTCCTTTTTTCTTGCCATAATTGCCATTTTCTTTTTTTTAGCCTTTGTTTGCTTTTTATGGGCCACTTCCATCTGCTGTATTTGAACCACTGACTGCAGCTTTGCCTTCTGTTTTGCTGTCAAATTAGCGCCCCTAGTTATTCCTGCATATTCATGAAACGGGTATCCTATGGATAAACATTGTGTGTTTTCAAATTCAACTTCTGGGTTGTGACTTTGTTGCGCTAGCACGGCCGCCTTTCTGGCCTCATTGGCCTGTTTGATACGTCTGGATTCTTCGGCTTTTTGCAGTTTCTTTTCAAGAGCAGCAAACATCCTTTCCATTTCCTTCTGCTTCTTCAGCGGGATCCTTTGTGACTCTTCATTGAGTTTGTTATATTCAACCATTGCCTTTAAAGTTGACTTAAAGTTTTCCCTCAATGCTGATTCACTTTCAATTCTTCTCTTTTCTAAGTTTTGTTGCGCTTGAACGGCCTCTAGTCTCATTTTTTCCTTCTTTTCTTCTCTACTCATCAGTTTAATATTGGAATTGACAAGTTTGTGCAACATGTCTCTACTTGCCTCCTCAGAGTTTTGATTTTCTTTGTTCTTTAAGTAGTCTTTCCATTCTTGATATCTTATTTTTTGTCGTTCCTGCAACTCCTTAATAGAGTTATATTTTTCATTAATGTCCTTGAATCTTAATCTTTCCTTCTCATCAAAATACTCACTTATTTTGTTGATTTTCTCCTCAATGGATATTTCCCACAAATTCAGGATGTTGTTTCTTGAATGCAAGGCTTTTTTCAAGTCGTCTGGAACATTATTTTCATCTTTTATAAATACCTTCATTGAACTTAGATCCGACGCTATCATCTGCACACTATTGTCATAGTTGACTTCCTTGCTCAACGCCTCCATGGTTACATCAAAGTCCTTGATCACATTGTCCTCGTTTTTGGTTTCTAACTTGATACAGTGTTCATTGGCCATTTTGTTTAAATTGACATCAGCTGCTCGCAATTCAATTAAGCACTTTGTACTGATATCCCCTATCTCTGAAAGAATAAGTTCCTTTTTATTGATTCCATTCGCGTGTAGCTCATACAGCTCTTCCATCTCCTGCAAAGAGTTGAACTCCATTTTCGTCTTTTCCAACATCTTGTTAAAATTTTCTACTGTTTTATTTGTTGAAGTGTAACTTTTCTTTTTGGATTCAAATACAGATTTGTCCACATCCGTTTTCTTGTTTGCAATTTGCTTAAGCCATATTGAGGAATAAAGACCCTTGTTAAACTTGCGTTTTGTCAACCCATCCGCTATGTTACACGAACTGGGTACATAACGTAACGCTACATCTTCAAACTTGGCAGAACTTAAACTATCAAAGTGCTTCACACTTGTGTTTCGGTATACCTTCTTTTCATGCAATGAAATAGCATTTAATGCTGGCAAGCTATCAATATAGAGCACCTTGTCAACATCCTTTTCCACTTTTAGAAAGCCCTTTATCATATCGTTCACAATTTGACACAGGTCCATTGCTGACACAGCAGCATGCAACTCAGCACTATCTATGTAACTTGCTATGCTATTGTTAACTGCTGAGTGCATGTAAGCAAGCATGTTGTTGACAAAGAACACCTGTGCTGTGGCAGATGTCTCATTTTTCAAACTGGCATCAGTGAACACACTGACATTAACACCAGCGGATGAAGGTTGATCAGGAACATTTAACCAAGCACTATCCTTTGATTTTGATGAATATTTATCATAATTGATTTTCGTGGGTTCAAGTGATTTCAACTTAGCCAGTGTTTTCCAAAGATACACAGTCAAAACGCTTGTGAACTCAACGTCTTTGAAGTTGTTTAGAATGGATGTCATGTGATGTATTTCTGGCTCTGTTCGGGCTATTAGCTGTAACTTATTTATTATGTCTTTAGTATCATGCTCCATAAGTTTCTTTATCTCAGCTGCGTACCCATCCTTTATATCTGCATCCAACAACTCAATCATCTTCAAACTATACTCTCTGCTCGGTGAGAAAGAGATCAAACAATTAACAATATCATCATTGCTCTTTGTAGTCATGATGACTGAGTTCAAAATTTTTTCCTTTTGCTCTGTTAGTTTACTCGATAATAATGATTCAATTAATTTTACACTAGATATTGTACTTGCCTCAATATCTAAGTAATAAAAGTCTTTGGATGATACAATATCTACGTTATCTTTTAAACCATTAAATAGTTTAGAGAAAGTCTTGTTATGTTTCTTAGAGAATGGAGTTTCTCGAGAGAACAATAGTAATTGTGAATTTTTTATCACAAAATAATACCCATTTACCTTGAAGAAGTTGTTAAAATCCGGTGAATGATAAACGTCTTTTACATGTTTCTTAAAAAATTGCACAATATAGGCATCCTTATCACTCATTGTCATCTTAGGTTCAAACTTGACAAACCGGGAGTGCAATCCGGTAACTTCTCCAATAATATCATTGTTGGTTACTGCAAAAGATTTTTTATACTTCTCATTGATTGCAATATTATAAGCTTGAAAGTGGTATCCTTCAGATGTTAAATATGACATCATAGTTCCTAATTTGATATCGAAATTGACATCAATGATATGTTTAACATCTGGAATTTCTGAACTCAACACAGAGGGTTGTTTCCCTGCTTTATTAAGAAATATGTTTTTTGTGTTGATATCATTTTCCATTGATTTACTTATCAAAATGGAGCTTTTATAAATATCCAAATCCTTTGATTGTTCGAAAGTTATTGATGATATATCGTAAAAATGTTTACAATGATTAAAGTGCTCCTTCAAGCGGCTTTTAGATAGTAACTGGTTAACTGTTTGCTGAAGCTCAGGTGTCTGCTTTATTTCTTTTCGTAAATTTTCATCATATTTTACCTTAATTTTGGGCAGAGTGCTTGCGGAATAATGCATTATCGGTACTTTAAAGAGTAAATTTCTTTTGAATGTGTTTATTGTCAACTTGTACATAATTTGAAAGTAGTAATAGATGATTGCTTTGAGTTTTAAAGAGTTACAATATGTGTACTAAAATTAATGATAAAACTGTATCTGACAAAGATAATACAGTATTCGTTACAAACACGTTAGTACTCCAGGTTACGTTTTATCTTTTATAGTTGTTTAAATTTTATCTACTATTTGTTAAATAGATTTTGTTTTCCAAAAGACCTTTTTTTGTTTCAAAAAACTACAACCAGAATCATGTAGATACCATACAAAGCACGTGACTGGATATGATCAACAACGTTACTTTGGTAACATATAAAGTCAATCCTTACTAAAAGAACATAAGATATTAGTCGCACATTGGTTTTTATATTCAACAAAACATCTAAATTAAAAAATAAACATGATGCCATTTTTTAGAGTCTTCATATAATTTGCCTACTCAAAAGCAATAATTGAATCAACTTAATCTCACGAAACGATCAACGAAAAAACCTATGAAACTTGTAAATTCTCGGGCAAATCTTGTTCAAACTTTTCAATATTCAAATTTTTCACTTCATATAAGAGAAAATTTTTGATTGTAGCAACCATAGATTATATAACAAATGTTGAACAAGTATCGTATAAGTCTTAAGCAGAGACTGTATTCAACGGTTAAAGATTCTAAACATTTATACCAAAAAACCATCAATTTACCAGCATCTTCTTTCCAGGTAAAAAATGGTGGTAAATACAAGATCAACCCAGATTTGAATGAGCAGCTGACATACAAGTCATCCTCTTTACTTTACAAGCAACAGTACGATGAACTTAAGTCAAAAAGCAAAATTGAAAGAGATGATCTATTCATTCTTCACGACGGTCCTCCATTTGCCAATGGTGATATTCATTTAGGTCACGCTTTGAACAAAATTGCTAAGGATGTGATCAACAGATCAAACATTCTTCATCAAAACAAGTATGTCCACTACAAAATGGGCTGGGACACACATGGATTACCTATTGAACAAAAAGTTATACAAAATGACAAAATAGCTAGAAAAAAGAATAAACAGTTACAACCCATTGAAAAGGATCCTTTGAGATTAAGACAAAAATGTAAAGAGATGGCTTTAGAGCAAATAGAAATCCAAAAAAAGTCCTTCAAAAAATTAGCCATCATGACAGACTATGATAAGTATTATACCACTTTAAACAAGAAGTATGAACTGAATGAGCTAAGCTTGTGGAATGAGATGATCAAAAATGATCTTATCTATGTTAGAAACAGACCTGTCAAGTGGTCAGTTGAATACTGCACAGCCTTGGCTGATGCTGAAATTGAATTCAATGCCAATCATGTGTCTCATGCTGCTTATGTGAAGTTTCCAATTCTAGACAGATCTGATTTGTATGCCTTGATATGGACCACTACCCCTTGGACATTGCTAGCCAACCAAGCCATAGGTATTAACACCGACATGACCTACTGTATGATTGGAAGTAAACAAAGCAATGAAAAATACTTGGTAGAAAAGGAGTTATTTACAAGCAAAAAAGTCCCAAACACTGAAGACTTTGAAATCATTGAAGAATACAGTGGTGAGGAAGCAGAAAAGTTATTGCAATTGAAATACATAAACCCATTTGTCAAAAATGCCTCACCTCAAGGGTTCATTTCTCATCCTACAGCTAACAATGTTTCTGGTACTGGTTTAGTTCACATTGCACCTGCTCATGGTGAAATTGATTATGAAATTTCCTATGCAAATGGCATCATCCCAAGTACACCAGTAACTGAAAAGGGAACTTATAGTTATGACCCAACCAATGAGGCTAACCAGTGGAATTTTAATATCGATTTTGCTGATGTCAAGTACCCAAAGGTTCTTGATAAGAAAACTGATGAGAAGATATTTGCATTCCTTAAGGAAAATAACATGTTACTGCATGAACACGCCTACACTCATTCATACCCTTATGACTGGAGATCCAAAAAGCCTGTTATCACCAGATTGACCACTCAGTTGTATGTGGACATAGAAAAAATTAAAGAGCCAGCCGCTGAACTATTGATGAATGATGGGGTTGATTTTAAGCCCAAATCAGCTAAGAACACATTAGCAAACTACATAAAAAATAGAGACTCATGGTGTATTTCTCGTCAAAGAGCTTGGGGATTGCCCATCCCTTGCTTGAATGACGATAAGGGAAACATGATTATTGATAAGCAAACAACCCAACACATCATCGAAAAGATTTCTGAGTATGGTCTGGAAAAGTGGGTTGATTTTGACGATAAGGACATGTCCAAGTGGGTTCCAAAGGGTGCCTCTACTGGGCTCCAAAAATCAAAGTTTACTTTGGATGTATGGTTTGATTCTGGAAGTTCATGGAAGGATCTCCAAGATGATTTCCCATTTTTGAAGGATGAAGATGTCGTCGCAGATTTGTACTTGGAAGGTGGTGATCAACACAGAGGTTGGTTCCAATCTTCATTATTGATCAAAATGATGACCACGAGAAACTCCACTCCTTACAAGAAAGTTGTCACTCATGGGTTTGTATTGGATAAAGCCAAGATGAAGATGTCAAAATCGATTGGTAATGTTATCAAGCCTGATGAATTGATTGAGGGTGCAGCAAACAAGAACTTGCTTTCCCTTGATGTTGATGGCTTAAGAATGTTACTAGCATGCAGTAATTACACTGCTGATGTTTCTGTTGGTACAGACACTGTGCAAGTAACTTACGAGCTTATTAAGAAAATAAGAAACTCATTGAAATACATGATTGGAACTATAAGTATTCAACAAAGTGATGACTTCACATTACTCCCGGTAAACGATTTATCTGATTACGATAAGTTCATATTAAAGAAGCTACAAAGAGATATCAGCAAAATCGAGGACTACTATAAGGACTATGAGTTTGGTATGGTTTCTAAAACTGTTATGGATTTCTTGAACACCACCATGAACGCAGATTATATTTTGTCCACGAAGGATACCTTATATTTTGAGAACAAAGACACATCCTTGAGAAGAAAACAAGTTGCTTCAACATTTGTTTACATCATTGATTATTTGAGATACAGTTTGGCTCCTATAATGCCATTGACCTTCCAAGAGGTGTGGGATTCATTCTACGTCAATTATGGATTGGACTCTGTTATCCCAGGAAGAATCCTAAACGGTAGCAGCCCATTCACGAAACCTTGGCTAATTGAGGGCGTTATTGAACATGAAAATATTGAAAGAGAACTGAATCTAAGAGACAAGTTCAATGATTCCTTCAAAAAGTTTATCAAGTCAAATGAAGCAAAGGACAGTAATGGTAATCAATTAACTAAGAGTGTTGACGTTGATGTTATAATAAAACACAAGAACATTGAATCCTTGAAGAAAGATCTTCTTGAAGAGTTGATCACTTGTTCTAACATTCATTATGAAGAAGTTGGTTCTCAAGTTGAAGAAGATGATTACTTAGACATTGAATTGGTTGTAGCAGATAAAGAAAGCTGTAGCAGATGCTGGAAAAAGACTGTTCTTGAAGAAGATCACATTTGTGAAAGATGTTCCAAAGCCATATCATAGATTACGATCGACATTACCTGTATATATATTTTTAAGATTAAAAATTAAAATTTAAAAACGTTGTTAACCGGAAAACATATTTCCGTTAATAAAAATGTCGGGGTTTGCACGAGGAAATGGCGTGGAGCAATCCGCTCCCATTCGGAAAAAAAAAAAGTTAAATTTGTAAATTATTACTCCAGATTAGTTTGTCAGTAAAACAGTTTAAAAACATACAATATATAAAGAGATGACGAAACGTTATCATTTTACTGATAAAAACAATCCAAAAGGTATAATAGAGAGTAACCAAGAACTGCTGAAAACTTTTTTTTTTACAGCCAAAAGAAACCTTAATCAATAATATGTCCACACATCCAACAGTTTTAGTAATCGGAGGAACAGCAGGAACTGGTAAGTCAACCATTGGTGAATCCTTGGTCAATCTTTTAAGATTGAAATATCCAAATGCACAGTTCTTAGAAGGGGACAGACTTCACTCCAAGCAAAACATAGAAAAGATGTCCAGTGGGATTCCACTATGTGATGATGATAGATGGGATTGGCTAGAGAGAATCAGTACCGAATCAACTCTTTCAGCCTCTGCCAATGACGGATTGTGTATCATCACCTGTTCAGCTTTGAAATTGAAATATAGAAATTACATCATAGACAAGAACCCAAACACCATCTTTTTCTTTTTGATGGTGTACGCATCACCAAAGGAGATACTGATGAGATTGACAAGAAGAGAGGGACATTTCATGAAGGCCAACATGTTGAACTCGCAGTTTGCTGACTTGGAGTTGCCAATAAACAGTCAAGTGGAACCACACAGCAGAGTTGTGACTGTTGATGGCCGTTTGGAACACCATGTTTTACTAGAAACCTTTGATGTTTCATTTGAGTTGTTGAGGTCTAGAAGCTTGAAGGCACAAATATTAGAAATATTCGAGCTATACAGAGATGAAAGAAATCCATGCTGCAATGATAAGGACTTCAAAAATAGTCTAAAGTTGGACTTGATTATAAATGAATTAAGTTGGGTTAATGTTCCAACTATAAAAAACGAGCTATATAATTTAGTGATGAACGGCTTTTTGGAGGAGATACAAGAAGGTTTGGAATATAGACTCAAATAAAAAAAAAGGAAAAATTGTTTTGCTATTTACTGATTGTTTTTATATAATTATTTAGAATCCGCATGGGTATACTGATAAAACATTGAATCTTTCATACCCATGTCAACATCATTCTCTTCCATAAAGTTGCTGTATGAGTGCATCTTATTCAAAAATGAATGTATGTTCACATTCAAGCTTTTGTTTGGAGTAAATTCAGACTTGTAAGCCTCATTTTCGAGGCCTAACTCAAAAAAAGAGCCCTGATCATTGTGTCTGTCAACATTTTCATCATTGAAGTTTAAATAATTACTGTTTGGGAAATCAAATAAGGTATTTACACGAGGAAGGGTTGAGCCTGTTGATGATAAAGTTCTCATGGTGTTTTCTCTGGTGTTGACAACAGTGTTGGTAACTTGCTGGGATTGCAAAGTGTTTGCTTTGTTGTTCAGGTTACCAAAGCTGCTGTTTCTGGAGAAGTGATTCATTAGAAATTCAAAGCTGACTTCTTTATTCATATCTTGAAAGAACTGTGGCTGTTTTCTTTTATGTAAAATGTCATCTATTTCAAAGTCTTCAAGAGGTCTCACTAGGCCCAATCTGCCACCCTTGATTGTTTTGTTGGTGGCAGGATCAACACTATCTTTTAAGAATTGCTCCGATTTTGCAACTCTTTCAATGAAGTAACTTAGTACTTCTGTGTCACCTCTTTCCCATGGGTTCAAAGTCATTATCCCATGTAGCTTAACACCGGCTAATGGATCAGACTCAAAATCCTGTAAATGATTGTAGCTCTTATTCTTTGCAATATAAGCCTCACCCATGTTCTCGGTTCCTATCAGCAATTCAAGCATATCATCAGATAAGTCCAATATTTTGGCCAAAACTTTTTTATTTTTAATGAAATGAGAAAAGGTGTTATCTGTAGGAATAGCCTTCAACCAAGGGTTTCTAGTGGTTAAAAGATTCATTAGTATGATGGTCAATGACCAGATATCACCGGCTATTGTTGGGTATTGAGAGCCATTGGAAAATGACATCATCATTTTCAATCTATCGTTGACTCTGGTCCCCATGACATGTTCCCTGACTGTATCCGAAGTCCCGGAAACTCTCTCTGGAGCCATGTAGTAAGAGCTGCCAACGCATGTATCCAAGTTCAAAAAGATTTTGTCTGTGGCCAGACCAAAGTCACATAACTTGATGTTGTCATTTGAATCCAGCAGTATGTTTTCTGGCTTGATGTCACAATGGTAAATTCCAATATCAGCCAAGTCCTTGACCAAGCCTGCCAATTGAATAAAGCATTTTTTGATTAATAGAGGGTTGTTGATGAAATGTTGATCATCAACAATGGAAGTGAAAAGATCCATAGGAAAATAGTCCATGAAGATGAATACGGCAATTGAAGACTCCAAAATCTCACTTATTTTGACAACATTGGGCAAATGATTGCTTCGTAGGTGTAAAATGATTTCTCTATAGTATGAGTTTTCGCTTTGCAATTGATCCAAAGGCATATTCATCAAGGAATCTAAGTTCAATGAAGGTAGGAAGATTTTGTAGGATAATGATTTGAAGTAATGGTATAGTTGTGTTTGTAAAATGTTTGATTTTTTTATGTTTGGATCCTCAACATTTTTAGTACTTGATTGCTGCTTAAGTATGGCTTTACAAGCATATTGTTTAGAAGGATCATTAAGGTCTTGGCATAGATAAACCAGACCAAAGGCACCCGATCCGATTTGTTTTAGAATTTTGTAGTTGTTAATTTGAGCATTAACGATCATATCTTATGTGTATTTTTGTTTGTATTTTCTTGGTTCTTGAAGGAAATACTTTATAATAGTGTACTCATAACGATTGATGCTTTTTATATAAGATTATATAAGAACAAAGATAATGTAACCTTATTGCAAACATCAAACACCTTCAATATATAAATCACAGCATCTGTCTTGATCTTGTTTTTTTTGTTGATTTTTCCATATGATCTTTATATAGTCATTGTTGGTTGAATATATACGATTTGCACATATTACTTCCACCTAAAAAAAAAATCATCCCATTATTTTGGCATTAGTGTGTCTTTTTTTCTCAAATAAGTTGATTTTTTTTCACCCATTGCGGTGTGTGGCTGATATGATGTGAGCAAAAAAAAAAAACAAAAATGAGGTTTATCACATGTTTCCCTCATTCATTTTTTTTGTATCAGTAACCCGTTGGACGATAACAATGACCGTTAACAAAAATAATCATTTGCACATACAAAACTTTAATATTCTTTTATATAGTAATGCGGTCTATACTTATAATCTTTCAATGATGACACTTGAAGCACCACCACCTCCGTTACAGATGGCGGCTAAACCCTTGTCACCTTGCTTACCTTCTTGCAGTAAAATAGACAACAAAGTAACTATAATTCTAGCACCGGAACATCCCAATGGATGTCCTAGGGCAACAGCTCCACCGTAGACATTGACCTTGTCCTCTGGTAATCCTAGGATCTTGGTATTGGCAAGACCGACAACAGAAAAGGCTTCGTTGAATTCAAAGAAGGAGATATCATTAACTTCTAACTTGGCATGCTTCAAGGCTTTTGGTGCAGCCAATGATGGGGCCCAGGTGAAGTCACATGGTTCATGGGC
>ERZ794949.430-NODE-430-length-13502-cov-146.321113_pt1 | contig 13502 bp, 9 predicted proteins | sample MGYA00511363_ERZ794949 | MGnify/ENA primary metagenome ERZ794949 (study PRJEB30137, sample SAMN04331402) | food metagenome | isolation source: T1 must sample point D1 replicate B | place: Australia: South Australia ...
GCGCTCTAAGCAGACTTCAGGTCCTTCTTTTTTTCCCTTCTCTCTTAAATCCTAAACACACACACATGTATATTGACGATTGCAATTAACCAAGACACCTACTAGCAAATTACATAGTATATACATAACAATGGCAGTTACTGAACAAGATCAAAGAGAATTGAGTATATCTCAACAACAACTGGTACAACTGAATCAGCAGAAGCAACTACTAAAGCTTACTGAAACAGAACTTATAGAAAAAAATAACAAAGATTACATATACACAGGAATCGGAAAGGCTTTTTTCAAGCAGAACAAGCAAGATTTCCAAAAGCAAATTAAAGATAATACAGACATGATTGATGAACATTTGAATGCCATACATAAGAAAATTGATATTATTTCGAAAAAATAAATTATAATTTTATATATTAACTTTTTAAACAGCAGCATAACCATCTCTGCTATGATTATCATTGTGATTTGATTGATTATTTGTTGGCGTATATCTAGTGAAATTGTTGCCAACAATTTTGTTATACAGCTCTTTGGAAAATGCGGGAATCGAAAACATTAATTCCTTAAATTTATACTTGAATACATCTTCAAAGTCTTGTAGGGTTCCACCATCCTTTATTTCAATATAAGAGCTTACACCGATGTAAACCATGGTGAACACTAGCACATATATGAAAAAGTACTTGAAAAACGAATGCTTTGGTTTTTTTGAAGGGGCTTCTGGTATAGGTTTGTTATCTTTGCCGTTAGCCAAGCACCCACTTGGCCCTATAATGGACATTCTCCAAATAACTGATGATTCACCCAAAGATGCATCAAAAGATTCTTCTTTTTCAATCTTTTTAAACTCGTCTTTTTTTAAGTTGTTATCACATTGAAATGTCATGTTAAACGAAGTGGACTTAACATTATTTAAGAAGATGTTTAATCCGGTATTTTCACCAGGTAGTTCATTTAAACTCACCTTGTTGGAACCTAAATCCGAATTTTTAATATTAATAACATCATTGTAAACAGAACTGGATTCTGATTTGGCAACACCATATATAATACTGTGTGTTTCATATTTAGAGAAGTCTAACTTGTCATTAGAAGCGGACACCTCATTACCACACATACTAAGAAGCCAGTATTGATCTATAGTATCCTCACCATATTTTCTTTTATAAGATAAATAAGGTATTTCCTCGTCAAGGACTAACCTTTTAACTGGGGAGTTTCCACTAAAAACATCAAAAAGCTTATACTTTTCTAAAACATCTTTGTTGTCCTTACACAAATCATAAGCACTTAATACTTTGACCAGTAAACATATGCTTAAAATCAAAGAAGATTTAAATATCATTTCTTCAAAAATAAAATAAAATCACTGATTTAATTGGGAGGTTTATATTTGGTTATTTTTCTGTAATATATCAGATTAGCCCTTTAATCAATAATCATTTAACATTGTAGATAAACGTGTTTCGCTAAAATTCATAATGCTAAGAAAGATAAGGGAGAACATAAAACACTATTTATTTTTTTTAAAAAAATCCACTAGAGCAAAAGCAAATGTATTATTATCGGAGTTTATTACTTCTAGGTCCGATCAAAATCACGTGATTTGATGTCAGTTTTAAAAATGAGAAAAAGAGCTTATATCCGACCAACATAATACAACATTTTTTTTGTTACAATATTTTTTTAAAGAAAAAACAAAATAAAGATATTTTTTATTACACTGATTTTTTTTCAAAGGATAGCAAAAAAAACAAGAAAAATACATCGGCCTTTTACCTAATCAGGTAATTTTTAGTCTAAGATTTTTACTCTAAAGTTAACAATTAAGCAAAACACGTTTTTTTCACTCTCTTTTTATTTCCAAAAAAATGGGTTTTTCCTATTTCTACTAACAAAAACATAGCATAAACGTTGTGTATTTTGAACTGGTAGACATTACTATGACAATTTCAGCATTTTTGATATATGATATTTCCTAATCTTTATTTATTTTTCAAACATTTGGTCAAATTAGAAATTGCTTCTCAAAGCGGTAATTTTACCTTTTCGCTTCTTTCCTTGTTTTCTCTCTGCCTAATTTTTTTTTTTTCTCTCTTTCTGTTTTTACTAGGCAGATTTATTTTTGCTAGTAAATTTACACGCTTTCTAGCGTTTCCTCTACATTCTTCAATTATTTTTTTTTCAATTTCATTCATTAGGATATGTTTCATTAGTATGATCATTATATACACTAATAGAGAATAAGATACATAACCACCATACAGTATAATTTGAATTAAGATGGCTAGATACGGTACTACTTCCACTAACCCTTCTAAATCTGCTTCTGCTAGAGGTTCTTACTTAAGAGTTTCTTTCAAGAACACCAGAGAAACTGCCCAAGCTATTTCTGGTTGGGAATTAACCAGAGCTCAAAAATACTTAGACCAAGTCTTAGACCACCAAAGAGCTATTCCATTCAGAAGATTTAACTCTTCTATTGGTAGAACCGGTCAAGGTAAGGAATTCGGTGTTGTCAAAGCTAGATGGCCAGAAAAGTCCGTTAGATTCGTTCAAGATTTATTAAAGAACGCTGCCTCTAACGCTGAAGTATGTAAAAACAACAGGAATAAACATAATTGGATAACGAATAAATACTTTTTGTGGATGATATTATAAATGAAATACAATAATGAATTAAACAATATGAAGCATAACTGCAATATAAGGAAAATAAACAGGAACTTTGAAGTATAATGAAAAGACAATGTTGTGGTAAATGTTTAATATGAATAAAGTTAAACAAAAAAAATTAATATGGAGACAAGCAATGAGAAAATAAAATACCAGTAATTTGAAATTATTTGCAGGCAAATAATATAACTCATATGTAATAATACAAGCTATATGAATTAATAACAGTGAATAGGTATACAAATTGTAGCAGTAAACTGAAAGATCAAAACTTGATTTGAAGAAAAAAATTGGCTAAGATAAACATAAGATGATCTTCAAGACAAAATACCAACCTTTCTCGTTTGAGTTACAACAAAATACAAGAAGAAGAATATAATTTTTTACTAGTTTCGAAGTTAAAATAAAGAAAAATAGTAATTACAACTCATTATTAAAAACAAGAAGATAACATATTGCTTACAAAACATTCACTATTGATAATTCATCAATATCAGTCCACATCAATAATAAAAACAAAACACATTAATAACATGAATTTACTAACAACTAAAACTTTTATTATTTTTTTATTAATGAAATAATTTACCAAAACAATAACATTTATCAAACAGGCTAAGGGTTTAGATGCTGAAAAATTATTTGTTTCTCACATCCAAGTCAACCAAGCTCCAAAACAAAGAAGAAGAACTTACAGAGCTCACGGTAGATCCAACAAGTACGAATCCTCTCCATCCCACATTGAATTAATCTTAACCGAAAAGGAAGATGCCATTGAAAAGGCTGCTGATAACAAGGCTTTAAGATTAACTTCTAGACAAAGAGGTAGAATTGCTTCCCAAAAGAGAATTTCTGCTTAAATTTTTTGAGAAATATATTAAAATTTAAATGTCTATATATATTGATAAAAAAATAACAAACAAACTCTGATTGAAATAATAAAAAATAAAGAATAATTATTGTGATATTTTTTTTTTATATCATATTGTTTTTTGCAGCTTGTTCTGCATTTCCCTTTCCTGGTGCATGCATAACGTTACCACCTGTTGGTGGAAGGTTGCTACCTGTTGGTTTTCCAGAAACATCAACTTTAGGTACTTTATTAAGAACAACTGTTCCGTTTCGTTGTTTTAGTGGATGTAATATAATCACAAACAATATTATTAAATGAAGCAGTATGAAATAGTTGATAACAATACCTCGCTTGTAAGAGTCTTTCAAAAATTGATTACTAATGTATCTGTGTAATCTACTCAAATATGATTGTTCTTCAAAATGAGAATATCTTCTGCTAAAGGAATCAGCACGTGTAGTATCGCTAAAATCTAAACTCAAATCATTATGCTTGAATATTTGTGACTCCATATCAAAACTGGCTTTTGAAGCAAGACTGCTTTGTCTTGACTGCGTTTTGGCAAAGAAGTTTAGTTTATCCTTTAATTTATCAATATTTATGTACGCTTTTTCTAATTGCTTACTCTGTTCCACTATTTGGTTTTCAGCATTTTTCAACTTTTGTTTCAATAAATCTCTTTGGTTCACTACGATAGATAGCATTTTTTTAGAATCGACATTTACTCCTGAACTTCCTGTTGTGCTTTCGTTGTCATTGTTTAACAACGAGTTTATGGAGTACATTGAGCCAGAGAAAGATGATTTAACTGAGTGTGTATCATTATCATTGAAATTTTTTAAACTGCCTAACTCATCTCCAGAAATGTTATCGCTGTTGACAAAATTATTCATTTGGTTAGTTAATTCTGCAATGGTATGTTCTTTAGTCTCTATTTCAAACTTTAGTTGGTTTTGAGCAGCCAATAAATCATTTTGTTTGTTAGACAAAGAAACGATTGTATCATTCAACTTTCTGTTTTCATTAATTAAGTTAGCTTCAATGATATTATTACTTGTGTTTTTAGAAGTGTATTTTATTTTCTCTTTTTCAGGCTCAAGATTAGTTTTAGGGGATGGGGATGACATTATTAGGGTTTTTGAGTTTTTTTTTTATCTACTTCTTTTCGATTATCTTCTTCACAGTATACTATATCGAATTAAAAAGAAGTCCCTTTAAAAGTTATAATGGTACTATGAGCACATAAAACGTGTCAATAATTGTTCCGTTTTTTTTCTTTTTTTTTTCGGAGTTTAGAAGACTTAATATCAACCGTAAATAATCATACCGAAAACATGATTAAAACTTTAAAATGTCTGAACAAATGTAACAGTTTCTCGAAGTTGTTGAAAACGGGAAGAATGAATGGAGAGTTTGGGTAATAATAAAAATTAGAAAAATTATATTATAAGTAGAAATTACATATATAAACGGGTAACCTTTTGTTCAAGGTGACCAATAACGGTATTTTTTACTGTCTTTTATAGAAATTGGTAAATCATCACTTTGTTTGGGGCTATCTTCCAAGTCATCAACAAACAAATTCTCTTCTTTTTTCTCAAAGTTGTGATTAGAGTTGATTAATGTTTTTAGTTCATCCAATAACTCTTTGTTACTATCATTATCATATTTCTGTTCCAATTCGGCTATTCCCTTTTTGATTCTTATCAAGTTTAGCTTTTGATCAACTCTTTCTTTTCTTGTTTTTTCAATTTCTTGAAATCTTACCTTTTCTAATAGTTTCGTTTTTTCCATCTTCAAATTGATCTTTCTTATGCTATGTTCTATCAAAGTTCTCATTTGGGTGATACTTTGATTGTATTCATTCAAAGCCATTTTATCTGCTCTTACAGCTAAAGAAGCAAACCCTAGATTCACAAGATCTTTGAAGTTAGATTCAATTCCTATTTTATCACTATTAGAATCAGATTGATCCATATTTTCTTGTTTTTTTTGTTCTTTTATAAACTCCAGCATTTTTTTCAATCTTTCTGGTTCAACATATCCTATAAGAGTGATCAAAGTCTCTAAAATGGGGTTGGGCATTTGTGAACTATTTCCAGCTGATCCTTCTATACCAAGACCATTCAAATAAGGAGCGTATTTAAAAATACCCAAATCTTCTTTTTTCAATAGGTAATCATCATCAATTGGTATTTGTAAAATCTTTAGTATACAATCTGCTGGTGTTTTTTCAACTTTAGATCCATTCTTTTCTGTTAAGATATTGACTTCTTGTGATATTTTTAACCAATGTAGTGATTGCAATGAACTTGTACCACCTTCTGAGTACTTATAAAATAATTCTATGAGCTTTTTGTATTCATTGTCTGTCCAGTTAATATCTCTTTTTTGTCTTTTGTTATCATTTTGTGAAGGCTCATCTGAAGAATCATTTTTTCTTTTTTGTATTAACAACTCAACAGTCTTTGAAATATCCCTAGCTCCATCATTACCTTCACCAGAGCCATCTCCAATAATCTTCTTTAAATATTCCAGGTCTTGAACACTCACTGATGGTTTATATGATCTAAATGGATACAAAGTCTTTGAGCTGTCACTTGAAATGTTGAAATGCTTGGTGTTTTCAGCATTTGGTATTTTACCTAGAATCTGCGATACTTTCTCATTGGTGCTGTTGTCTATTTGATATACTTCATTTAAAGACTCATCGTGGTTTTTGAAATTGGTTTGATGATTTATTAGACCCCATTTTTCCAAAAACTTGAATATTCTTAGCAATGAACCTGCATCACCTTTTAAATTTCTTCTTACAGCAAAAAAGGAGATTTTTTCACCTGGATTTATTCTATATGTATTAACAATGAAGTTTCTTATGGTTTTATAAAATTGAGCAGTTTTTGAAATATCATCTGGTTGGTTTTCTATAAAAAATTCAGGAAGTTCTTCTTTTTCTTTAAGATTAATTTTATCTAGATCAAACCAATAAGAATATGATGGAATTAATATACTGTGTGTTTGAGGATATAATGTTGGCGCATGTTTTACCTTTGATATACTTTCCACTGCTGGCTCATTGATGTTTTCTGGCTGCTGATCAACAACTTCTTTGTCAAAATTAACTTCTGCATCTTCAGCTTTCACATCACTCATTTTCTTTGTATCAGAAGGCACTTCTTGTTCCGTGTTATCTGAATTGTTCAAGGATTCTTTGACCGTGTCGACATTTTTTAAATTTTCAGAAACATTGTCGGTAACAGGTCCAACATTTTCATTGTTTGGTGTCAAAAGATCATTTTCTGTTCCAAATGGTGGTTCATTGTTGCTTTCGCTTGTAACATTCTCTTGTTTATCCAAATCATGGTTATCAGTAAAAAAATCGTCTGAGTTATGTGTATTTGTTAAATCAGGTAAATTCAATTGCTCATCAGATAGCATATTTGATGGATTAGATGTTAGGTTATCAAAATCAAAATTCTGATTTAGCATATCATCAGAGACCTTGCTTTCATTAACTAGATTATCTTCTACCATTATGAAATACTTTATTAAACTTAAATATTTTATGTATTAATACAAGTATGAAAAAAAAAAGTAAAGCAAATAGGAAAATAAAAACAAATAAAATAACAATGAAGTTAATGTGTTTACAAGATATAAATGTTCCTTTTATTTGTATTTAAAATAAATCTAGTTTATTGCTATACTTTGATTCGATATTATTTTTGGTTTTAATAAACAGAGATAGTCATTTAGAAACGATGAGATTTCAAATTCATACTTAAGGATTTAAAGACCAATAAGAGTAAACAAAATAATGCCAAAAAAAGGGAAGAAAAAGCCTGAAAATAAGAATACCGGAATAGTGCTACCGCTTCGTTTTTTTTTTTTCAACAAGGAAAATTTTTACATATGCATTTTTGAAGCAAGATATTTCCTAATTAGGTAAATTGTAATTTTAATGGGGTAAAAACACGTAAGCTCAGATAATATCCATTTTATTGCAATTCTACATAGCTTATATATCATTTCTATATAGGACTTCACTCAATTGAGAACCTTCTTCAGATAACTTACATAATGTCAAAATACCTCTGATATTTGGTTTATCGTTCAAAAAAGGAGCTAAGTAGTAATCATGTATTTTGTATGTAATATCACCGTTTCCATCAGAGGTTACTAAAAATTCAAAGAAAAAGTGAGATTTTTCGTTTTCGGTATCTATTTTCAAGTATTCAATAAGGTCTTCAATTATGGAACACAACATATTTGTTGGGATTTTACATTTACGCAAGGTAATCCATTCAGCACCGTAATCGATTGGACTGGCTGAATCGTCTTCGTCGTTTCCACTATATGAGCCCATGCTGCTGCTTTTTAAACAAACTGGAGAATCAACGTGTATTTCCCATTTGTCGTGGCCATCAGTATCGTCTAAAATGCTAGGATCAGCTATGGCTTTGTTTAATAAATCACCAACTTTGTAGTTCTTTGCAAAATCTACTCTACCGAATATCTTGACTGGTTCTGGGTTACCTGCGTAGTTTTTTAAGTTTTGGGCGTTGACTCTTCTGGAAGAGACAGAGTGATTAGGTTGTAATGTTGACATTTCTCGTATATAACAGTATTTGCTTTCTGGTTTATGAATATTCTCTGAATAATTAACAGAATTGGTCCAAGTCGAGTATCTAAAATCAATAAATTTAAAAAAAAAAAAAATGCGAATGAAAGAAAGAAACACACTCAAAAATTGGCTCGATTTTGCCATTTTTCACCTGCTGACGCGTAAAATGCTTTTGGGGGAATTTTATATGGCTCTGCTCTGCGTTAAACCCGATTCCTTATCCATTAAACCAGATTCATTTCCTTCAGTTGTAGATACAAATCCTTATCGATATACTCTTCCAATGATGGACCTGAGTCGTTCAATGATGATATTTTACTTTCTATGTCTTTTCTCTTTCTTGTTTTCATCAAAAAGTCTCTACCTAGTGCATTGTTTTTGGCAGGTTCCAACTTAGACAACTCAATGCTGGTATCCATAACATCTCCTTCTACTCTCTGCCATATTCTGTTGATGGTATTGGTTTGATATAAGCATGAACCATTAGAAACCAAAAGCAGGTCGACATTCAACCCAGCAGAGTCAATGCATGGCACAGTTCCAAGGATCTCAATCAGTTTGGACCCAGCTACTTCCCTAATGTCTTGTATTTCACACCCTCTTCTTTTTCTCAATATGTACTCCATGTTTCTGGAGTACTCCGTGTTGGTTATGACTGAAAATTCAAAATAAGGCTCATATAGTATTGGCTTTGCACTTAGTAAAGCAATTTTACAGGCATTTTTAAAAGTCTCTTTTAATGCTTCAAAGCTATCTTCTTGTTCTTCTTCGTGAAGCTGTTCAAATGACATTAATTTGAAGATTGTATTGTTTATAGGTTCTTGTGCTAAAGGCCCGCTTTCACATATTTCATTAAATGCTTCAATAAACACAATTTTTACCTTTTCAAACATTTCTTCATCCACTTCATCAGCCAATATATCGTTAACTAAAAATACAGTATTCTTGATCGATAATATACATCTGGAAATCCCAGATTCCCATTTGAAAGTCTTTCTCAATATAGACGAAAGTTCTGTTGATTTCTGTTGAGCTAATAGTTCACTTGGATTAAATTTTCTTTCAGCAATTGCTCTAGAAAGATCTTCGTTTAAAGGTGTTGCTACTACGCTGACGTTAAATTGTTTTGATGAAGATGGAATAGATGCAAATGATTCTACAGCGCATCCTTCTTTAAAATTCGTTATCAAATTAGCAGTACTTTTGACCTCCAAAAAGTCGGTAATACTTCTATCATAATAACCCATGTAAAAGTACCGTATCTCAAATAGAATGATGTCTAGTTGAAGTTCTCCGCATGCGTGTAAAAAGAACATTTTAGATATCTCGTTTTCTTCTACTCTAACATCAGGATATATCTCTTTTATTATATCCAATGCCACTCTTAGAACTTCATAATGCTTTAATAGTTTGGGTTGTAATCCAACTTTGATAACAGGTTCATTAATGAAATTTGAAATCACCTTTTTATGCTTAGGTATAACAAAATCATCATCAGCCTTGTACAACATTTTGTTAATAGGATAGCTTTGTTTATCGTCATTATAAAATACTTTTCTCAATAAAATAATTTGGTTAGGATAAGCTTTTTTGATAGTTCTGGTGTATCTACCTCCCATAATTGCCATTTCATCTATCTTTAAAGTTTCCTCGCCGTATTTCAAAATGGTTCCTGTTGTTACAATTCCTCCAATGACTTTACAAAGAACCCATATTTTGTTATCATAGTTTATAGTCTTGTAAGCTTTTACTTCAACATTTTCTTTGTCGTAGTTATGCTCTAGTATTGGTAATACTTTTATCAAGTCTTCCTCTTGTTTTTTAAAGTTACTATTTCTTCTATCAATTTCAAAAATACATTCACAAAGTTTAATTAACTGATCATGGATATCTTCAAAGTCAGCAGATGACATCAATTCTTTTTCAAAATTTAATTTCACCCATGCCTTCAAATCTTTAACATTATAAGTCAACCCATTTAAGAGTATATTGTATAAAGGCTTGGCAATAAATTGAACAAAAGTCAGGTGTTCATAATTATCAGCAGATTCATTTAAAACTGAAAAACAATTTTTATTAAAGATGATGTTTCCCCAGCATCTAGCTGTCATGTATTTTAAAACTTTATCGTCGCTGGCACATTGTTTATTAGTCAATTTCAAAAACTTTTCAATAGAAAACATAAAATGCAGTTTGCTAGATGAAAACAACACATTTCCTAATTCAGGAGAGTATTTGGTATTATCATTATTCGGTGTATTAATTTGATTCACTATTGACATTAATTTGAAGTAAAAATTGACCTCATCTAATTTTACCTCCAATATTAGTCTATCAACCTTATTGATAATAAACCCAACTTTTTTATCCAAAATTTTTGTAGCTATATTGTACAGTCTTAAAGCCTGATCTGAAAAGCCCTCAACAGCATCAATTACTATGTATACAAAATCTGCAATATCACATGCCATATAAGTCTCATTCCACAAATCAGAGTGACCTGGTGTATCTATAACATTGACAACTTCTTTTTCATCATGCAAAAAACTACCCATATTCATCCTACAAGTGGTTTTTCTGTATTTACTTATGAGAGAATTATCCAAATATTTCTTCTTGTTCTCTATGTCATACTTCTGTCTTTGAAAATGTTTTCTATGTTGTTTTAGTAATATGTTCGAAACTAAAGTCGTCTTTCCAGATTTGAATGGACCTATAAAAGCAATATTTCTTATACTACTCTCTTCTGTCTTTTTTATCATTATTTCTGAAGAAAAGTTGTATCTAGGTGGTTTTTTGTAAAATCTACCATTATGGTAAATGGTTCTGTTTTGCTTGAATATTTTGATTTTGTTATCATTTTTGTTTATATCATCGATGTTATCAGACATCATATCTTCATCTTCTGACCCAAACTCATCTACAAAAATAGGAGCTTCCTCCTTTTTCTTCAATAAAACATTTTTTTCTAGTCTATTAACTAATTCGTCTTCATCAACATCTTCGCCAGATGTGTTTATATTGTCATTATCGGACAACTCTGATACATCTGCACCAAAGTCCTTTATTCCCACTGATGAATCAGAATTCGATCCAAAGTCCTCATTCTCTAAATTTTTATTAAACTCAAATTCACTATCAGACATATTTTATTCAAACCCAAATGTTATATGGCCGTTGTTTAGAGGTAATTACTTTGGTTTTGCTCTATATATTGTAGTTTCTTTTTTTCCTGTTATTTATTTAAAATTATATTAAGAAAAAAACTTAAACATCGAAAGAATCCAACAAAATTATCATTTTTTAAAAAGTCATCACGTGCCATTCAAAACGTGACTTTATTCCACTTGATTTAACGAGATGTTTATAAATGACAACAAATCAGCAAGGCTATTATCAATATTTTGATACAATTAAAGACAAAGAAGAAGAAGAAAAAAAATAGATTCATAAGAATTATATATTAAGAAAATACTCCAGAAATTAAAACCAAAAATCCACCGAAACAAGCCCATTTGACACAATTTGTTCCGAATGTGTGATGAGACTCATTGAAATCATGGCCAAGAGTATCAGTGCCGGTAGTCTCATCTGAATCATCCGTTTCATCATCTTCATGATGCTCATGAACATGAGAGTCACTGAATCCAATAGCTGTTTGTAGCATTTGCAAAGATATGACAAACAAAAATCCTGAAGTGACTGACATTAATAAAATGTTCACAACCTCTGAATTTTCGGATATCCAGTGAATAATTCCAGTATTGGAATCTTCTTGTTTTTTCATGTATGTATTGTATATCAAGTATCCAATAAACGCACCTAAAGGCTGAGTGATTCCTCCTAACAAAGATATCAAAACCACAGCCTTTGTTTTGCTAGCAAATGCAGTATAGATTGGTAAACACATAGCAAATCCTTCAATGAAATTATGAATGGCTAAGGCAATAAAAATAGATGATCCTTTAGCAGAATCCAAATCTTTGTTGATTGAATCGCCTCTTTCAATGTTGGAAAAGTAGATTATTAAACCTTCAGGAAGTTTGTGCAAAGAAAGAGCTATACATGTTTGTAAACCAATGGAAAATAGTTTTGAAAATGGAGTTTCAAATCTGTGGCTGTGCATACCCAACTCATTAGAATGACCAGAAGCATCATCAAAATTAGGATGTATGCTATGACTTAAAGAATGATTTCTTTGAGTGTTACTACTCGTTTCTGCATCTGTAGACCCGTAATTGTTTATTGTTTCATTTGTTAAAGGCCCAGACTCAGCAGAGTTATCAGTATGAGTTTTGCTGCTATTCTTTTTAAATACCATGGATCTATAATGATCTATATTCTTTAAATCATAGCCAATAGTATTTTCCAAACATTTTATTGATTCAGAGAAGTTATTGTATGATTTACTTTTTGCAAGGATTGGCGGACTATTTTGCCTTTTTAAGTTATTGCAAGCTTCATCCAGCTTAGACAGCTTAATCTTAGAAATGTTTGAAAGAGAATGACTGTGCTTAATACCAATATCGTCATGCTCTTCTTCTGTTTCTGTATGATGATGATTATGGCTATGATCAGATTCTTGATCTCCTTCAGAATGAGCACAATGAATCAATGATTCGTTTGTATAATGATGGACTATGTAATTTAAACACAAACTTAGTACTAACCCTGAAACCCATCCACAAGAAATGTAAATATTGCTTCTTTGTTTGTTTGACCTTGGTAACACCTTGTAAATGCTGGTGATAAGCATTGACCCAGCAGATACAGAAAGCCCATAGTTTAAAAGCTTTGCACCTCCTAAAGACCCTTCAATTGAAGTGTCATGATCAACTGAATTGATCAACGTGTTCTTTTCCAAACTACTTAAAGCATCATTGTTCTTGATTTTACTTCTCATTCTATACTTTTTGATAAAATCAACTGCAGGTACTAAACAAACTCCCAAAATACAAAGCACTGATGAAATGCACGTGTAAATGATCCAGATAGGAATGTTTTTATCGCCTGATTGTATTCCTGAAGAAATAAAAATGGTCATTGAATCTTTTGATTTATTAAACTATGTTTTGCTGGTTTGTTTTTTATTGGAATATTTCGGATCATGGTATTTCTTCATGACAGTCATCATATATACTGGGTCCAGCTAATATAATCAATCCGCCATACAAATTATAACCCTAAAAAAAGTCGAAACAGCAAAATCATGATAGTAGAGAGGTTACGAAAAGCCTCACCATGTTTTTATTGAGCTTTTTTTCCGGTGTTAAAAATCCGCCTTTGAAATCCTCTCGAATCACATTAGAAATGATCCGATTGTTGCACCATTGTATAGAAGAGAATTTG
>ERZ794949.431-NODE-431-length-13492-cov-3.378284_pt1 | contig 13492 bp, 7 predicted proteins | sample MGYA00511363_ERZ794949 | MGnify/ENA primary metagenome ERZ794949 (study PRJEB30137, sample SAMN04331402) | food metagenome | isolation source: T1 must sample point D1 replicate B | place: Australia: South Australia ...
CGTATGATTGTCAGTTCTGTATATAAACAATGAACTTTGCTCATATGAAACAATATAATTAAGTTTGAGAAAAAAAGCAATCAACGTATCTTTCTCTTTATAATCGGGAAACAATTCTATTCTTCATAGAAGGTGGCTTCAATTTATAGTCATTGTGGCTGCAAATTGCTTTCTAATTATAAAATTCAATTCTTCTGTTTCCACCATTTATATTTTTAGTCTTCGCTGTTCTCATTTGATTTCTTTTTTTTTTTTTTTTTAACTTTTTTTTCTAATGAAAATTTTGAAAAGATATAAATGACGTGTCACTGATAAAAAAATTATCAGAAAAAAAATAAAATATTCAACCCAAAAGAAACAACCACAAGGATCATATTATTCTTTATACTATAAAATCTTTGATATCGATAAACAATGATCTTTAGTAATCAACTTTTATTCGCTTTTGGTTTGATCCTAAGCTTAGCCGTCAACACAGATGCTTCAGACGCCAACCAAGTCGATCAACTTTGGTTCTCCAATGTTGGTTTCAATGGATACTACGACATAGTTGAGCATGTAGCTGGTAACGAAGAATGTGAATGTTATATTATGGATGACCACCACTACTTTGAAGGATCCAATGCTCCATTGAATGAACCATTGTCTGTTCACTTCAGAGGTCCACTGAGTTTGAAGAAGTTTGCCTTCTATACATCTGATGCCTTTTATGTTGACTCTGGTTCTTCATCATCATCTTCCCAATCGTCTTCAAAATCATCAAGCATTGTCCAACAATCCACTCAATTGTCATCTCCTAACAATAACCAACAAAACGTCAAGAGAAGCACTCAAGAGTCTTCCAGTTGGTCCAGAGTTGCTTATTACGACCATTCTGATTCAAGTTCTGCTTCCAATGTTACCTTCATGAACAGAAACGGTGACAAGTCTAAGTGTTTAGGAAAAGCTTTGTCTTATGCTGACAGCACAGGGTTAAAGAAGGCTAGCAGTGCAAACATTTTGGAATCAGACAATTACATTGCCTCTGATGAGGAGTTCATTATCTTCTCCAATGTTTCATGTCCTGACTCTTCTGTTTATGACACCTGTGGTGTTTACAGAGAAGGTATTCCTGCATACGAGGGCTTCTACGGAGATGTCAAGATGTTCTTGTTTGAATTTGAAGCTCCTACCGAAAGTCAAAGCAACTCTTCATCATTTGAGTCATACGACATGCCTGCTGTCTGGTTATTGAACTCCAAAATTCCTAGACAATCCCAATATCCAACCAACAGCAACTGTTCTTGTTGGGCTTCAGGATGTGGTGAGTTTGATATTTTTGAAGTTATCAATGGTTCAACCAATGGTGAATTTTATTCTACCTTCCACACTTTCCAAGGTGTCGATAGTGTCAGTGTAGGTTTGACTCAAAATGCTTACTTCAAGAGAGAAACAAATGGTACCATGACTGGTGGTGTTATATTTGATAGTGATGGAAACACTGTTTCCTTCATGTCTGATTCTTTGACTTTTGATGACAGTATTTCTGCTTCAGATATGTTGAAGATAATTCAAGGTAACGAGGACGATGAATCAGCAACAACATTAGTTTCTGTTACTGCTACTTACACTGCAACTTCCGTTACAGGTACAACATCAAGCTTCAAGAATGAAGTTGCCATATTGATCAACAGTAAACTGTCAGCAATCGCGTCATTCTTCGTTGTCTTGTTCAACATTTTATAGTCACATTTAGACTTATTATGTGTGATCAAATCATTGAAGTAAATAAGAAACTATACTTAACAGACATTAATATTATTAGAACAACAAAAAAGAATGTAAAAGTAAAATAAAAATGAATAGAGGATAAAAATAAAATAGGAAAAAATATGGAAAAGAAAAAATACAAGTTAAATAGGGAAACTCTAAATATATATATTGTCAAAGTATAATTTTTTTTTATTTGATTAAATCAATTATAAGATTATCACACTATTAGAACTACTGTTAGTAGCACACATCACTAACATGAAAATAATGCATATGTAAACCATTATAGCAGAAAAGCTTCTCCACGTCCATATTGAGTTTTCCTGTTGTATTTTCTCATGATACACAATCACGTCTTTGATGCATTCTTTCATGTAAATTTCTTGATAATTAATTTGCCTTTGTCCATGAAGTGTTGAATTATCATCATTTCCATTTGTAATTTCCTTGAATTGGTCAACAAGTGACTTGTAGTGATTCTTTTAATACTGATCTAATTCGTATTGTGTTGGTTTGCCGAATTCAACAGACATTTTGGGATAGTTGTGAGATAATATGTAGTATTGGTATATATAGATAACAATGATATAAAGCCATAATAAAGGCATCATGAACCCATATACAAACGTATGCTTGATGTTTTTTTTGGCATAAAAATTGCAAATGCCACAAACACAACTTTGATACTTGTTGAAGTGGTAGGAGGTGAATTCCTCTTCATAAGTAGTTTCATCCAATAGCTGGTTATCACTTTCGATATGTGGATTCATGATAATTGTTTGCTTATTATGGTTGCTTTAAAGAATAATGTTTTTTTAATAAAAAAAATAGAAGTAAAATAGTTATGGATGGTTAAAAATTTTGTTAAGATACAGTATGTAGTGTTATTTTGATTAGTTAATTTTCAAATTAGTCAAAATTTGTTTTTTCTTTTGCTATAGATGATTAAATGTCATATGTGTAATCAAGAAAATAATTTTTTAAAAATTATCATTGTATATAGTAAATCATTGACTTACTTGATGTTTCATTCCTTGTTACATATCTCTCTTTTGTAAGAAACTGCAACCTCAAGATACGTGAAAATTACTGTTTTTGGATGTATCAATGATTAAACCACAGGTCACGTGAATTAATGGGCTTCCCATACTCGAAGCCGGTAGAGCTGATAAGATGAACCCTTAAGTCTTCAACCAAAGAGAAACAACAAATGTACTTTTGATTACGTTATGATTGTTAATGTTTTCTTTTCATTTCATTAGCAAAATCTGCAGAGTTTTAAAAGTATATAGAGTACGAATTTTAGTAGCTTTTTCTTTTTGTGAGATCAAATATTTGATGTAATAATGGTTCTTTTAAATTTCGGAAGCGTGGAACAAATCGGAGGTTCCATTACACATATTAGAAAAATACAGAAACAAAATTTAAAATAGGTTTACTATGGACGCAATAAAGCCTCTTAATTACCAAAAAGTCATAAATGTTATCCAAGAAGCAGAAAAATGAAGAGCCTTTGTTGTTAATTTTTAAAGGATTGTTAAATTATTCAAGAAAGCCTTTAAAATTCATTGAATAAGATTAAAGTTTTAATATAATTAAATTGTAAGATCAAAGTATCCACTCTATGGACAAAAAGCTAATTTGATGAGAGGTTATAGTGGACAATTAGAAAACGAGCGAGAGAAAAAAGTCTAGTGAATCATATTAATAAGATGTCTAAGCCAAGCAATATTGCAATTGTACCTCTGATCTGATGCTTTAGTCGCCGTTTTTTTAAAAAAAGAGACCGCCATTTTAACCTCTCCCCATAATCTTTTTTTTTTTTTTTTCAAAATTAATTTTTCTTAAGGGGTGATTAAATGATCTTATTAATTTATTGCATTTACAAAGAGTACCGAATACATACTTGACCTTTCTTAAGAAGAAGTTCATCTTCTGAAAATTTGATCTTATACCATCACACATTACTAGATCATATCGTTAATATCATCTTTTCTTCTTTTTTAATCACATATTTATTTCTACCAATAACCAATACAACAATGATAAGCTTTGAATACAAGGAGCTACCCATTTGGATCATCTATACCGCTATATCATCTATTCTCTGTATTTTTGGTGTTTTATTAGTTCCTACTATAGATTTCATCAAGAAATTCAGAGCTAAAGCAAAAATTAAAAACAATGATGCTCTAAGTAAATTAGAAAAAGATAACCTGATTAGGTCATATGATAATGAAAGTTCATATGAAGAATCTTCGAGAAGTGCAAAGCTCCTTAATTACGGTCTTTCTCTCTCAGCTGGATCCATGATTGTTACTAGTATTTACAAAGTTCTTCCAAGATCAGATTCGCACAACAAAAATGTTCTAATATCATGTGGCTGGATATCTGGATTGATTTTGAGTTTGTGCTTGAATTATATTGTCCATCACTATACAAATGAATCATTGATTCACTGTGCACACTCGGAGGGTGATCAAAAGGCGGAACACAGCCACATTCATAGTGATACCTCTGAAGAGGATCCAAATGAGGTTTCCATTAGACATAGTCACTCCCACTTATCCTTACCCAACGCCACATTATCAAAGCTAGATGAAGCTTGCCAAAGCTTGAACAAACAAAACAGTTCTCCTTTATTGAACAAAACTCGCTCACACAGTAATCTTCCTGAGTCCATTAGATGCTTGGAAAATACAATTGGATACGATTTGAAGAATATTGATCACTACAGATCAATGGCGTTTAACAAAAATAGCAGCAAGTCCCATGAAGAAACCCCGCTAACCAACGAAGACACCCATAACTATGGATCTACAAGCACAAATAAAGGAAATCAAAACTTTCATCAACACAGTCATAGTGTCCATCCTCATTTTGACGACCTCTCCCCAAACGAAGTACCTGAGCACAGTCACAAGTTTGAAACTCCATTTTCAAAGTTGTTTTCTATTGGGATACAAACATGTTTAGCTCTTTCTTTACACAAGCTTCCCGAAGGTTTAATAATTTATTTTTCCAACATAGACAAAGATAGCAAAGCCATGGATGGTGCAAATACCACCAAAGGATCCTCAATATTCATTGCTCTAGCCATCCACAATTTTATTGAAGGATTTGCCATGTGTTTACCTATATACACTGCATTTGCAAGTAAGACCAAAGCTGTACTGCTGATTTCCTTGCTTGGTGGGATGACACAACCTTTGGGTGCGTTCATTGGGTACTTGATTTATAATGCATACATGAAAAAGCAAAAAGATTCCACAACGGGTATTATACATTGGATATCTGAAAACTCTGGCACTGTCAACATCTTGTTGATGTCAGTCACATCTGGGTTTTTGTTTGTAATTTCGTTGCAAATGCTCCAAACAGCCATAGGATTCAGTGATTCCCACGACCACGATCACTATGATGACAGCGCTGATCAAATGGATGCCAATGAGGGCGCTGATGAATTAGGCCATGATCTCAGTGATTCACATCATACATTTGGTACCAACTGTGTTAGATGGGCATGCTTTGGTGGCTTTTTAATTCTCGTATCAGGTGTATTCTCTTAATATAATTAATATATAAAGTTTAACTTTTTTTTTGCGTTTATTTTACTTTTCCATGACAGTAGTCACGTGTAACAGCGAGTAAAGAATCATTTTATTTTTTTTTAAATATTCATTTCTCATTTTCTTTTTTTATTGCTTTTTGATAAATAATTTACAACTTTATATCAAACAGTTATACTCAACAACCTAAAACTATCTATAGAGTTTGCCATTACTGAAATATTAAACATATTAGGAAAGTATACTTATTGTAATGTCGGATATTGATAGTGACCTGAATAGACATTTGAACAATGATGACTTTGACTCCAATTCAGACTCATCTGTAGGTATCAAAGACTTTGGTGCAGATGTGTCTGAACTCTCTGATGACCATCTCATATCATCAGGAGAAGAAGATGATGAGGATGATTTAGTCAAAAAACTGGAAGACAATGTTATGCTCAAAAGGAACGATGACGCTCCTGTCTTTGTAGATGAGTTTGCTTCTCAAGATGAGGACATGAGTGACAATATAGACGACGTAAACAAACATGATAACAAGATCAAAATATTCAAGCAAAACAGAACCATATATCATAACGGAAGATTTTACAAGAAGCCACCAAGATACAATTTTTCCTCAAGTTTATTAATGGAAAAAATCCAACAAAGTTGTATAAAAAATATAGCCTTCATAGGTCCATACAAGTCTGGAAAGACAACATTGGTATCTAACATTATTGTCAAACAACACAGAAAGCATTTCCAAAGACAGAAATATGACATAGAGAACAAAAACAAATACCTAGACAACTCACTCATAACAAAGTACAGAAAAACCACTTGCAGATTGAACATGGGTGTCTTTTTGCATAATGATGAAAGTGCCATCAATGTCATAGACACACCTGGTCATTCTGATTTGTGGAATGAGACATACACAGCATGTGACATGGCTGATTTTGTTTATATAGTGATAGATGCTGTGGAAGGAGTCACTGACTCCACTAGAAGACTCTTTGAGATGGCCACAAAGATTCTTAATAAAAGAGTTGGCTTCATCATCAATAAAGTTGATAGGTTGATATTGGAGCTTAAGTTGGATGAAGTTAGTTTTTATTTCAAGATGCTGTCGATCGTTAATTTAATTAATGTCATGTCATCGGATGGTACCAAATTTTCACCTGAATTAGATAACATTATTTTTGCATCCAGCAAATTACATTTCATGTTTTCTATTGAAAGCTTCTTGAAGTTAACTAACAAGCAATGTAATGACGGAAATGTTTTAAGCTATTTAAAGCATAGATGTTGGGGGAATGTAATTTTTAAAGATAACAAATTTTCAAAGCTGGATGATTCTAAAGATAATTATGAGAATTTAACCTTTGTTCAATTTATTATTAAGCCATTATACAATATATTAATTAAAGGGATGACTCACAATGTCAAAGAATTGAAAGAATGGGTGAAATTGAACTTTAAGAAAGAATTACTGTCTTCTGCTAACTCCGAGGAAATCAATGATCAACTCATCAAACTTTGTGAATGTATATTCGAGGTAGATAGAAGAGATGATGGTTTCAAAAAACAAGAAGACATTCTAGTAAAAAATGTGTCCGAGAAACCTGAAATTATTGGTGAAACAATAAAAGTAAAAGCTTATAAAACTATTAATTATGACAACACACTATGGTGCCTTTGTAAAGTGATAAGTGGTGTAATAACAAAATCAACAATTTTGCAATATGATGGTGGATCTTTCAACATCGACGATATGGCCTTCATGGGAGGTAGATTTGTAAGAAAGATAGAAAAAGCTTATCCAAATCAAATTGTATTGATTAAAAAGGCATTTATTGACGGTGTACCAAATAGATATCCAGTGAATCAAATGATGTATGAAAGTGATGATTTGGTAGACAAGTTACAACACGAGAAGATTCTTCCAAACTTTATGAACGAACCTGTTATAAAAGTGGGTTTACAACCAAAGTCCATGAAACACTATGACCTTTTAAATGAAGCTTTGAATATCATCAAGGAAATATATCCAGATGTCAAGGTGGAAGAGAACAAGGTATCAAAAATGTATTTTTTGCATGCGTGTGGTGAAATGCAGTTGGATATGATATTATTTGAATTAAGATACTTCTACATGGCGTATTACCAAAGACATATAACCGATTTCATAGAGGTTAAAAGCACTGCCAATTTGATAACTGATTTCAAGGAAGGTTGTAGTATCGAGTCATTTGCATCTATACCAGCATCATCAAAGTTTTACAGTATTAGTGTGGTTGCAACACCATTGGAGAGCAATCTTTCCAAAGATATATCTGAAAGAGTTTTCAATCCAAGTGAGTTACTTAATGAGATGAAATTAACGGAGCTGTCATCTAACTTAAGAAAAACTTACAAATGGGAATCAAGCTTGTCTAGAAACATCTTGTCGATTAAAAACACAGTATTTTTAGTTAATGATATATTACCGGATGAAATGGACACTGATTTGTTTGAAAGATTGAAAGGTGCTATGATTGCAGCCTTTTATGAGGTTTGTGAAGAAGGTCCTTTAGCAGCCGAACACATCAACAACACGGTATTCAAATTAATGTCACTGGAGTCGTTGAATGAAGAAAATGAAGATCACATTGAAGATTTCAAGAGCACATTCAAAAAGGCCTGCAAAATTGCCTTACTGAGTGCAAAGCCGATTCTTTATGAACCATACTTTGAATTCTCAATTATATCAAGAACAGAATACTCAAGAAATATGGAGTATGTTTTCGCCAAGAGAAGGGGGTGCGAAGTTGTTGACTATAAGGAAATTCCTGGATCTAAGTTAATTGAGATCACTGGAAAAATACCATGCATCGATTCAGCTGGGTTGAATGTAGATTTATTGTTGGTATCAAATGGATCCTGTATATATCAGACCAATACAAAAAAGAGAGTGTGGAACAAGGTGGAAGGGAATGTGATGGATAACAGCATCGAGCTGCATAAGTTAGAACCAGCCAAGGATGCTGCTTTGAGTCGTGATTTCTTGATGAAGACAAGAAAGAGAAAAGATATTGAAAGTAACATATCTTCAATGGATGATACAGGACCTTCTCTACAAGAATACATTGAGGATGATCTATACTCGCAATTAAAAGAGTTAGGCTTAATTTAATCTATACAAGTTGTATATATAAGTTCAATGGCTTTCAGTATGACATGGTGGATGCCATCATTTTCACAATCTCCGAAACTAACGCGTAAATATCACAAGGATCGATGTGTGGGTATTTTACTGTTCAATAACGCATTTTTTTACGCTTTTATTTTCAACAGACTTTTTTTCAATTTAAGTAAAAATATATATTTAACAAACACTTAACAAAACCATATACACTTATTAAATAGACTACAGATACCTAGCATAAATCAAATGTCAACTTTACAACCTAATCATTCTGTCTCATCCAGAAGAGTCAATGCACAAAACTTAAAAAGTTATGCAGGAAACCCTGAACCAGTAAAAGTATTTGGAAGAATTGATTTTGCCAAGAATTACAAAGTCGGTGAATTGCTGAACAGTGCCATAGCTAATCCAAGTGTTTTGGAAGATGCTGATGGCCATGAGAAGTGGGAAATTCACATTGATTCTCCAATTTGTTTGAAGAGTATGAGCACATATGCTGGAAACGCAGAAGACGATGGAGAAAATGCATTGGACTATGGTGCTGAATGGATAACATTGCGTAAGTGTAAGATTCCTACCAACATGCTGTGCTCTATAGTTGAAGATCTTGTAGAATACTTGAAGATAGACACAGAAAACGATAAGTCTCATTTCTTCTTTGAGTTCTTGGTAACATCTGATGGAAATGGAGACATTACATACAAGATCCATGACTACTATTTAGCTCCGTTTTTGAATGACAAGCCTAACATTAAAGGTATTTTGACTTTGTGTAAGCTATCTGAAGAGGGATCACAATTGAGTGATGTTTTATATAGAAATGATATATAAGTAAAGTAATTGATCTAGTTGAAGAATGAAATAGTTAAGTTTCGTGTTTCTACCCCATCATTTTATACCTTTTGTCTATTTTGGGCAACCACACCAAAAAAAAAAAAACTCAGAAAAACGTGTGTCATAAAAAAATTTTCATAAGGGAAATGGACTGAGGGAGATAAAAATCAAAACAACTAGACTTTGAAGCGGTAGCAGATTTACCAACATTCCAACAAATATTCAATTTTTTTGTTTACTGTTCAAAAATTCATAAATCCATCTTTGAAAAATACATTGCCAACTTTTATTCAGTAGAATAAGCCATACAACCAAAAGACTTATAATAAGTATTTATTATCAGGGGTTTAATACTGAATAAGCTACATCTTCACTGGATTATAGATTTCATATTGTGTCTTTTTTTGACTTGTTCAATTATATAATTTCTTCACTGCAAATTCCTGGAAGGTTTTTTTGGCAACTACTCTTTTATAAAGGTAAAAAAGAATACGGAGCAACAGTACATTTGAACATATCGTAATTTCGACTTTTGATACTTTAATTCATAATGATTGAGGATAATTTAATAAATGAGCATAATGCTTCAGATGACATATTGCATCAAGGGTTTGACTTTGATAATCTAACATCAAATCCATCAAATATTTTATCCAATGAGAACTTAAATATGGCTGAGCTACCAGATGTACAAAATGATAATGATGTTTCTAACAATGATGGCGATAATGTAAATAAAACTCATAATGAGTCATCCATCGATAAAAAAGAAGAGCCCTTGAACACTAATGATGAAATTTTAAACCAACATATGGATGTATCTAACAATTTAAATGAAGTTAATGAAGACACCACTGAGAAATCCGTAGACAATGCTGATCTTATACAAGAAGAGGCTGTTTCCGACTCAGACAAGATGAACGTTGTAAAACCAGAGGAAGATGCTGCAAATAATGAAAAGGAAGAGATTTCCAAAGAATCTGAAAATGTTGATACAGCTCCAACGGAAAATACAGACAAAGTTATACATGAACCCAAGCTATATCCACAAACGCATAGCATATTGATTCCCTCCTATTCTTACTGGTTTGACCTCGATAAAATTGATCAAAAGGAAAAAGAAGAACTTCCTGAATTCTTTATTGAAGGCTCTTCTGATGATATTTCAAAAACTGCACAATATTATAAAACTGTAAGAAACTTCATTGTCAACACATATAGAATCAATCCAAGTGAGAAGATATCCTTTTTTGCAATAAGAAGAAACTTGAAAGGTGATGCCGGATCATTACTCAGAATATACAAATTTTTGGAGAAATGGGGCCTCATCAATCATCAAGCTAATTTTAAGAGTGAGATTGAATCCTTGAATGAAGTTAATCAAGTGGATGAATCTTCCAATGAGCAAGTGTCTCAAATTTTAGGGAAACTACCAAATCCAGAAAGTACTAGACACTTTGGCACATCAAGTGATACTTCCAAAAAGCTATATCCATTTAGATCCTACAAGCCATCAGTAAGTGTGCAAGATCTGGAGTATCTGAAAAAGATTATTGGAGAAGAAGACAATCAAGATAATGAAGGGGTTAGAGACCTAGGCAAGACTGTTGAACTCTTACTGCAGAAAAGAAAACTAGATGTTTCTGAGGATATTTCCATCAAAGATAACAAAAGACAAAAAAGATCACTAAACTGGACTGACAAAGAATACAAAAGGCTTCTGGAGCTGTTCTATAAATATTCAGAAGGTGGTACAACAACATTACAGTCACTGCATTGGATAAAAATATCTCAAGAAATAAACCTAATATCTGAAGAAAATGTTCTCAAAACTGAGAAAACACCAACAGATTGTATATTGAAATTTTTGCAAATTCCGATTGAGGATGATTACCTGATGAAAAAAGAGGATTTAGGTATTTTCAAATATGCACCATACTTGAATGGGCTAGGTATAGAAGGCTCAGCCGGTAACAGTTCACAAATCGCAAATCCTGTTTTAGAAACACTGACTACACTTATTGGATATGTTGAACCTGAAAAGCTGAAAAAAATACTTGATTTCATCAATGAAGAACAAAAACTAGAAAACATTAAACAATCTGACTTGGACATTGACAACACAGGGAACGAGTCTGCCTTTAAAAATCTTGTAAACCTGGGATTTGCCTCTTTAGCAATTAGAGCCGATAGAGTGGCCTTGAATGAATACAGCCAATCCATTAATCAAATGAAGACCTTAATAGAACATAGTATGAAAAAAGTAAACTTAAAGATGGAAAAACTAAAGATATTGGAAAAGGTAAGATTTCAAGAGATTGAGAAGACCAAGAAGCAAAGAATAGACCACAATCTTAATTTACTAAGAATTAAGAAAGGCGTAGATGAACTGCAGCAAAAGTATAACAATAACACAGAGCTATTTGATGACTTAAGAGCCCTGATAAATGCAAACTACACCTTTGACAAGAAAGGAGAACATCAAGATGATAATGAGGCTGATAGATCAATTAAAGAAGCGGAAGATTTACCTGTTTCTATAAAAGACAACAAGAAATATCGCTATTGGTCACCTTAAAGGTTAATATAGCTCCACATATGTATTTAATCTTCTTTTTCAATTTTAACCTTTCGAAGAAGCAATAACTAACTTTCAAGATATTAAAGTGTGATATCCAAATGTTGGAATTTAGTATAGTCATTATGATTAAACGTACTAGATATTATTTACCCATTTTCGGTTATTTCTATAGATCTTGTTATAGAACCCTGGTGTTTACCTCCGAAAAAAAAAAAAAATAAAGTTCAAGATGATTAGACACGTCGTTAAACCTTCAAATTCATAAAACATACTCCAAAGTGTTGCTTTAAATATAACATATACTCATAAACCAAACCAATATCACTCTTATAAGTTATACATATTGCTAATATTTGAAATATTTATAACAAAACAACAATGTCTTCTCCTTCTCCTAAAACAACTATACAACCTGAAAATGAGGAAAGAAAAAGTCATTACCCCAAGGGAAATACAAATAACATTCTTGAGTCCAATTTAATTAATGAAAACAGAAAACTGAATGATACTATAATATCATTATCCAACAAGCAAAATGACTTATTAGAGATGCAGAGCCAGCTCAAAGCGGAAATAGAAACTAAAGAGCATACAATAGATGAGCTCACCAATCAAATGAACAATTTTGTTAATAACGGGAATGTATCTGGGGATGAGCTGGCCAGTTTGAGGAACTTCGATGATAATGATGCTAGCTCTGTTAGATCATCATTTTCAACTTCAATGTACTCCATAAGCTCATTGCTAAATCATGACCCTGATAACAAATCAGTAAATCTAGGTGCCAATGTTGATTCTAAAAAAATGTTATCTATAGTAGTAAATCAAAGAGATTTATTGAAGCAAAAGCTAAAACATGCAGAGACTCAAATACTGGAGAAAACTAGGTTATTGGAAGCTGCTGAGATCAATACCAACAAGCTGAAAGATAAAATTGCTTATTTTACCAAATCACAATCAAGACAAAACAGCCTTGCTTCGAAAGGTAGCTTTGATATGGAATCCCAAATTTTCAATAAAGACGACATAACACTGGATTTTAGTGATAGCAACCATAGAGATTCATTCAGCAGAAGATATTCACATTTGGAAGAGCAGTCATATCTGAATAGAGCACACAGATACATCAGTAACAAATTTCTCAAAGATTCATACAAAAGAGGCATTGTGATTAATTATTTCATTCTACTTCATTTGGTACTGTTAGTGGTGTTAATAATTCATCCATTAAGAAGACAAAGTATAACCAGTTATGTGAATAAAGAATCTACCACAGAGACATCTGACAAGTTCTCAAATAACAAACTACCCCCAACGGGAGGTAATGTTATGCATGCACCTGGAAAGGGTAACGCACAACAAGCTGCTAAAAACAACATGCTTTAAGGCTGAGTGTTGAGATATGAATACAGCCAATGTATAAAAAAAAGAAATCATAATCTTCTACCTCTTCTACCACCCTTCTTTCTGGTAGAGTCAGATGGAACTGGGGTAACATCTTCGATACGACCAATTCTCAAACCGGATCTAGCCAAAGCTCTCAAAGCAGCTTGACCACCTGGACCTGGAGTCTTGGTTCTAGTA